>VMHT01150383.1_pt1 | contig 15154 bp, 20 predicted proteins | sample 4693611 | NCBI WGS metagenome assembly VMHT01 (sample SAMN12280063, study PRJNA550983) | marine metagenome | isolation source: seawater sampled from same location over 5 years 0.02-0.2 micron viral filtrate | place: USA: collected off the coast of southern California halfway between the port... ... | reverse complement strand
ACGCATAATTTAATTACTCTGCATCTTTAATATTCTTATTTATTATGGTGTAATCAGGTGCACCGTTTAAAATTTCCATCATTACCCTATAAAATTGATTCCCTCCATTCATAAAGGGACCTTTGTAGTCTTTTTGTCTGATCGAATATATTTTGTGCTTCTTTTTGATAGGTAAGCGAACTTCAAATGATCCCCCCATTGTGACACTTGATGAATAGTTCGGCATTTCCTTGCGTTTTCCAAACATGTCATAGTACTCCAAAGGATGCACAATTCCTGGCCACAATCCCCTTGTATGTGCATGGTATCGATAGTAGAGCCATTTTGCTTTTATAAAATCTGGAGTGGCATTTTCCGCTTTTGCCTTGTCGTCCCAAGGGAGGCTAATGTACTCTGCATTGTAAAATTCTTTCATGGTTCCGAGAGTTGATCTACTAGGAGATAAGTCGTCGGATTTTTCAGGCAAATCGTATACATCAATATTTGGCTTTCTCCTTTTGGTGTTGAAATGATTGTGCTCCTTCCAGAAACCTTCCCACAATCTATCACGTATTTTTTCTATTTTTCCTATGTCAAAAAGAAACTTTGGTAGGAACCAGATGTTTTCAATCGATATCAAAGAGTCCTGCGTCATGAAACCGTTAGTGTAATTGTTGTTGTCATTCTTTACGTAAATTTTCAACGTATTTTCTCTATTGATATCTTCGTAGAGTATGTCCTCGTCTTCTATTTCGTAGTAGTATATTTTTTCAGGTCTCAACAAAGGGTGTTTGGCTTCGACACCGTTTTTATCACGGGTCGTAAAAGTGACGTGTTTGAGTCCTATATCTTTGTCCAGCGTGATTATATCAATTAGGCGATCGTTGAGAGTGATTTTCAATTCGCCTTTTTTGTCTTTGAATTTCTTATAGCGGAACGCTAACAACAGCACATATTTCATTGTGCATGTAATTATTATTTCTTCTTACGTCCTGACTTCATGTTGGCACACCAGTGATACATCTTTGCACGTTCACCTGATGCTTTTTTGGCCTTGCTACGCAACGATGTTACTGACCCTTTGCAACTTGCGCCTGAACGTTTTACTCTGCCGGGTCTGCTTTTGCCCTTACGTTTGCCGTCTGCGAAGTTCTCCATGAATTCTGCAAATTCTTCTCTCATTGTTTTTGGTTTACCTTTACCTAGGCCTAATTTCTTGACATTCATGTATTCGCCGCCCACTGGTACATCCTTTGTGGCGTTCTGTTTTGTGACTATGCCAACGCCCGCGGCTTCTTCTTTCACACAGTTAGGAACCATCCTGTCGCCTTTTTTCTTGTATCCTTTTTGTTGATATCCGTGCCAACACGTACCTCTTGCTTCTTTAAGTTCGGGATGATACTCCCAACGCACATTCTTTGCATCTTTCGAAACAGATTGGCCATCAATTTTTACTTCAATAGGCATAGGCTCGTTTGGATTCTCATACCAATAGTATGAATCATAACTGCCGTCTTCATTACTTGTAATGACTAGTCCTCGTGTATGTTCCTCGTCATCGGCTTGTAAAATCATTTTTTTTCCAGTGGGTAGTTTTAGATCAACACTGTGTTCTTCTTCATTGGTTTGTGTTACCGGTGGCACTTTAGATCTTTGATTGTCTTTTGGATCTGTTTCTCTGGCACCTCGTTCTCGTGCATCTTTTGACAGCGTGCCTTTGACAAGATTACCTGTCTTTGTAAAATATGTGCCTGGTGGTGCTTCCTTTGTTTCATTACCTTTATTGTTTCCAACGTTTTTGAATCCGAACCTGTTGTTTGGACCTGTGCCTGGTTTGTGTATAAGTCCCATGGCGTCGATGCTAGATGGTATTATTACAAATTCTTTTATCTTCATTTCTTCTTTTTTCTTCCTGCACAATGGGCCTTTTGTGAGAACCCTTTTGGATTATTGCAATTAATTGATTTTTTGTATTTTTTGCTCCAGCCTTCTACTTTGTATGGGTATGCCATCATAGAGTGATATCCCATGGTTGCTCTACCCTTTGCCTGTCTTTGATATTTTTTCAGGATTTTGTCTACGTCAGAGTGAACGTACTTTGTTAATACTTCTATGATCTTCATTTCTTTTTATTTTTGGCTTTTGTTTTCTTTTTCATGGAGTTGATAAATTTTCTATAGATCGCCGCTGGTCCTGTTTTACCTGCCGCTCTTGCTCTCTGCTCCATTGCCACTGCCGCCTGAATCTTGTGAGCGTGTGACCTACCTGATTTTCTGATCTTTGTAATACTTGCTCTTGCTGTTGCGTCGTCTTTGAATCCTAATCCGTGGATTGTGCCTTTCGGATCTTCGTCTGTGTAAAGATCACTATGTTTTTTGCTTTTACTTTTTTGGCCTTTTTTACGTGGTATTCTTTTGCCTTCATTTAAACTTTCGTTAATGTCAACTGATCCATGTCTGGCATCTTTAGTTGGATTGCCTTCTTTTAATATTTTTGCCCATGTGGTCATGTTTATTGTGCAGTTCTTAACTTGGTTTACTGTATCGTCATCTTTGACAATTTCATCCATGCCCTGTGCTTTAGATTCTATATTACACTGTGGCGGTACAGTAAATCCAAAGTTTGATGCCGCTGAATATAGGACGCCGTGTATATGTTGGAATCCGTCACCACCTCCAGACACCAATGTGCCAAAAACTTTATTATAGAATGGTTGATACTTGTTATCTTTTGCCCAACTGTATATAAAATCTAATCTCTCAAGCATTGCCTGTATATGGCAACTGTGCGTTCCCCACCATATTGGTGTTGCGAATATTACACCGTCGACGTCGAACATCTTCATTATGTGTGGCTTCAATTCGTCATTCACATCATCTGTGGAGCCTTCATAGTCTAGTTCACGCATTGTGATAATTTCACATTCGTGTCCTAATTTCTCGAAAGCCAACTGTGCCATCTTACATACTGTGAAAGTGTTTGACTCTGCGTCTGCTTTTAAACTGCCATTGAATATTAAGAATTTCATTTGGTCGACCTCAACGTAATAACACCACAGGCCAATCTATCGCCTGCATTTCCTGTTTTCAAACTTTCTTCGTCACCACCTTTTCCTAAGTCGTCTTCGTCTGCGTGGACTACTATTCCCCTGCCAACCACAGAACGATCACCGATCAGATCAACCCTACTTGCTTTGATAGAGAAATCTGCTTTGCCACCTTCGTCCGCTTCTATGTTGCCAAGGTCGCCAACGTGTCCTTCCATTAGGTCTCCGTGGTTTACATCATCTGGGTTGTAGTGGGCACCCATTGATTTACATCCATCACTCATGTCACCAAACTCGTGTATGTGGAATCCGTGTGCACCTGGCTCTAGTCCTGTAATGGTACCTTTGATCAGTGTTGGTGTTCCTGGAGCCTGCATAAGCAAAATACTACCTTTTACTTTGTCAGAATGCTGTAGTTCGCACTGTGCGATCACAGTTGTCTCGCCCTCGGTGATGCTTTTCACTCTACTACAACTACACTCTTTTGCTCGTGTACGTGGACAACTTGTTTCTGTGAATTCTAATGCTCTCATATAATGGTATTTATTCGTAAATGCTCCTGTATCTTCAATGATATCAGTTTGTGGCTTTTGCTGTTTGCTATGGCTACCTCTGTGCCTTTCGTGTCATAATAGCCTTTTTTATTTAGAAAATACCTGTTGTGTATCAAACACTCAGGCATGGGTAGATCGTGTTCTTTGTCGTCCCAATATAATATACAATGATCCACATTATCAAAAGTTTTGTGTAGCCGATCCATGAAAAGATAGTGATCCTGTTTGATTTCTAGTGGACTATTTTGCCTGCTTACACTAGTATCGCTTCTTCTAACCCTGTCTAGATTATTCATTTGGAATACAACGAACCTAGGTCTATCAACTTGTAAAACTTGATCTATTAAATCAAGTTGGTCTAGATTGGTGTGGCTGTAGCACCCCCAAGAAAAATTGTATACGGGAATGCCTATCTCCGCTGAAATAAGTTCAGCGTATGTGCTTTTAAAAGGCACACCTAGACCAAAAGAATTTGTATTACCAAAGACGTATATCGATTCTGAATCTTTTTGGAACTCCCTGTCTGATCTGTATCCCAGTGAGTTGAAGCGGTAAGTGGTGTCCCCATGTGTGTCATAACCAAAACTTTTAACAGTTTTGTCTCGGAGAGAGAACATGTGAGTGGGTGCTTTTTGGAACATCAAAATATTTAACTATTTTGATTTTGGCATCGGATTTTCTCCGGTCAGTCCCGGCTGTGCAAACCACAGTTTGAACCACTCGGCCGACCCTGGTTTGATGTTATGTTTCCTTTGATATTGTGCTTTTTTAGTACCTATGTAAGACAGGTTTTCACCCATTGACTGGTCTTCTTGCGGCTTGTCAATGCCTGATAGTCTTTTCAACTCCTCGATGTCCATTATATGGTCCAGTCCTTCAACTGTTGTTTGGTAGGTTTGTGTGCTTTAACTTTTTGAACCTCTCCACCTTTTGCTAAGAACTTCTGCATCTTCTCGTCAAGTTCTCTCTGTTTCTCCTGTGGAGTCTTTTCTATGTCGCCTGCGACGTAGGGTCTATTGATCCCGCTGTATTTTGTCATATCCTTCTAGTCCTTTCTTCACTTTGTCAAGTGAGTCTCTGTTTGCTTGATATAGTATTCCATAGCCTCCTGCGTCCTGCCATCTTTGTATGTTGACCGGCCTGTCGTCGATGAGAATGTTTGGCGTGCCAGTGCCCTTATCCTTGGCATATGTTTCTTTTCGTCCTGTTACCACAATATCGTTTGGTTTTTCTATGTTGTTTGCAATCCAAACTTTTTTGTATTTGGCTGAATTTTCATGATCACCTCGTAGTGGAGATGTGTTAATTGAAAACTTACCACCGGTGAATTTTTTAACCATGTCTATCAGAGCGTCTGCTGTTGGAAATTTTGGTAGCACCGCGAAGAAGTCTGTGCCAGTGATCCTGTCGATCACTTGTTTTTTCAAGTCTTTTGTTTTATCGTTTGTAAGTTCCTTCCAGTGTTCTACCCCATAGAGGAATTCAACACCACCAAAGAAATCAGCCAACACTCCGTCCATGTCAAGATATACGATTGGTTTAGTATCTGTCATATCTTCATTATACAACTTCTTGTTGTTCTCGTCAACCGTTTTACCAAACTGGTCCTGTATCTTGTCGTAGAGCACTTTACCTTTGTCTCCGCCCATTACGATCTTGCTGAATTCGTGTTCTTGTCCCTTCATTGCAAGTGCTCTGGCCTTTGATGCACTGACCCCTGTCACATCGTCTGCGTCTGGATCTCGTTGTCCTGCACTAACCACTTCAATGCTGTCAAACGTGTATTCAACATTACCGGCCTTTGTTGGCTTACCATTGTATTGATTCAGAAGTTTCTGGAATTGCATTACTCTATCGTCACCAGCGATCATTATGATCCTTGTTCTGCCTTCCTGTTCTAGCACTTTCATCACTTTGATTATTGTGTTTGCCCTGATGTCACCAAATGATAACTTAGGATCTGACTGGAAGTGTTGTCTTAGGTAAGATAATTTTGTTGTGAAATCAATTGGATCTTTTGCTGTGCCGTCAGTGTGAGAAAGGAATACGTATCCCTTGCCATTTACCTTATTGGCAACTGATTGTACTTTCTGTATCAGTTTTTCGTGTCCTATTGTGGGAGGATTGAATCGGCCAAAGGCAAAAACTGCTGTGGAACGATCGTCTTCCTTAAGAAACAGTTCCCTTAATTGCATCGTATTCGCCTTGTTTTATGTTGTCTAATTCTCTCTGTGACATCACACTGGCAAGATGTAGTCTAGTTTCTTTAGGAAACATATCTTTCACATCGTCCTGTTGTGAGCCATACTCTTTTACATATTCCTTTGCCGCGTCATCTATCAGGTACATCCAAAGTTTCTGTGCCTTGTCGTGATCATAAATGCCTTTGGCAAGTTTTCTTTTGATGTTAGATATTATTGGCATGAAACGTTGTCTATACAATCTCTCATTGTTCATTATGAAAGTGTCTAGTTCGTTTGTTGCGTCCGAGTCTATTCTCTCTGTGATAAATTGTGATGCCCTCATATAAGCATATTTATTAGTAAAGATTCTCTAAAAGCCACATATAAAATGGCGATTCAAATTTAAAAGTCCAGTTGCCATTGTGTCCCATCTTTGTTACGTTTTTAAAAGACTCCTCAAGTTCTTGTCCTGCATCACGTCGTTGTGTGGCCCATGGTTCTGGGTATTCTGGTGTGTATTCACCCTCATATACAAGTGCTCCTATGTCGATCTCGTCGATCTCGATGCTCTTGATGTGCAAGAGTTGATCCTTTAAAATATCTCCTTTTTCGTTGACCACGGTTTGTTTACTGGTCTTGCCTGATCTGTTGATAATAAGTTCACACTTTTCACCTTCATTTAATTCTTGTTCGAATTCAATCACATCAGGTTTCTCTTCTGTTCCTGTAATATTGCCTTTGAAATGGGTGTTGCCGCCAATTATTATCTCTGCGTGTGGAGGTCGGCTCCACATGGTTGCGTATAGTTCTAGTTTAAATTTTAGTCTTTCGGTTCCCATTCAAACTCCAATCCGGCTGTCCTGCCTATGTACGGGATATTTACATCGTCCCGAAAGAGTTCAATGAATAACTGAGTACCAGGCACTTGCACTTTCATATATTTGTCGTTACGTTCAAGCACTTCTGCTTCTTTAGTTCGATCGTTGTTTGTACAGGTGATTCTTATTGTTTCCATATATACATACTTTCTAGTTTTTCTGTTATCTCTATTTTACGTCCGCCTTGTGCCTCAAATTCGCCTATGAATCTGTCTATCAAGTGTGCCGCCAACCTTCTGTACTCGGGTAATACTTTTTGTTGTAACTCTTTTATAAACTGTTGCGGTTCGCTCCAAATAATTGTGCCTACTGGAACTTCTGGTAACCAGTCTCCCGCCGCACACATATCTGCCTGTATCTTTTGTAGTTCAGGAGTCGGATTAAAGGTTGGCATTATCCGTCTAGATTCGTCAACTAAGATGCACATTAATGTACCAAAATAATCTTCTTTATAGATATCTTTCTGCATTATTCCTTTACCGGTACAAATTTATCTGTTTCCAAATCATACACAAGGCCATGTTGTACAACTTGGTCGCTGGTATTATTTTTATATAAATTTGCTTTTAATTTTCCGTTATCATTGTAGCATTTTTCGTTCTTTAGAAATTTTAACTTTTTAATTTTACTGTCTAAGAATTTTAATCCTGTGTCCGGGATACCACAAGCAAGGGATAGTTTTTTCATATAATTGATTCCAACATTTATACCGTCATCACCATCCTTACCAGAAATATCCTGTCTGTACTCTGCACTGAAGTTAAAACTTGCATCTAGATCATGCTCGGATTTTTTACTGTAGAAGAAACCTATGTTTTTCTCTTTGTTAGACTGTGTTAGGTCACTTTTAATATCTGAGTAATTTATCGTTCCGTCTAGATTAACACTTTCGGCTACTTCCAAATCCATCGAACCCGATGTTATATGACTTGGAAGTGAGAACGACCAACCGAAAGTTGTGTGCGTATCTTTGTGTATTTCATACGCCAACCTGTAAGATTCTGTTTGTATGTCCGTGAAGCCTTTGATTAAACTTCCGTCTGTTGCGTTAATATCTGTTTTACCCTTGGTGTGGTTCAAACTTAATACATTGTTTCCGATCAAATACTCAACACCAATGTTTGCAAAATTTGTGTTGTTGTTATCGCCTACTGCCAGTGCACCATCTGATGAGTTGCCCAACCAAGTGTCCTGTTCACTCATTTGTCCTATACTAGTCTTCAACTTAAATTTATTGTTCAACATAAAGTCTTTGCCGATATTAAAAGAGTAATCTCCGGAACCGTTTTCACCTGTATAAAAACCCATGTTGTAGTTGTTGGCTAGATAATATTGTCCACCTTGTGCAAACGAACCATACATTTGATGAGTAGGCAAGTAAGTGTTGTTGTTTGCAATCAGTAGGTCAACGTCAGAGTACTTTCTGATATCTTTCACAGTGAAACTGTTTCCTACTTTTAAGTAATAATCTCTTTCAAAATCATCAATTACCATTATCTTTAAATTTGATAGAGTGGCAAATGAAGCCGATCCTGTTGACACGTGTGTGTTGCTTATCGAAGAAGTAGATCCATCCACCCTGCCTGTAACAGGTATACCGACTGTGCCTTGTGGTTTTGTTGCTTCGTCAAAGTCAACTACTCCCTGTCCGTGTATGTTTACATTATATCCTGTGATGTTTTTGTTTGCAGTGGTTGTAATCAACTTAACTAAATTTTCACCTTTCATATGAGGCCACATTTGATGCAGTATAGCAACCTGTCCTGTGACTAGTGGTGCCGCCATGGATGTTCCCGACATGTTTTCGTAGCCGCCCTCCTTGTTAGTGCTGTAAGTCCAACCAGGCGCCATAACGTAGAAGTCTGAAGTTTTGTGTTGATCTGTACATGCATTGTCGACCACTACTCTGCATAAATGCCCGGCCTTGTTAGAAAAACCATCAATTGAGTCACTGTTAAAATTATATGATCCAACGATAAGCACTTTACCTCCGAGTACAAGGTTCCCGTCTGTATCGGTCTCTGTTGCAAAGTAACCTGGCATAGCACTAATGTCAAGGCCTTGGTTACCTGCTGAATTGACCAACACCATGCCTTTGTCTGTAGAAAGTTTCCATACATCTGAGGTCATCCTGTTGTAATATACACCTTCAGCATAATTGTAAATATCACTTGTCGTTTTATATGTGTTATCAGAAAGTTTAACTATGCTATTCCTAAATCCTGAATCGTAATTGCTATTTGCAGATAGGTTGCCCACAATCGCTCCTTTATCCGCGGCCCAACTGAAACCATTAGCCGCATCATCTAAACTTACAGAGTTGCCATCTGCAATCTTAATCACTATCGCTTTGGCATCATAAGCCACGCCATGCATACCAGAATCATTTTTCTTGGCTACAATAGAGCCTATAACGTGTGAGCCGTGTCCGTGATTGTCCTGTATTCCATTACCGTAATAGTCTTTAGTATGAATTACTTGTCCGTCAAGATCACTATGGTCTGTATCATAGCCTGTGTCTGCTATGGCAACAATCGAACCCTTACCTGTCCAACCTTTACTATAAGCAGAACTTACTTTAATTTTGTCATACACAAAGTAACCGTTGTTATCCTCTTTGTACTCCGTTGTTTCGTAAGTTGTTTTATCTGTATTATAATTAGGAGTTTTGGTTCCGATATGTTGTTTTTTATCTTGAATACCTTCCCATGGATCTGAGACTTGTTCGTTTGATTCTTCTGTGCTTTCCTCAGTGCTTTCTTCTTCTGTGCTTTCCTCAGTGCTTTCTTCTTCTGTGCTTTCCTCAGTGCTTTCTTCTTCTGTACTTTCCTCAGTGCTTTCCTCGGTGCTTTCCTCTTCGGTGCTTTCCTCTTCTGTTTGCTCGTTTTGTTGTTCTTGTTTTTCTTGGTTAATTTTGTTTTTTTTGTCTGTTACGAAGTCTTCTACAACAGTATCTTTTTCTTGTTTTATAAGTTGTTGTGCTTTTGTATCACTAGCAACTTTTTGATATTCTGTAAGGGATAATTTTTGTCCTTGCGATACCTTTGTCACTAATGGTTTGACATGGTTCTTCAAATACAACAATGCCGCATGTGCATTTTTATAATCATCACTATCGTATATAGATAGTTTAGTATCGGCATCTTGCGAGTCGATAAGCGTCAATGTCTGACTCCATAATGTTTCTGCTTGATCCAACATAGAGAGCAGGGAGTTTGCTTTAGAAATATCCTCATCATTTGGATCTGTCACCAATGATGATAGGCTTGCAAAATTACCACTGGATATAGTTGAGCTGAATCCACTCAATAAATTTGAATAGGAACTAATTATTGATTCACTGCCTACTAAATTTGTGAGATCCTCCTGTACAAAATCTTTAACAACTCCTATGGCACCGCCGCCTCCGCCTCCGCCACATGCAGTCAAGGTGGTGGCCATCACTGTGGCCAAAGTGGTGTTTTTTAACCAACCTTTTCTCACAGGATGGTGCCCATCACGGTTGCACCCAGTAAGAAAAATAGGATGTATCTTGTGTATAATGAAAAGGGTTTGGTTACCTTGTAACCATTCTCCCTAAGGCAAATTACGTGGGCATCAATCGATTCCGCTGTAATATTCACATCAACTGTGTTGATCTGTTCTAGGTCTTTGTCGTTCATGTTAATAGTATAACATGGAACGCAGATCTGTCAACTCAAGTTGATCTTAATAGAACCTAGTGTTTATGCGGTTTTTTATGAATTAATTAATACAGAACTTATTGTTCCGGCAGTGACAGAAGTGGCTTTTGCTCTTACCCATACAAAATTACCAGTAAAATTTGCAGTTGAAATTAGTGTGCTTTGGTCCGCGGTAAACGTGGTGCCCGTAATATCAAAGTAGTCGTCTTCTGTTGGTGTCGTTGCAAGTGATCCTTGCATTTTTATTGATCCAGTCATTGTGGAGTTTACTTGATATGCCACAGTGTGTACACCGTCTGGTTGTGAGTAATATCCATCGCCTTTGCTTTTATCTGATACAAATCCTGTATGGTCTAACGTAATGGTTGTAGATCCATCAGAAGTTTCAGTTGTGACAATTTCTTCTACAATAAGTTCTGTAGCAGATGTTACGGTTTTGACAGTGAATGTTGAATTGTTATTTGTTGTACCTGAGACTGTAATTAGATCTCTTACCGCAAAGCCGTTCAACGCAGTGGTAGTAGAGGTTATTTTATACTCCGTACCTGTGGCAGTGAAACTGATATCTGTACCAGTAACGTCGGCTATGTGCGATTTTGACGCTAGTAATGTGGTGCTTGTCTGTGCCATCGTTGTTATTTATTCAGTATTTTTCCTTTTGAATCTTGCTGTTTTAGGACCAAGACCATACACAGCGGCTAATTCGTTTGGTTCTTGTCCGTCAACGGTCAATATGTTGATGTACTTAATCTTGTATGCTTTCCCATCTGCTTCACCTAACTCTTCACATATACAATGATCGTTGTCAACTTTACGCACTCTTAAAAGACTTCTTTTTATCACAGGTGAGCCCATCCAATTTTTTTGGATCATGCTTTCAACAATACTTTGATCATTGAATATCTTCTTATCTCTTAACTTTTTTATTGCTTCCATTTTTAACCTTTCTATATGTAATAACTTTGTCTATAGCCTGTTGTGCCATCATGTATATTGGAGTTATGAACTGCTCTTCGGTAACATAAAAGTAACCACCAAAACAGTATTGACATTTGTCCTCAAACCAATCTATCAACGCCCATTGTGTCAAAAGGCAGTGATCTGTGTTCCTCTCAATGAATTCGTAAAGATTCTTTTTCTGTGTGTCGTCGATGTGTAAGTGTGCGTCCTTCTTGAGATACACTTGATACTTGTACTTGCCATGTGGCAATCTATTACAGCCAACGACATTCTTACTAAGGGTTGTCATCTTGGGGTCTACTGATTTTGAACTTATCCAGTAGTCCCAGAAGTTATCAATCAGGATCAATGATTTGTCATAGTTGGTGTAAAATATTGCTTTCCTATCCTGGAAACGGAATTTAATGTCATTCCTGTTCTTAATGATGAAGTCTGCAAGTTTGACCATGTTTCCAGCGTCTTTGTACTGCTCTTTTATTTTCACAAGATGTTCGTCCGTTGTGGGATAGAACACTAGGCTCCCAGGCATCTTGAACTCCGTCCTGTAACGATACTTTCCGTAGTATAACTTATTGTGATGCTTTCTCACCTGAAACCTTTGGTTTGAATGTGTCAATAATTTTTGGCTCTTTTTTTGCTTTGAAGTTGACCGTTAATTTAGGAACAACATCGTTAGAAAGTCCAACTTCTACCATTCCTCCCTCTGTGAGCTCACCAAACAACATCATCTTAGATAGTGGTTTCTTTATCTCGTCATCAATGACACGTTGTAAAGGCCTAGCACCCAGGTTGGCATCAAAACCTTTTGTCATTAAAAATTCTATTGCTTCGTCTGTTGCATTGACTTCAACATCTTTCTCAGAAGTCATTAAATTTAATTCCAGTAAGAACTTCTTGACAACAGACTTCATGGTATCTTTGCCAAGTTTGTCAAATTTGATTACAGCATCTAACCTGTTTCTGAACTCCGGCGGGAAGAACTTTTTAAGTGCTTTGTCATCTTCGCCAGTTCTTTCGCTCTTACCAAAGCCTATGTTGTTTCTTTCATTCTCCTCTGCACCTAGATTGGATGTCATTATCAATGTTATGTTTCTACAATCTGCTTTCTTACCATTAGATCCAGTCACTGTACCATAATCCATCACCTGCAACAACATGTTAGACACGTCACGATGTGCTTTTTCAACTTCATCGAATAGCACAACTGCATGTGGATTTTTTTCTACTTCATTTATAAACATACCGCCACCCATGTTGCTATCCTCATAACCAACATAGCCTGGAGGAGATCCTATTAGTTTTGCAATAGAATGTTTCTCTTGATACTCAGACATGTCAAATCTAATAAGTTCAACACCTAAAGTTTTTGCAAGTTGTTTGGCTGTCTCTGTTTTACCACATCCTGTTGGTCCTAGGAACAGGAATGATCCAACTGGTTTTGTCAGACTCTTAAGTCCTGCCCTTGCAACAAGTATCTTGTCTGTGATTGTATTGATGGCCTTGTCTTGTCCAAATACCTGTAATTTCATTTTCTCTTCTAGAGTTTTCAAATTACTGGCCTGTTTCTGAGACAACTGCTCGATACTGATTCCAGTCATAACACTTATTTCGTGTATAATCTCGTCATGATCTATCTTGCCGTCTTTGACCGCGTTCAACCTCAATCTAGCACACGCAACATCAATCACGTCAATGGCCTTGTCAGGAAGTTTCTTGTCAGCAATAAATTTTGTTGAATAATCAACTGCGTCTTCACAGGCCTCATCAGTGATTGTGCAGTTGTGGAACTTCTCGTAGTATTGTTTCACACCTTGAAGTATTTTGACTGCTGTCTCTTTGGTCGGTTCTCCCACCTGCAGTCTTTGGAATCTTCTCATCAGTGCCCTATCTTTTTCAAAATATTTCCTGTATTCTTCCCAGGTTGTAGAAGCAAGTACTTTGATTGTACCCTTTAACAATGCTGGTTTTAACATGTTTGCCATGTCCATGTTGTTGCCTTGGCCTGTTGCACCAGCACCAACTATCATGTGTGCCTCATCTATAAACAGAATGCTTTTGCCTTTTTGGTCAAGTGCGTTGACAACAAGTTTTAATCGCTCTTCGAAATCTCCTCTGAATTTACTTCCTGCTATCAAGGAATTTACATCGAGACTCCAAACAATATGATCTTTCAAGTATTCAGGTATGTCTCCTTTATTCTTTGCTATCCTTCTCGCAAGTCCTTCAACCACTGCTGTCTTTCCAACACCCGGGTCACCAACTATTAGCACGTTGTTCTTGTTACGTCTAGCGAGGATTTGTTTGAGATCCTCAGTCTCTTGATCTCTGCCTATTACAGGATCTATTTTCTTGTCAAAGTATTTTTGGTTAAGATTTTCACAATAACTTTTTAGGATCCTGTCTGCTTGGTTTGGTCTAAGTTTCTGCTCTTGTCCTGGCTGTCCTTGACCGCCTATCTGTGCCATTCCTTCGTCTAAAATAGTTTCAGTAGACACAAGGTCAATTAGGTCTTGTTTGTTCACTTGGTGTTTCTTTAAAAAGAATGCCGCATAGCTCTTCTTCTCTGAAAATATTGATATCAATATATCCACTGAACTAACATCTTGTCTGCCCTGGAACAATGCCTGTGTGAATGCCCGGTTCATTAGTCTTTCCAATGAAGCAGTTTTCCTTGGAGTCATTGGTTCACTGCCTTTTGCTATAATATCATTACACTTGGTATCAAGGTAATCTTCAACATCCTTTATCAATGCACCAACTTTGACCTTGAAGTCGTGTAACACAGTTCCTATGCCTTCATCTTTAATCAACGCAATAAGCACGTGTTCTATTGTAACGTATTCGTGTCTTCTCTTCTCCGCTTCTTTGACCGCGTTCTCAAATATGTTCTCTAGTCCTTCGTTTGCTTCTAACATTTTTTATCCTTTGTTTGCCATGTCCCATCGTATTTTAGAGACTCTTTTATTAAACGTAATACCGTCAAGGTGATCGCATTCATGCTGGAAACACTTGGATTCCATTCCGTCGAGTTTTGCGAATTCTGTTTTGCCTTGTGTTGTTTCATATTGCACTTCAACTGTTTTTGGTCTTTCTACTTTCAACCATATGTCTTTAAAACTTAAACATCCTTCAATATCAATCACTTTTTCTTCACTGAAATTTATCACTTTAGGATTCCAAATTATAGCATGTTTTTGAAATGTGTCAAATGAATCATGCCCTATAGCAAAGAACCTTTTGGTAATGCCTACCTGATTAGCCGCTAGTCCCATACCACGTTCCTCTATCATTAATTTAACATAATCATTTTCAAACTTTTCTATATCGTTGTAACCTTCTATACTATCTTCGTTGGTCCACTCGGTACTGGCCTGCATCAAAGTCATGTGTGGGTATTGAAACACTTGTATCATAGGTCCTTTATCTTCTTCATGTCAGCGGCACTTAATTGTGGTATCAGTACATGTATCTTGACGTACAAGTTACCTCTTATACCCACTGTCTTATGCACAGGCATGCCTTGTCCTTGTACTTGCAACAATGTGTTAGGTTGTGTACCTGCCGGCACTTTTACTTTAATTATTTTATCTTCCAGTGTTTTTAGATTAAATGCGTGTCCCCTCACTGCCTGGAAACAGTCTATAGTCTTGTCTGTGTACAGATCATTGCCCTTACGTGTGTAGCCATCGGAGTCCAACACACTCATTACGACCATTAGATCTCCACGTGGCATATTTCGTATACTATCGTCACCCATTCCTGCAAACTTAAATGTGACACCGTGCTGAACACCTGCCGGAATCTTTACTGTGGCAAATTCATCTCTGCCACTGGGCAATTTATAATTAATTGTTTTTTCATTATTCATGAT
>VMHT01071920.1_pt1 | contig 15155 bp, 34 predicted proteins | sample 4693611 | NCBI WGS metagenome assembly VMHT01 (sample SAMN12280063, study PRJNA550983) | marine metagenome | isolation source: seawater sampled from same location over 5 years 0.02-0.2 micron viral filtrate | place: USA: collected off the coast of southern California halfway between the port... ... | reverse complement strand
GATGAAATTGTTGCTTCTGTAAAAGGAGCTGACAACAAATCAGAAGAAGTTGTTACTGAAGTCAATGTTATGCTTTCAGATAATGAAGAAATATCAAACAAATTATCTTCTTTTGAAGCAAGTATTACTGACTTAAATGGAAAAATTGTTTCTTTAGAAGAAGATTTAACTTCTGCTAAAGGAGAAAACGAAACTCTTTCTGCAGAAGTAGAAAGACTAAATGCTTTATTAAACAAAGCAGATGCTAAAGGTACTGAAGTGGTAACTGAAGGCGACCCTGCTGTAGTTGAAAATAAAACTGTAGATGCTAATGCAAGTTTTTACAATGCAATGGCAGATAAAGTTAGAGCAAAATTTAATAATTAATAATCAAAAAATAAATAAAAATGGCAACAAACGTAGCAAATAATAGTATAGCAGCAACTTATAGTGGTGCTAACTTAAACGAAATCTTTTATGAGCCAGTATTTAGAAGTGATGATTTAATGCGTAACTACAGAGTTATCCCTAATGTTAAGCATAAAATGAATGTATACACTTCTGCTGCTCTAACAAAAATAGTAAGACCTTATACTGCTTGTTCTTCTTCAAGTAATAGTGGTGATGGTTCTGGTCAAGTAGATTTTAACATTGATGACAAAGTAATTACTGCAGGAAGATGTAGAGTAGCTTTAGAGCAATGTACTGATGAGTTCTTTGGAACTTACATTGAAGAAATGTATAAAAGTGGTGTAGATGTAATGAATCTAGAAGGTACTCAATTAGCTGATGCAATTGTAAATCGTGCAGTTAAAGGTATTGGACAAGATGTAGTAAGATTAGGTTGGGGTGGTGATACTTCTGCTGCAGCAAATTCTGGTTACAAAGCATTTGATGGATGGATGAAATTAATGGCAACTTCAGGTATATTAGCAGCTAGAACTATATATGCAGGTACTGAAGCAGCTCCACAAGCAGGTGAAGCAATTGGTCTTTTAAGAACAATGTATGACACAGCTCCTGCAGCTTTACAACAAGTAGCTTCTTCTGACAAGAAGTTCTTTGTAACTCCAAAAATCTTTAATGCTTACTTAGCAAACTTAGAAGGTTCTTCTGCAGATTTAGCTATTGTAAACACAGTTGAAGGTTACACTAGAGTTAGCTTTAGAGGTGTTCAAGTAATTCCAATGTACGAGTGGGATACTATCTTAGCTGACCTTGACCCTGCAATGTTTACTCACACACCATCAGGTGGTAGTGCAACACAATACAGTAATGGAGCTTGTTATGTAGCTACTGAAAACCTAATTATTGGTTCAGATGTTACAGACCCAGAAGGTTCATTTAAAGTATTCTATGATGATTTAGAAGAAAAAATGTACTTTAGAGGTTACTTCAAGTTAGGTGTACAATACTTATACGACTCTCTTGTTCAATGGGGAATCATTGTATAATAATAACAATAATGTAGATAGAGAGAGTGTAAAAGCTCTCTCTACTTTACTTTTTAATAACTTTTAATAAATAATAATAATATGGCTATAGATACAGGTTTAGGTGTTACTTGTACAGATTTACAAGCAACAGGTGGTATAAAGCAAATTCTTCTAAGGTCTTGGGCTTCTAACGATGCAGTAGTTTATGGTAATGATGCAGGTGAGCATGATATTAACAGTATACTTACTGGTTCTAGTTCTGCAGCTTGGTTTGTTTTTGAGTTTAAAAACGAAACTCCTGCAATGACTATAAATGCAACTAAAGAAAATGGTTCAACTGTTTTTGAGTGTGGTTTAACATTTATGTTGCCAAAAATAAACAATACAAGATTTGCAGAATTACAAGAAATGTTAAATACTTGTATGATGGGAATTGCTATTGATACTAATGGCACACCAATGGTTTTAGGTGTTAGTGAGAAATATGCAAACGAAGATGTAGCTTCAAAAAGTCAAACATTCTTGAATTTAGCAAGTATGGAAGGAGGAACTGGAGCAGCTTATTCAGATGAGAATGGTATTACAGTTAGTTTGATGGCTAGACAGTTTGAGTTACCTAGACAATATGCAGGTACAATTACTGTTGATACAGCAGCTCTAACTGCAACTACTGCAGCTTAATAATAATTAGATACATAATAGGTATAAACTGAGGTTTTGTAAATCCTATTAATATCTTTTTTTAATATGTGTGATTGCAACAAAAAAATTGTAGATTTATCACACTTAAAAATTTTTACAATTATGGCAACATACAAAGCAAAATTATCTTCTGGCACAACTTACAAAGGAGGTTTTAGCATTTCTTGGGCTACAGCTAAACAAGAAGAACTTGCTTATGCTTATGAAGAAGCAGGGCTTAGTAATTTAATAGAAAAAATAACAAAAACAAAAGATGAGTCAGAGAAAACAAGCAAGAAAAAGTCAAGTAAAAAAGCAGACTCTACAAAAGAGTAATACTTTTGAGTTTGGTGTTTTTGATTTAGCAGTACCACAAAGTGTAGAAGAACCACAAGACCTATCAAAGGTTTTAACTAAGTATATACCTTTTGGTAACAACAATTTATTTCCACAATATTTAGCAGAATTAAAACGTAAATCTTCTACACACAGAAGTGTATTAGCACAAAAGACTGTGTTTACAAGTGGTGCTAAATTTGTAACAAACAATCAAGATATTCAAGCATATATAAAAGATGTAAATGCTAATAAAGAAACTTTAAGACAAGTTTATAAGAAATTAGCTGATGATTATTATACTTTTGGTAATGCTTATGTAGAGGGTGTTTTATATGAAGGTGGGGTAAACCTATACCATATAGATGCAACTACTGTTAGAATGGCTAAAAACAAGAAAGAAGTATATGTACACCCAGACTGGGCAAAGTACAATACAATGAAAGACAAAACACAAACTATACCTCTTTATCCTAATTTAAAAGGTAAAAGGTTTGTAATGCATTTTAAAGATTACGAACCAACATTTACTTACTATGGTTTACCTGACTATGTTGCAGCACTTGACCACATAGCTGTAGATTACGAGATAGGTAAATGGAATCACACTAAGTTTCAAAATGGTTTCCAACCTTCTGCTATTGTAGAAATATCAGGAGATATGGGAGAAGAAGAAGCTAAGAAATTAGTAAAAGAAGCACAGAAAAAGTTTGTTGGCGAAGGTAACAATGGCAAGATTATGTTTATTGTAAAGAATGGCGATACTTCACCTGCAAATGTTTCTATAATAAAAGATGACCAAGATGGTAGTTGGTTAGACTTACAAAAGATTACTGACCAAAACATAATTACAGCACACAGATGGCAACCTGCTTTATCTGGTATTGTAAGTTCTGGTAAGATGAACAACACAGGTAGTGAAATTAGAATTGCATATGACATGGCAATGACTACTGTAATTAAAGACACATCAGATTTATTATTAGATGGTATAAAAGATATACTTCTAAAAGAGATGGGTTTTGCAAGAGAAGAGTTATTAATACAGTACGAGCCACCAGTATCATTTGCAACTCAATTAGACCCTACTAAGATACTTACAATAAATGAGCAAAGAAAAATGTTAGATGAGGATTTCCCTATGCTAGAAGAGGGCAATATGTTCTTGACTGATAGAGAGCAAATTATTGTAACAAGAGATGATGACCAAGATGGTATTGGAGATAGCGAGAGTGAATTACAAGTAACAGAAGTTGAATCAGAAAACGAAGAATAAAAATGGCAAACGTAAATCAATATATACCTTTAGTATCTTCAGGAGAAGTTATTAGTAATAGTTTTACAAATGCTAACACAGACCCTGCTCTAATATCTAACAATACTATTTTGCTTACAGAATTAGCACATATAAAACCTGCTATTGGTAAAAAGTTTTATGAAGAGCTAAAGACACAACACAATAATGGCACTTTAACTACTGCTAATCAGACACTTATGGATGATTTTATGACAAGAACTTTATGTTGGTATGTAAGGTTTGAAGTTATAAATGAGGTGCAAAGTAACAGTAGTAGCATGGGTATTGTACACAATGTAGATGAGTTTGCTACTATTGTAGACCCTTCAGAGCTAAATGCATATAAGCAAGACACATATAGAAAAGCTGAGATATACTTAAAAGACATGATTGACTATATGGAAGATTCTGACCAAAATGGTTTATACCCTACATATGAGTCTGATAGACCTGCAAGAGGATATGCTTACAAGAATCATGGTATTATTATGTATGATAGCATATACTCAAGACCAAGAACGTATAACTACAATAGTTGGAGAGATTTCTGTCCATGTGATGACTGTTAAAATTTAGAGATATGCCTTGTTACGAATGTGAAAATGGATTGTGGAAATTTGGAGAAACTGGCAAGTGTCAGTATGACTCTAAAGAATCGTGTGAAACTGCTAACAAGGATTATTATGCAAAGACATACAATGACTATCCACAGTCTGCAACTAACAATGCTAAGAGAGCTTTAAAGTGGGTAGATGAAAATGGATGGGGTTCTTGTGGTACTGATGTAGGTAAAAAAAGAGCTAGACAATTAGCAAACAGAGAAAGTTTATCAAGAGATACTATAGCTCGTATGGCATCATTTAAAAGACACCAACAACACAAAGATGTACCTTATGATGAGGGTTGTGGAGGTCTAATGTGGGATTGTTGGGGAGGTACGAGTGGTATTAATTGGGCTATTAGAAAGATAGAACAAATAGATAAAGAAAAAAATATACTTGACATATTATTTAATAATTTTATAAATAAACATGGCAGCTAACGAACACAAAAATTTAACTGATGTAAACAGACATAACCCAAAAGGTTTTGAGTCTGCTACTAATGATACTTTGCTTAGTAAATCTATAGGAACAGGTACAAACAATACTGATGGTAGTTTGTTATGGGTAAAGAAAAATCAAATAAAAACAGAATCTTTTGATATACAAGGTTATGTAACAGCAGAAAATTCAAATTACTATTATGGTGCAAATATGACTGATGGACAATCACCAAATGAATATAACCAAAGCTATGGCACATCAACTATTGGTAATGCAACTTTAGATGTAGGTGATTTTTTTAAAGTAAAATCTATAGTAATTAATAATGACTGTACTTTAAAAAGCATTTATTTAATAGCAAATTGTACTGCATCTGCTGTAGTAACAGTTGCTTTATGTAAAGTAACTTATGCTCAAGGAATACAAGACCCTGTAACACCTGTTCTTTTAAATGAATTAAGTATTGAGGGTTTAGCAAGTAATGACAAAGTAGTAAGAACAAAAAACACAAGTCCAGAAAGCTCTTTATCTTCAGGTGATGTGTTGTTTGCTATGGTAAAATGTAGTGGAGTAGCAACATCATTTTTTAAAGTAGGAATTGAAGTAGGATATGACAATTAATAATAAAAATATAATGAAAGATACAATACAAGATACGATACAGGTGGGAATGGCAAATGCAGGAGCAATAGGTATATCTTTAGCATCAGTTAATGAGGTGCTAACGACTGTATCTTTACTAATAGCAATAGGATTCTCAATATATAAATTTACAAAAACAAAGAAATAATGGCAGATTTAGTAACGACTTTAACAGAAAGTGTAACCTTAAATGGTGCAATTAGAGGTACAACAAATAGTGTAACAACAACAGGTATAAACAATGTGTTTGAAAATATTGTAACTTGCACAAGTACACAAACTACAGTATTAGCAGCTTTTGATTCTAACTCTTATGGTTCAGCAGTACAAATAGACAAAGAAAACGTAAGGTATATTAGGGTAACTAATTTAGACTCTACAAACACTTTAGAATTAGCAGTAGTAGGTGCAGCTACATTATATCAGGTTTTGTTAAAAGCAGGACAATCACATATATTATGTGCTGCAGATGATATTATGTTAGCAGAAGCAGATACATCTCCTAGTTTTGGTACTATGGCTGATTTAACTAGCTTACAGGTAAATCCTGCTGCTACATTAGATGTAGAGATATTTGTTGCTAGTGTATAAGTATGGCTAAGATAGTATTTACTTTTAGAAAAAAGAAAAACAAGAAGAGAAAGGGAGTACATTCTAAAAATGCTAGTGTAAAACAGAATGGCTACAAAAAACCTAAAAGAGGACAAGGTAGATAATGAAATTTGAATACTTTAAGAAAAGTGAATTTGCTTGTAAGTGTGGTTGTAAAACTAATCTTATTGACTTAGACTTTGTAGAAGACTTAGATAGAGCTAGGTCATATAGCAATATAAAATATAAAATAACATCAGGGTATAGGTGTCCAAATCACCCCCTGTCAAAACAAAACCCTACAAGCAGCCACATAAAAGGCATTGCTGCTGATATAGAATGTAAAGATAGTTATCAGAGAGCATTGATTTTAGGTGGTTTAGCAGAAGCAGGGTTTGTAAGAATTGGTTTGAGTAAGGAAGGAAATTTTATTCATGTAGATGCAGACCAAGATAAGGTACAGCCAGTTGTTTGGTTGTATTAATTACTAATTAAAATAAATAAAAATATGGAAATGTTAAAAAAAATGTTTGACTCAAAAAAGTTTTGGTATGCTGTATCGGCAGTATTAGTGCCATTTGCAGCAGCAAAATTAGGTTTATCAGAAGCTGAAGTTGAGAAGGTTTACTATGCAATACTAACTTTAATTTTAGGTCAGGGAATTGCTGACATTAAAAAATAATGAGTAAGATAGTAGATATGATAACAGGTAGCTTAGTTAAACAAGCTATCAACCCTATTACTGAATTAATAAAATCAGTATTAGAACTTTTCAAAGACACTAAGGGTAAGTATTCTTCTAAAAGAACTATAAGTGGTGTTTTAGTTATAGCTGCTAGTGCAGATATATCTTTAAATGGAATCACAATTATGAATTTGGGTTTAAGTTTTTTAGCAATCTTGCCACTATTGTTTTCAGTATTTGAAAAAAATTGCGAAAAGAGCAATTGTAATCAGAAAAAATAATTACATTTGTGCTTCTATCAACCTATTCTGGTTGAATAATTGTTTTTAGTTTCAAGAGTGGGGTGTTAATAACATCCCATTTTTGTTTTAAAAGCACCTAATATTTTGCATACTTTTAGCAAAACTAAAAATTACAAAACATGACAGAAAATAGAAAAGGCAAAAGACTAAGACTATCTGCTGAAGAAGCAGATTTAATATATGAGTTCAGAGGAACTGATGTAGATAACATAAATGGAAACACAGCACTAGACCTACATTTAAAAGAGAGGGGTATAGATAAGAAAGATGTGGTTAGTGTTAAGCATTGGCAAAGCATGAAGGGAGAACTAAGATTCTCTATAGTAACAAAAGAACAGTATGGTATTGCCGAAGAACAAATATTAGATAAAATAACAGACCTAATAGAAGACTACTCGCCTACTTATAAAAAAATAGTTAGAGATAAGAACAGCAACCATTTGCTTGTTGTTAATCCTGCTGATATACATATAGGTAAATATGCTAAAGAATTAGAAACTGGTAGTGCATATGACTGTGAAACTGCTGTAAATCGTGTTTTAGAGGGCATAGAAGGACTTTTACAGAAGTCAGAAGGGTTTGCTATAGAAAAGGTTTTATTTTGCATAGGCAACGATATATTGCATATTGACAACGTATACAATCAAACAACAGCAGGTACAAGGCAAGATGTTGATGGTAAATGGTGGGAGCATTTTGAGATTGCTTTGATGCTTTATGTTAAATGCATAGAAATGTTAAGGCACATAGCACCTGTAGATGTACTACATAGTATGAGTAACCACGATTATCAGTCTGGTTTTCATTTAGCTCATGCTCTGAAGAGTTGGTTTAGAAAAGATGATGATGTAAACTTTGATATAAGTGTAGCACACAGAAAATATTATCAGTATGGTAGCAATCTAATTGGTTTAGAGCATGGTGATGGTGCTAAGATGATTAACCTACCTCTGTTGATGGCACAAGAGCAACCAAAAATGTGGGCAGATACAAAATATAGGTATTTTTACTTACATCATATACACCATAAAGTAAAGCACAAGTGGTTAGATGCTAAAGATTATGTTGGTGTTACTGTAGAGTATCTAAGAAGTCCATCAGGAACAGACAGTTGGCATAGTAGAAAAGGTTTTACTGGTGTGCCTAAAGCTGTAGAGGGTTTTTTACATGAGAAAAAATCAGGTCAAGTAGCAAGAATCACACATTATTTTTAAAATTTTGTTAAAAAAGTTTGGTAGTTAATTTCAATTTTATACTTTTGCTCATTATTAACTAAAAATAAAAAAAATGAGTAGAAAAAATAAAACAATTGAACAACCAGAAGAAACAAAAGAAACTAGAAAAGATGCTTTAAGAAGATTATTCTTAGAAAATAATTTAGTTGAAGAAGATGTCTACAAAGACAAAAGAGGTTTTGTTATAATTACAAGAACTGGTATAGATAAAATTGTAAGCAAACAGGGTATTACTGTCGCATACGAACCATTATTGTTAGAATTAAAAAAGGACAATATTAATGTTGTTATTAGAGCTGCTGCATCAATGCAAAGCAAAAATAATAAACCAATTAATATGATGTCTTTTGGTGAAGCATCTGATGATAATTTAATGGGAGGTGCTAAAAAGTTTCCAGTTGCTATGGCAGAAAAGAGAGCTATGAGTCGTGTTGTACTAAAGATAGCAGGGTTCTATGAGCAAGGTGTCTTTGGTCAAGATGAGATGGTAGATTAGTGAATGATGATTGGTTTGATGATTTGTTAGATGGTGAGCCATGCGAGATAACTATATTTCAAATGGCTACCATTGAAACCAGATTACATAGGTCTGCTATACCCTTAGAAGAACAACAAGAAATATTTAATAAATTACCTACTTATACTGAATTAGAAGCAGAAGAGGTTATACTATATATTTTAGAGAACCAAGTGCCTAGCGACCCAAAAGACCAATACAAACAGATGGTTAGAAATGGTATGTTTAAATGACTAAAAAATATAAATTCCAACAGATTAGAGAAGCTCATAATGAGTTCGAAGCATTTTTGAGAATTAAAGGAATGTCTACAAGACAGTTTTCTTTTTTACTTGATGTAAGCGAAGTAACTGCTAGAAGATATATTATAGATACTACCTTACTAAGATACTATCACATGAGAATTATATCCGACCACTTTAATATGAGTGTAAAAGATGTAATAGATATAATAGAATACGATTTAAAATAATAAAACATGAACGATAAAAGAAAACTAAAGTTTAGTAATTACTTTCACGAAGTAATTGTTAAAGAATTAGAAACGAAATTTAATGTAAAAGAAAGTGAAATATTTTTAGGTTCAAGAAAGAAAAACTTAATACAAGCTAAACGTATGTATATTTTTGTACTTAAAACAATATTTGATTTAACACTACACGAGATTGGAGAGATAACAAATCTGCATCATGCATCTGTACTGTATCACTACAGACAAGTAGAGTTTTTCAAAAAAATCTATGTGCTTGATTCAGAACTATACAAGAAAATCTTAAACAGAATAGAGAGTGTAACATTAGATGAAAAGATTGATGCTTTAGAAAAACAAAACAGAGTAAACAATTTAGAATTAACCAAATTATATAACCTTAAAAAACGTAGAAATGAAAAAAGAAAAAAATTATTTGCCTAGTAGTATTAAAGAGATAAAAACTCAATATGGTTCTATGCTTGTAGCTAACTTTAAAATGGAAGAGCTAAAAGCAATAGAGAACAAAGGGTGGGTATCACTTGTAATATGTGAACGTAAAGAGCCATCTGAAAAAGGTGCAACTCATTATGCATATGAGAATACATATGAACCACCTAAACAAGAAACTGTTGACAATACTAATACAGAGGGTGATTTACCATTTTAACAATACAGAGGGAAGGTTGGCAATTTTGCCTATAATAATATTAAATGTTTTGCCTTCCCTCTTTTTTTAATACACTAAAACAATAAAATATGAAATTAAATCAAAAACAAAAAGTGTTAAGACACTTAAACGAATATGGAACTATAACTCCTTTAGAAGCATTTAAAGATTATGGTATAATGAGATTAGCAGCAGTTATTTTTAATTTAAAAGATGATGGCTATAATATATTATCAGACATGACAAGTAGTTTAAATAGGTTTGGAGAAAAAATTAATTTTAGCAAATATACATTGCTTAGAAATGACAGATAAACCAACATACTATGCTATAATATCTGCAGATGTCAGATATGATAAAAATTTATCAGCTAATGCGAAACTGCTGTATGGTGAGATAACTTGTCTTACAAATGAGAATGGTTTTTGCTTTGCCACTAACAAGTATTTTGCTGAACTTTATGAGAAAAGTAAAGTTACTATTTCTAAGTGGATAAGCGAATTGGTTGCAAGTGGCTATGTATCAACAAGTTACACTTATAAAGAGGGTACTAAAGAAATTGATAAGAGGTATATAAGTATTCTTAAAGGGGGTATTAAAGAAAACTTAAAGGGGGGTATTAAAGAAAACTTTAAGGATAATAATACAAGTATTAATAATACAAGTATAATAAAAGAAAAAATAATAAAAAAGAAAAATTTTATTGTTCCATCAATTAGTGAAATAAAAGATTATTGTCATTTAAGGGATAATGGAATTAATGCAGAGCAGTTCTATGATTTTTATCAGAGCAAGGGTTGGATGGTTGGTAAGACAAAGATGAAAGATTGGAAAGCTGCTATTAGGAACTGGGAAAGAAACAGAAAAAAAACTGATAAGGGTATGAGTAAAATTCATTCACACTTACAGAAAAATATGAATGTTAAACAAAAATTAAAAAATAAATATGAAATTAATTAAAACAATGACAAGAGCAGAATTAGTGGTAGAATCAATAGACATTTTAAGCAAGACTTATATAGAGTTAGGTCAGCACAACGTAGAAGAAGAAACATTAGAGGTGTTAGCAGAGAGTTTGGCTGATGATTTACAAAGAGTTTACAAAAATTTTTATTTTCAAGATGCAAAAAATGCATTTAGTTTAGGTGTAAGAAGTCAGCACAATGGTGATTTTATACATCTTAATGTACCTACTTACATGAGGTGGTTAAGAAAGCACAAAGAATTAATATGGGATGCAAGAGCAAGAGTAGATAAGGGAGAAGACCCTAGACAAGTGCCACACTTTAGACCAGAACCTAAACAATTAACAACAAATTCTTAATAAAAATATTTAACAAAAAATAAAAATTAAAAAAAAACATTAAGTTTGTAAAAACAAAAATAAATTATGTCAGATAAAAGTAAATATTATTACGAGTTTGATAGAAACTCAACAACAACAACAAACATCAATCCTAAAATGAGAATGAGTAAGGAAGAGTTAGGTTTAGAAAAGAAGCATGAAACTCTTACAGGAGGATTGTTTCCAACTGGTGCAAGAAGCATGGACACTAAGAGAGATAACAGAGTGCCATACTACTACATTGGTAGAAATGGTTATGAAGCAAGAAAAGTATGTGATAACTTTGATTTGCCTTATCACTTAGCTACTGCCACAACCTACATCTTACGAAGCTATCATAAGCATGACACACCAGTAGACTGCCTAAAGAAAGCTATAGCTCATTTAGAATTTGAGCTAGAGAAGATAGAAGATGCAAAAGCCAATCTTTAGAGTATTTGTAAAATACAATATTAGAGCCAAAGGTAAAGCCAGTAGAGGTAAAAATGGTGTTATAGACACATTTGCACTTACAGACAATATAAAAGCAATAGAGAAAGATGAAGAAATACAAAACAGAATTTGTTATCTTCATAAAAAAAAGTTAGACAAAGTAGTAATTACAATTACAGATGTAGAGGTAGAAGACCAATATGGTTTCACAACAGATAGATTTTAATTATGCCTAAAATAAGAAAGATAAAAACATCAGATAGAAAGGATAGCAGAGGCGGTGGCTATGCTAAAAGAAAGTTTACCTTCCAAGAAGCACAAGCAATTAGGGAAGAATATGCAAGAGAAGGGGGGAGTATATCGGGGGTAGCCCGAAAATACAATGTATCTCAACCACTTATGTATCAGTTAATCAAAGGTACAACCTATAATGAATAAAGAAGCAACAGTACAATCTTCTTTTTGTACTTATATGAAGTTGCAATACCCAAATCTTAGATACTGTGCCAGTTTAGGTGGCATAAGGACATCAATGAAACAAGCAATACTTGCTAAGAAGACTGGCTATGTCAAGGGTTTTCCAGATATGCAGATACTAAAAACAAACAAACAATATGCAGGATTGTTTATTGAGATAAAAGCAGACAAGAAATGTTATCCATCTAAACATCAGAAAGAATGGATAGAAGATTTAAACAACGAAGGGTATTATGCTGTTGTTTGTAAGGGTCTTGATGAGTGCATAGAAACTTTAGAGTGGTACATGAAACTGCTGTGAAACTGCTAGGTATTTTGCATAGGTCATTTTGCACAAAAAAATCATAAACAACTAAAAACTAATCACTTATATTTTACGACAAATTGTCTTATTAACATTTTTTTAAAATTAATGTTGATTATTAAATATTTTTTTATACATTTGTCAAAAAAACAATTAATATGTACAACTACGAACAACATTTAGTATACATGGTTAGCAACTGTTGTGGTGATACTTTTGAAGAACTAGAAGAGTTTTGCTATATGTGTGATACAAGAACAAAGAATGAGGTTAAAGAGGGTGTAACGCATTGTGATACTTGCAAAGAAGAGAGAGATGTTATAGAGAGATACGTTTGCAATTCTTGTGATGACATTTGCCAACCAATAGAAGATTATGAATATGACCAACTTAGAAGAGATGAACTTAAAGAAATGCAATATGATTGCAGAACTTAAACAAAAAAAAGAACTTGATAAATTGTATAAACAAAATACAATAGAATTGAATGACTATTTTGCGTATAGTGGTAAACAAGAAATTAAAAAGAAATTTGTTGATTTCGTTAATGAATATAAATTTAAAAAACGTATAATCATTAATAATGATATGTCAAAATATGTGCTGAAGGATAATAAAAAAAGTTAAACTAAAATAAAATAAAATGGACTTTATACTTACAATAATATTAGCAATTGCAACTTATGGTTTTGGTTTTGTTAGTGGTGTTATAAATGGCACAGAAACAAAAGAAATACAAGACAAACCAACAAACGAAGATAGAAAAGAAGCATTTGAATTTGCTTTTAAAAACTTTATAAATAAATAATAACTAACTAAAAACAATTATGTCTTATTTAATATTACCTAAAAGGGCTTTTAATAGCCCACTAATAGAGTATGCAAATTTTCAAGATGAAAGTTTTGTAAACCTTATTAAACTTAATAAACCTTATGCTAATGGCATTTTATATGCAGTATATGAAACAACAAATAATCCTTTTTGTTCAAATGGTTTATTTACAAAATATGAAAAAGCAAAAAGTAAATTTGAATTAATGATTAAAAATCATACATATAAATCAAAATTAATTAAAAAAGAAAAAATAAATAATAACTAAAAACAAATAAAATGAAACTAGATGAATTTAAAAATAAATTAAATGATATGTTAGGAGATAAACATATTAATATAAATGATAAAGAAGAAGTATCTAAAAAAAATGATAATGAAAAAGAACAACAAAGAAAAGTATTAAATAATATATTTGATATATATGGCGATGTCTTTGTTAAAAATAATAATAACTAAAAACAAATAACATTATGAGTAATAAATTAGAAATGGGTACATTTTCTGATACTACTTTAACCTATCTTTTATTCTTTGCTATTCTCTTTGGGGGGTGCTAGGGGGTATAAGGGGGGTACTAGGGGGTATCTCTTACAAATTAATAACTAAAAACAATAATTATGCAAACAATAACAACAAATGAAGCTAAAGAGCTTATATACAATAACAATTGTAAAATATTTAGTGTTGAGTTTATCAAAAAAGATGGTACACACAGACTAATGAACGCAAGATTACAAGTGCAAAAAGGTGTTAAGGGTGTCGGCTTGAGGTTTAATCCTGATGACCACAATTTAATAACTGCATTTGATATGCAAAAAGGAGAGTTTAGAATGATTAACTGCAATACTTTAGTATCTTTGTCGGCTAATAAGCAAAAGTATCTTATAAGCGATTAAAATACTTGTATTAATACTAAAAAAGGGCATATATTTTTATATGCTCTTTTTTTTATTTGTAACTGCTACGAAACTGTTGCGAAACTGCCGAAACTGTTGCGAAACTGCTAGAAATGTTGTAGCTGACCTCAAAAAAATTTTGACCTCTAGTTTTAATCTAGTAACTTGTTAAATATAAATAAATTACATGACAAATTAACATGAATAATTTTAACATTTTTTTGTGTAGTTTGTTAAAAAGTTATATATTTGTAGCAACTTTAAACAATTAAAAATGGCAAACTTTAAACAATTAGATGATATTTATTACAATGTAAATAATATTATTGATGATTTATTAGAATTACAAAACAAATTAAACAATAAAGAAAAAGCAAAACAACCTTTATTATTGCAAATTTGTGAATTAGAAAAACAATTGACAAAAATAAATATATTAAGATTAGATAAATTAACTAAACATAAAAATCATGCAAAAATTTAAATTAAATATACTTGAGAAACACACAACCAAAAACACAATGACAAAAACAATAAAAAATATAATAAAAAATATTTTATTTATATTTGGAATGTTTCTAAGTTCTATTTTTTTGGGGGTGCTATTCCTTGAATTAATTACTAGAATGTAAATAAAACTAACTAAAAACAAAAAAAAATGATAATAACAACAGAAAAAGATTTGACTAATTTTAAATTTTGGGCAGGTGGTAAAGCATTAGCCAAAAAATTAACCTATACAGAATTACAACAAATCACAGAACAACTGGAAGAGCTTTATCCAGAGGGCATGACTGAAACACAAATCAATGATTTATTTTGGTTTGAAGAAAATTTTATATGTGAAATGATAGGGGAAAACATTGAAGAAGTTTTACAAAGAAGTGAGAATTATTTAAATAAAAATTAACTAAAAACAAATAAAAAAATGAGAAAAATCACAAAAGAAAGTATCAACGCTTTTTTAAATGCTGAGAAAT
>VMHT01057422.1_pt1 | contig 15157 bp, 22 predicted proteins | sample 4693611 | NCBI WGS metagenome assembly VMHT01 (sample SAMN12280063, study PRJNA550983) | marine metagenome | isolation source: seawater sampled from same location over 5 years 0.02-0.2 micron viral filtrate | place: USA: collected off the coast of southern California halfway between the port... ... | reverse complement strand
GGCTCCCCCAGCATATACAAATCTAAATGAAGACCCAGCTATAGGAGCAGGTAATGTGTAAGTATTATCTTGTCCTCCGTCTGGCACAAGCAAAATTCTACCACTATGAGTTGCATTTGTTAAAGTTACGTTACCATCAGATAAGCTAACAGGCGCACCACCTAGAGTTGTAATCTCTGTTATTGTGCCTGTTGTTGCATTTTTACTAATAGTTTTAAGAGTGCTTTCAGATCTGATTGGACCTGAGAATGTTGTATTAGCCATGTAAATCTCCTTGTCGTGGCTATTGTCGAAGTTAATTCTTCGTCAAGGTAATTTTAGTATACATAAAAAAAAGGGGTCTGCAAAGACCCCTTTAATAAAAACGAACAATTGTTCGCTTATGCGCCTGGTGAACCAAACACACAACGAGGATCAGAGAATCCAAAAGCATATCTTTCTCTTGCTTTATATCTCATGTTTCCTGTGTCGAAGTCTGCTTCCATGCTTGTGCTTAATGGTGTTCTTTCGAAATACTTGAAACCATTAGGTGCATCTGTCTTGATGAAGAACGCATCTGTGTCTGTTAAGAAGTGGTTAATAGTATAACCCTCTGGTAACATACCCATGTTTTTCATTGCGTTTACATCATTGTCAGAAGTACCTGGTCTTAAAGTTGACTCAAGTAATCTGTCTGCAACGAACTGTAGTGCAGGTGGAATGATTAATTTCGTTCCTCTTAATGCTACAATCATATTTCTTTCATCGACAAAGTTTGAAATGTCAATTAAAGCATTTTCTAATGATGTTTCATTAAGGTCTGCTGCAGTTGATGGTTCATTTGAAAATGTTCCACCACCACCTAATGGGTGGTCTGTTGCACAAAGCTCTTTACCATCACCACCTGTAAAGCTTGAACTAAAAGCATTATTAAGTGTTGCGGCAGCTTTTACCTGCTTTGTGTGTGACATTGATCTTGCTAATGCTCTTGTATATCTTCTTCCAAGTTGGTCATACAAGTTGTCTTCCATTGCTTCTTCTGTCAAAGCAAAAGCCAATGAAATTGTTTCCATTGTATAACGTGAAGTATATACTTCGTTTGCATCATCAAAGGCAACACCAGCACCTTCTGACTTAGTTTGTGCATTCCCAAATCCACTTAACATTACTTCTTCTTCGAAAGCTCGATCTGAAGTCTCTGTCTCATAAATTTCAGCGTGCTGATTGTCATAACGATCATATTCCATGCCGAATAAAGCGTTAAGACCAGGTTCTAACTCTTTTACGAGTTGCGCTCTTGATATAGCCATGTTCTAATCTCCCTTACGCTAATCCTGCACCTTTTTGTCCAAATATGCTATTTTGAATAACTACTTGAACATTGGTGGCATCGGAACCAACATCGCTGTTTTCTGGATCTTGTGATATGTCTATCGCTTTGATCGGTAAACCAGCAGTTGTTGCACCTGTTGTTACATCCAACTCTGCACCTGATATACCAGTTACAGTTGATCCTGCACTTGTATATACGATGTCAAAGTTACCAAATAAATCCGCAATCGGAAATGCAGCGTCACATTGAATCTCATAGATGACATTTGGATCATCTATAATAAAAGCCTCAATGTCCGAAGCATTTGTGCTTGCAGGATAAAAGTTTGAAAAAGTTTCCTTTTTCGTGGTTGGGTCTGTATACCTACAACCATTGAACACTCCAACTATTGGAACAGTTCCACCATCTGCGTGTACTTCGACAGTACCACCAGTGACTTGGGCAACCATGTCACCTTGAAAAATAGATGTTCCGTAATTGGCAGCGATTCTATATCGGCTTTGTCCACCATGAAAGGCTTGTCCACCTACCATTTTTAAAGGACGCATACCGAAAGCAGCATCTTGATTTGCCATTTTAGACTCCCATAATTTTAATCATTTAAACTTTTCTTTCCACCAAATCGAACTTGTGATTTTCTTTCTGGTTTTAAGATCCTTCCAGCAGATGATTCTGGTTGACTTGCTAACTCTTGATCATAAACTGACATTTGATTTGAAGTTTTTTTACGGAAATATTCATCCCTACTTTCAGCAACTTCTTCTGGTATCCGTGCTAATAATAAACCTCCCTGACCGATTACTCCAGCATTTTTACCTTCATCGATAGTTGGGGTTTCAAAGTCAGGATATTCATCTGCACGTACTAATTCGTATCCTTCTCTTCTTCGTTTGAAGACATTTGACTTATCGTCATAGTCCATCACACGTTCTCTAATCCACCTGTGTTTAAATCCCACAGGAGCTTCGGGTGCATCAAGGGTTGATGGTGGCTTCCAATCTACTTTTCTTTCCTGTTTTTCACGAGTAGCAGACTCTCGATTCGATCTATCAGCCATCTTATGCTCCTTTTTGCAGTTTTATTTTTTGCTGTGCATATTTTTCATATGGCACACCAAGTCTATCAGCAGTTCGTCTTTCACTTTCGGTCAAGACTACTCTCTGTTTACGTCCAGATTTGACAGAAGCTCTGCCATTTACAGGTGCAACAGTTTGGACGTTAGAACCATTGCTCTGATCGTTTGGAAACAACTTAGCCATTTCTTTATCTATTTCTTCATAGTAGCTGTCTTCTGTGGCTTCGTATCCCATGCCAGTTACTTTTTTATCAGCTAACATCAAGGCTAAATTTTTCTCAATTTCATCATCTTTGCCATACCAAGGATTTTTAGTAATCCATGCTTTAATTTTTGGATTGTCATCTATACTCGGCTTTTTGACTTGTTCTTTTTGACTGCTTTGTCTCTCATTTGCTTTAGTTGCTTGCTCTTGCTCTCTGTTTTGTTTGAGGACTCTAAGTCTTTCTTTTTCAATATTGACTTGAGTAAGAGCTGCAGTCGCATTAGCAACTTTTTCAGGATCGTTGGCATCCATAGCCTCCTTTAATAATTGCTTAACTTGAGATTCTTGTGAACTGACTCTTGTGTCAAATTCGTTAGTATAACCATTTGTATATGTTTCAAGTTGTTTTCTAAGTTTTTGATTTTCTTCTTCAACCTGCTTGCCATATGAAATAGCATTGTTCGCATCATCTTCAGCGGCTTTTCTTTTAGCAGTGAGTGCATCAATTCTTTTCTGTACTTTTTCACTGTAAGAATCAAGCTCTTCAGTTTCTTCATTACGAACAATTGTTTGTTCTTTGTTTTCAGATTGAGATTCTTTTGTAGATGGCTGTTGATTTTCATCAAGCTCCACTACAAATTCATTCTCATTAGAGACTTCTTCATTTTGATTTTGTTGTATATCGTTCATCATTACCTCCACTATACATAAGAAATATCTGCTGGGTCAAGTATTGTTGCTATAATATTATCGTCATTTATGATTCTTAGCTCAAGACCATCCACTTTAAACCTATTTCCAGCATATCTACCCATAAGCACCCAATTCTTCTCAGAACAGTATGCTCCATTTGGGAATTTATCAGAATCTTTATATGCATCAGCACCAAGCTTAACAACATAAGCTACTACTGTTGCAAAAGACTCACGATCTCTAGTTGCATCAGGAATTATTATTCCTCCCTTTGTCTTCTCTGACAAATAATAAGGGATAACAAGTATTCTGTATCCTGTTGGTTGAGGTAATCTCTCTAAAACAGACACATCTAACTTTGATGGATCTTTAGAGTTTTTGTTGGCTTCTTCTTTGTTATCAAAAGCTTTTGATATAGCTTTAGGAGTCGGATTGATTGCTTTTGCTCTTTGTGCCATTATCCGATCTGGCACATATAACTTTTTAGTCATCTTCTATACCTTTCATCGAGGTTCTTAGTTCTTCTTCAATCCAGGTAAGACCTCGTATTTCACCTGTTATTGCTCGATAGTCTTCCATAGATCCTATCGCTCCATCAGCCAAAGATTCGCTTAATTGCTCTTTTCTTTGACGTATGTTCTTGTACAAATGTTCTGCTAATCTAATCCCATCCATTATCAGTCTCTCTTAATGATGTAGTACACATAGGACATTTGTATTCTTTATAACTATAAATTCCATATTCTGGTATTGGCTCTTCACACGTTATTTCTTTCATGGCAATTTTGTGTATCCAACAAATAACTACTTCTTTTTTTTTCTCTTCCATTGCTATTTTGTTAAACCTTTTTGCTTTTCATATGTCCTCAAGCCGCCAATTCCGAGCATTCCACCGAGAACAGTTAAAAGTGTACCCATGTCAAATTCTGGCAATTCTGGTAATTCAACTCCTGCAAAAGAAGCACCAAATATAATCAGATCTTTTACGATAAAGTGATAAGCAAACGCAATCGCACAGACCCACCCAACTGCTGGTCGCCAGCCGCCTTTAAATATTGAACCACTAGCGGCTTCAGCTTTGTTAATTTCTAACTGTGCGAGCAAAGCCTCTTGAGCATGTTTTTCAGACATGGTGGCTATCTCATGTGCGAGCTTTGCCTTTTGGTCTGCATCTGGAATAAATTTGTCTAAAAGTCCAGTAACTGGACCTATAAGTGCTTGTAACATGGCTACCTCCTAGTATACTTTCACTTTTTTATCATCGAGACTTGGTATGAGTTTACACATACATTCATAATTTTCAACTTTAATCGGCACTTCTATTTTTTGATTACTTAATCTTTCAGAATAATACAAGCAATCATTTACGTTTTTGAAATAGATGCCACCATTAAAATTATCATTAAGATAACACATCAACATAAATACAGTCATTTATCTGCTTTATGTTCGTGACCCATCCATATACCAAAGATACCTGTCATTACTCCCATAACCACAGATACAAATGCTGATTGTTGCATTGTAGGTTCAGATAAATCCATAAACCATTCGGCACAACGCCAAGACATTATTGTACTAGCCAACATCATACATCTTGGTAAAATTTTCCATCTTAAAAATGTTTCAAAATTCATTGTATTAAAATCTCATTTAAACCAAAGCCTTCAAGCAAAACTAAAGTAAAGAATAATAATAATATACCACCTGCTATTAACTTTCCACTGAAGTTAGTAGAGCCAATCTTAATAGCAACAAACTCATTACCTAGTATTCTCAGTGATAACTCAAAGCTGTTTTGCCCTATGTCAACATTTACTATTTTCTTTTTCTCTTCTGTCATTTGTTTTTTACTGCACTGTTTAAAGAACTTATTACATCGTCTATGTTGGGTTCCTTACCCCAAGGATTATATATACATTTATATTGTCTTGGACACCAACTTTCAATCATCATCTCATATGTCTTATTATTTCCTATATAAATACAAGCCATCATACCAGTTTTTGATTTTATCCTTTTTTTTAATCTACAAGTTGTATATTTTTTTTTTTGATTTTACCTTGCCATATTTTTTGTTCTCTTGTGTATTCCTTTGGCTTGTAAATATAACCATCTGCTTTTGCTCGTTTAGACCAAACAGAGGCAACTAACAAAGCAAACCCACCAATAATCAAAACAACAATTAGCCATGTAATAGCTTCACCAATTTGCCGTCTCATCTGTTGTTGCTTATAAACAGTTTGCTGACGTTCTTTTCTTATCTGTCCTTCCATAGCCAAAAGTTCTTCATAAGCACCAGGTCCGTGAGTCATGTTTAGAAACATCTTGAGTTCGTACCTTTGTTCCTCAAGTTTCTTCTTGGCTGCATAAGCAGCGAGAGCTGCCTCTTCAATAGATCCAGCTTTGAACAATTTGCCAAACAGGGGAGGGTTTTTAGCTTGTTTCTCAGCATTATCAACATCGGATACAGCTCCCATCCATCTTCCAATATCTCCAGACATTTGTTCAATATCGCGCCCAACTGCGAATCCTTTTTTGATCGCGTCAAAAGCTTTTGATGCCACTCCTACAGCTAATGATATTGTTACTGGATCTATCTTCGAACTCCATTATAAAACGCCTTGAAACCTTTGTGGTCTGGCTATTGGTGAAAACTTTTTAATCATACCCCCACTACTTTTTTTTTGTGGTTTTTTTTGGTCTGCCTTTTTTTGCTTCTTTTTTGACTTCCCTGCTTTTGTCAATGCTATCGCCACTGCTTGTCTCTGTGGATATTTCTCTTTCTTCAACTTGCGTATGTTCTTGCTGATTGTTTTCTGGCTCGATCCTTTCTTCAACGGCATTTACAACTCCTTCTTTTGCAAGTCTTCTTTGTATCTTTTTTTGTTTCTCTTGTGCAATCATACCTGCACGAACTGAACTAACCATAACTTATCCTTTCATTTCTTTAAGAGAAGCAATGTCTCTTTTTGTTTGATCGTTTTGATTGGCTATTTCTTCTTGTTGATCAAGTCTTTGTTGATCAAGTAGAACATCATTTCTTTCTTTCTCTTGCTTAAATTTTTGCTCAACCTCAAATTGTTGTTGTCTTTGAGCTACCTCTTGTCCTCTTATTGCTAATTCTTGTTTTCTGATAGATACAAGAGGATCTTCTGAAGGTGGAGGAGTAATAGATTGTGCATATTGTTCACTAATTTCACTAGATATTTCAGCAGCTCTTGATGTTATTTGATCTTGTATCTGTTTCATTGCATTTGGATCTTGTTGCATCATAGCTTGTTGCTCTGGTGGTATGTTAGCTGTTATTTCTTGTTGTGCTTGTATCTCTGACATCATGGCTATGTGTTCAGATATATGACCTTGTAATGTCATAACAATGCTTGCATTTGATTGAGCAATAGGTGTAGCTATCATTGCTAAATGAGCAGATATATGTGCCTGATGATTTTGTTCAGGAAATGCCTGCAATCTTGCACCTCTCAATGCTTCTTGATTTTCTTTTGCTGGATTCATAGGTGCTGGTTGTGGAGGTGGCTGTAATATTGTATCTATATTTGTAACACCTAAAGCTTCGTACATTTTTCTATAGGCTTGATACATACCATTAGGTCCGTGTATCTCTGGATTGCTTTGTGCCAGTTGCAATTGTGTTTGTGCAAGAGCAATACGTTGTGACATAGAAAATATGTTTGGATCTGAAACAGGCAATACATCTATTCTTTGATCGAAATCTGTTTGCTTAATTTCAGGTGGCGCACCTGGTACTTGATAAGGATACATCGGTGTACCCATTGCAAATATTCTAGCTAATATTTTAAACTCTACTTTTTGAGAATAATGCAGACGTTTATGAATGGCAGACATAACTTTAGTGCCACGTTCCATAATAGCCATTGTTGTTCCTACAGGTGCGTTGCCCTGCATCTCACCAACTTTCATGTCAGCCATAGATGCAAAACGTCTACCAGAATCTATTAAGGTTCCCATAAGAGAATATAATGTTTGTGATGGTTCTTTAAATGGCAATGGCATAATAGCTTGACGTAAATCCATACCCACCATATCTACATCTCTAAATTCACCAGGATTAAGAGGTGTTTCATCATCTCTAATTCTAGCTCCTCTTGCTTTAAATCCAGCAGGTAAGTTAGACAATGTACCAGCATCTATTAATTGTCTTAAAATTGATGTTGAAGCTCTTGATAAGCCTCCTATCATATGTGTGAGACCAAAACCATAAAAGCCAAGACCAGGCAAAAACTTATAGTGTACAAAGTAAGGTATTTTACTACGTAACGGATCGGTTTCGTTGAAATTCCTTTTGATTGATAATACTTCACCAGATTTCTCCAATATCGTGACGATATAAGGCATTTTTAATCCAGTGTTTTCACCTGCTTGGTCTGCATCTTCAAAACCAGGCAAATCTAAATCTGTGTGTATTTCATATAATGTTAATTCTTCGTTGTAACTGGACTCTGAATGTATGCCTTCAATATCTTTGATTGTTTCTTTTACCTCATCATAAGTAACTCCATCAGAGTCAGATGTAGGCAACTCAATATCTTTATAAAATCCAGATAGTTGCAATTTTCTAATTTGATTCGAATCCATGCGAATGACATGACATATTCGTGTAGATGTTTTTAAATCTGTTGCATTGTAAGGAACAATTAAATCCTCTGCGTGAACAAACTTTGAAACAGCTCTTTGCAACGATGGATCAAAGTAAACTTTTTTGAATGATGAGCCAACGATTGGAAGATAAAATAACATTTGATCTAATTCTGGATCATATTCTTCCATTTCGTAGGTTATTTGATAATTCATAAAATTCTTAACACGTTCAGCTTGCGCTGCTACTTCAGGAGTTTCTTGACCTATTATAGCTGTCTTAACAGGACCTCCAGCAGGTAATAATTCTCTGTATGCTTGTGCTTGAAACTGTGTGACAGATTCAGCTAGTAGTGGATGGACTATACCAGAGGCTCCTTCAAAAGGTTCGGCTCTGTCTTCGTAATTCATACCAAGTAATTCTAATCCACCTTTGTATTGATCTTCCCACTCTCTTCTTGAGTTTATATCTTCTTGTACTTCACCAACAAGTTCAGATGATATTTTACCTAATTCATCTTCATCTATAAATTCTGCAAGGTTTGCATTGAAAGGCACTTGTACAGGAGCAACTTGCTCTTCTACTTCACCTATAACAATAGAACCATCATCCATCTCTGTAATATTATCAGATATTGGTGCTTCTTCTATTTCAACTGATGTCACACCTTGAGGTGCATCAATATTTTCTATTCCGTCAATTTTTTCAATAGCCATAATACTACCTTATTGTAAATCCAGTGCCTGGTCTTGCTATGCCTCTTCCACGACATACATTTTTACCTTTTTTGCCTTTAACATCTCCACCAAACTCAAACTTTTCAGCTAGATCTGCATCCATGTTTTTTTGCACGGACTCAGGCAACATTGAAAAACCTTTAAACTTTGGAGGAACTGCCTTACCTTTACTTGCTTCACCACCAAATTTCATTTCTTTTGCTTTTACCTTTTCAATAGCTTGAGCTAATCCACCATCTTTCATGCCTAAACTTTTTTTCAATTCTTTTGCATTTTCTGGAGCTTTATTTTCTAATAATTTAATCAATTCAGCAGCTTCTTTTTTAGTTAAACCTAATTGTTTTGGTGTAAAAGTATTTGATTTTGTGTCTGCCATATTAATCTCCTGTTTCTGGGTTAACCATAATTGATTTTGTCATATCTACAACTCCACCTTCACTCATCATCTTAGGCATAATCATGTTTTTTTGTATGTTCATCCCTCTTGGATTGGTAATGCTTGCACTTTGCACAGTCAACTTAACTGGTTTTGTTCTAATCTTTTTTGCTTTTTTTGCACTTTTTAATTTTTTTAATAAAAGTGCATCTTCTTTTCTTCTCTTGTCACCAATAGGATCAGCAGATGCAAGACCACCTAATCTGAACAATTTCAACTGTTTTGCTTTAGTCATATCAATTGTCTTAACAGGAGGATCGTCTTTAATTTTAATGCCTTTTTTTATAACACCAAAGTTCTTACCTGGCACTGGTTGTCCTCGTCCAGCTAACTCTGCATAAGCTCTTCTTCTATCTGCTTCGTCAGACACTATCTCATACCTTTGAAATTACCACCGCGACCACCGATGACACCACCCATGTTCATCTTTTTGACTTTACCACCATCCATCATGCCAACAGGTTGTGCCTTAGTCATATCCATAACCTCACCACCCATTTCTTTTTTCTGTATTTTTTTACCCATAGCATCAGCAAGTTTTTTTAATTCAGGATCAAGTTCTATTTCTTTTGGTTTGAAATCTAACCCCTTTTTTTGAAAATCCTTTAAACCTTTTAAAAGTAACTTTTCTGCTTTACCCATTTTCCCAGCCATTAGTAATACTCCATTTTTCTTCTATATCCTGGTTCAAATTCTTCATCATCAGGTGTGGATATAAAACCACCTTGTCTGAATCTTAGTATAGCCTGTGTCATTGAATCTGCCAAGTCATCAAAATCGCCATGCGGAAAACTAGCACATTCTTCAACAACCTCCTCTGCAAAATTAGCATCTGGTCTCCAAACCATACCACTTTCAAACACAGGCGCACAAGCGTTCATTCTTGCATACTTGTCTGCACCCTTACTCGGTGTAAACGGAGTAACAGGAATACCCATACGTCTAAGCTCTTGTGTTAAGGGTGTACCACTAGCTTTTTGCTCTATCAAAATCATGTCAGGATCATATGCCTCGCACAATTCTTGTGCTTTAAGTTTAAGTTCTGGGAAATCCCATCTGCCTTTCTCGGCATCAAGCAGGATGATGGCATCTCCTTCACCTTCAACGGGAGTAAAAATACCCCAAGTAGTAATAGCACTATAATCAGAACGCTCATTCTTCGTGAAAGCCGTGTCATATGATTGTATGATATATGAACAGGCAGGCGGCTCAGAACGATCCCAAACATTCCACCACTCCCTTTTTATAATAGCACCCTCTTCAGCAGTAGGGTTTTGCATATATTGTGAGTTCCACTTTGACACAGGTATAGAGGATTTAACAGCCTCTAATTCTTCTTTTGACCAATATTCTTCCCATAACACATTACCAGTATCAGGAAATATGGCAGGAAACTCCACGACATCCCACCTGTCAGCACCACCTTCTGTCTGTTTTTGCAATACTCTTGCAGTCAAATCCTTAATACCCCAACGGGTCATCACAATGATAATAGATCCACCTGGCTGTAATCTCTGTCTAGGTCCTGATGTATACCAATCATAAATACTGTCTAATGCAGTCGGACTCAAGGCATCTTGCTCTGATACTGGATCATCAATGATAAGTAAATCAGCACCTCTTCCTGCTAATGCACCTCCAACACCAACAGCATAATATTCACCACTTTTGTTCGTAGACCATCTACCTGCTGCCTTTGCATCTGTTGCCAATTTAACATCAGGAAATATATCTCTGAAATCTTCACTATCAATTAAGTTCTTGACCTTACGACCAAATCCCACAGCAAGCTCTGCCGTGTGTGTTGCCTGTATTATTTTTAAATCAGGTCTTTTACCCATCAGCCAAGCAGGAAATAAGTAACTGGCAAACTCAGACTTCGTATGTCTTGGTGGCATATTAACAATCAAACGCTTAATCTTACCATCAGCTACAGCCTGTAGTTTTTCTCCATATATTTTGTGATGTTTGCCTTCAATAAATCCAGACCATATATTTTTTACAAAGCGTAAAAAATCTTCCTGTGATTCTGATCTGTCATCCAGTTTCTTAAGTCTCTTTAATAACGGAGCTACCTTTTGTAACTCCTCATCACTTAAAAACTCTGCAAATTGTAAATTGGTCATGCTACCTTAGTTAAAAAATTATCCACAGCATTTACAACTCCACCCTCTTGTAGTGTTCTGGGTGCTGGAACTCCTGTAATTTTGGCTATTAAGTCATTTAAATTACCACCATCAAAATCTACAGGTGTAAAGCTTGCTGTAGATTCAGGAAACTTAGATTTAACAACTGTCGGAACTGGATCCCTTACTGGATCAGGAACTCCACCCCCTATTTGATTTGGTGGCTTTTTAATCATATCATCTTCGTCTTTTTCTTCAGTAGCTTTTCTTAAAAACCTTTTTATAGGATCTTCATTATCGTCACCTGCTTCAAACCGCTCTAAGTCACGACCTTCAATCAAGTTACCAAATTCATCTTTAGCACCAATAATTCTGCCAGTATCTGGATCAACAACTGCATCTAAACCTTTACTTACAATGCCATCAAACAATCGTCTATCAAAGAAAGACCCAGCTTTGTTGGCTAATGTTGCAATAAGATTTGGAAATTCTGTGTCACCAATTTTAAATGTCTCTTTAAATTGATCAGGTCTGTTTAGAATATCGGCAACTCTTTCTTGGGTTATGTCACCTACAATATCAGCAACATCTAATTCTGGCTCAACATCGTCACCTACAACTGAAGCAAAATCAATTGGTGTGGTTTGTATTTGTCTGCCACCAAATATCTTAGCTGCATCAGGAACAGTTGATCTAAATGTATTTGCATCATCAATTCTTTGTTCACGACCTATGCTCGATAATATATCTGGAGATATTGTTGTTAATCTATCATCTAATGTTATTGGATCAAAAGTTGTGTCAATATCTAATACAGTGTCTGGCATTTTTGGAGGACCTTGGACTGATCTATCTCTTCTGTCTGCTAAAGTTTCTAATGCAGTGTCAGGAACTCTGCTACCTAAATCAGCTCTAATCTCATTTATAGTTCTGTTGTTTCTAGCTATTCTAGCTGCTGTGTTTTCAGGACTTATATTCTGTGTGACAGTAGCTGGATTAAGAAAATCATCTACTGCTGTACCAGGCATTCTTCTTGCACTTAGAAAATCATTAGCTAATGCTCTGCCAAATCTTCCCCCTCTATCTGTTGCCTCTCCAACAGCAGGTGATCGAACATCAAACTCACCAACGGGTACAATGCCCTCGTCAACTGGAGCTGGGCTTAAAGCAGAATAATTTATTGAATCTAAATCACCTCTTGCATCTAGTGCATCTTGAGCCAAACTATTATCTACTTGTTGTTGCATAGCTTCGTTACCAATGCTTATTCCTTTTTGACCCGTAAGCTCGCTCATTCTATTGCCAAACATATCGAAAGCCTCTGGCTCTACATTTGGAGCAGATGCTGTTCGACCTATCGGATCTAATGAACCTAACTGATTTGGATCTGATGTAATATTTGGATTAAAATCAGTCGTTTGATCTCTTGCTAATGGTGATGGACTAAAACCACTTAATATATTCAACACATCATCTGTTTTATTCCTACCTATTTCAGTAGTCATCAATGCAGGTGTTAACTTTTCCTGTACATCAGGATCCGTGAAATCAACTTTCTCGTCTGGAAACACGTTTAAAGCATTACTTAAAACTTGTATCTTCCCTGCTACCTCTGTTGGTGTGTTTTCTCTTCCTACAGGTGAATATCTTTTTGCAAAATCTTCAACAGTATCAATGTTTCTCTTAGCACCATATGTGTTCGTTAATGTGTTAATGGCATTTACACCTGATTGTAAATTATCAAATATTGCAAAACCATCTCTGGTCTCTCCTATCTCACCATCAAAACCTCCACCTGATCTGATGTTGCCAGGATTGTTGATGTTGGCTCCTTTGCCTCGACCTGCTATTAAATCATCTTCAATTGAACCAACTGGTCTTACTGGATCTCCAAATCCTCCAAAAGCACGTAAGCCTGGTATATCTTGTGATCCTCCTGCACCTGGCACAACAGTTGGCAATCTAGCTATTTGTTGAAAATTTTCTGGACTTCTCATTTGTTGAGCAGCTCTGTTACTATCAATCAAGCCTGCTGTGTTAAACCCTAAACCTAATGGATCATCCAATAAATCACCATAAAAATCACCCGTAGTCGGAGCCAATGGAATAGATAATGGATTTACATCCACTGGAGATACACTTGCTTGTGGTCTTAATTTAGCAAGCTCTCTCTCTCTCAAAAAGTCTGTGCCAGTTCCAAATGACGGCAACCCACTCGATAATGTCGGTGCAGCTACAGATCCACCACCCTGAGTTGTCTGTGAAAAATCTGACGGAGCCATAAACCCTTGTGGATCTAATCCCCTCTGTTGTAACAAGTTAGCTGTAAATTGTGGATCGTATCTTAAATTAGATCTAGCTCCTACATTCCGAATATTTGTTCGCCCTCGTGTGTCAATAACTGATGGAGCAGAAAAAGGCGTATCTATGAAAGTTTGAGAATCCTGTATGTTCTGTTGTTGCTCATTATCAGAAACATCTGGTCGATCTGCAACGTCAAAACCTCCTGTGTCTGGATTATATGAAAAGTCAGGATCATCTCCTACAAAAGATTCATAGTTATCATCATTGTCATTGCCACTACTAAAATTATTGCCACCATCAGAATCGTCAACAAAACTGTCTATCTCACCACCAGAGAAAAAGTTCTGCACTGGTCTTCCAGATGGTGTCATAGGCATCATAGGCATAGACATAGGTGCAGGCATAGGCATAGGAGCCATCTGTGACATCTGTGGCTGGAATATGTTGACGTTATCTGTCATTGGGGAGACAGGAGCCGTGGAGGAACTCATAACTCCTGTCTGTATCGGAGCTATAGCTCCATTTTTTGGCAATGTACCTAAAAATTTGTTAAAAGTGCCTCTGCTCTCAGCCGATGTCTCCAATTTCACCTGTGGTGGTTGACCTGGTGAAGGTGGGGTAGGCATAAATCCCCCAAGAGGTCCGTTTGCCATGTATCTCTCCACAAAAAACTAGTTTCTGTGAAGATACTATATCAATTATTTATTTTTGACAACAGAAAGCCCATCTCTTTATCACTTTGAGCTAAAATCTTGGATGCTAAGTCAGAAACCTGCGAGTCAAACTCATCATTGCCCATCATATCATTTTTTATCTTGTCTCTTAGCCTGTTAATTCTGTCCATGTCGTATTTCGTCAATGGCTCTTGGTGTTTTTTCACACTGTCATGCACTTTTTCTGCCTCACCACCTCCGTTTTGCAAGAATTGTAGTGCCATGTGGACAGAAACTGGCATCCTCTGCGTCCCATACTCATAGTGACACCACGTTCTTAAGCTTAATCCTAGTTTTTTGGATAACTTTGCCTGACTCATGCCCAGATCTTTACGAAAATTGTAAACCTCCGTGCTTGTCAGGTCTGCATACCCGTAATCAGTTCGTTTCATTGGCTTTCCTTTCGTTAATGTTTACCAAAACTTTGTTTTTCATCATGTCTGCAATTAGCTCATCTTTGTTTCCGTAACGATATGCTTCACCATTCCAGTCACAACAGACATTGGCTATGTTTTTTAACAGTGCAGACATCTCTAAACCCCTACACAACAACACAGATGCTATCTCTTGCAGTAAATGATCGGTACTTTTGACCTTGAACTCTTTTATCGTGGAGAGTCGTAACCTATATGTTGTCATTTTTACCTCATTTCATACTATATATAGTAATCTTTGCACAAAAGTGCAAGAATTTTTTTATAAAATTTTTTTTGAGGTCGTGTTTTAAAAACAAGGGGGTCGTTTGAGGTGAAGTTGGTGTAAAGATTTTTTTTTAAAAATATATAAATTTTGATGGGGGCTATGGTATACAGCCCCGATTTTATACAATAAAAACAAGGACTTAGGCAAAAAAAATATCCTAGTAAATTAACTAGGATATTCTAAAATGTTTGATGAAGAAATTATCTAAATGAAGAAATTCTTTCATTTAAATCTGC
>VMHT01072280.1_pt1 | contig 15158 bp, 25 predicted proteins | sample 4693611 | NCBI WGS metagenome assembly VMHT01 (sample SAMN12280063, study PRJNA550983) | marine metagenome | isolation source: seawater sampled from same location over 5 years 0.02-0.2 micron viral filtrate | place: USA: collected off the coast of southern California halfway between the port... ... | reverse complement strand
TACAACTGATGAACATATATTTGGTAAGCCATTAAAACAAGGTCCTCTTGTTAATAGCTTTATGCATGCAGTTTTAGATGATATGAGTATCATTCATAATCCAGAAGTATTTAAATGGGATGATGGAAGTATAGCATTAAGAGATGTAAGTAAGTTACCTAAAGGAACATTACAACAAGTAGGTACTGATTACTTTAAAACATATGAAACATTGTTAGCATCTGGTATGAAGTTACCAGTGAAAGAACTAGTTAATCCTACAGGAGGTAAACATAGTCTTATCCCTTCTGTTAGTGAAACAATATTTAATAAATATTTAGTACAAATTGATTTCTTAAATAAAAAAGATTTCAAAGGTATGGCTGACGAAGCAAAGATAGGCGAAGTAATACAAGATTTATATAGAAATATATTTGAACAAACTGACATTCCATTTGTAACAAGTAAAGGTTACTTTGCTAATTTAGGTATTCAAACTAAAGAGGTTGTAGATGTACTCCAAAAAGATTTAAATCAAATAGTAAAAGAAGTAGAGAATCTAGAATCTGGTAAAATATTTGGAGACGATTTAACAATTAGTATGAATTGGCAAAAACATCTTGATGAAGCTAGAAAAAACAAAATGATGTCCCGAACTGGATTAAATTTAGGAACTCAAGAAGCTAAAAGAAAATTAAGATACGACCCTGAAACTGGATACGAATATTATGAAGGAGGCAAGTTAATTAAAACTCAAACTATGGATGATTACTTGCAAAGAGCTAAAGAAATAGTTCCTGAATTAGATGCTGATAAGTCTATAAAATCATCCCATAATTTAGATATACTTATTAAAAAAGGTTATCTGTTTAAAGAATTACCTAAATCTCCTGGAGAATTTTTACAAAGAATGGATATAGTACTTAAAGAATCAAGAGTTCCAACTGATGTATTGGAAGATAAAATATCTGTAGAAACAAAAATTGAAGGTTATGGAAAACGAATGATGTTTAATCAATATAAAACATATGTAAGTGAGTTAAAGAAGAGTCCAGATTTTATGAAAAATATAACTGAGTTTCCTAATTTATCACAACAATTAGTACCATCACCTTCAACAATAACAACTGCAGACTTACCTGGAGATATGGGAATGCATATACTTCAATCAAAAGAAATACAACATGGCCTACCTACTGGTGCTTTGTCTAGTGGAGATATAGAAACTGGTATTAGAACTGCAGCTTCATTAGAGTTCTTGAAAGATTTACAATCTACTGCTACAATATCAACAAGTGATATAACTAAGCAAGCTATACAAGGCGACTTTTATGACCAACTTAAAGACGCTCTAAAGTTGCTAGTTAAAAAAGGATAGTGTATAATGTTTAATAAGTTAAAAAGAAAAAGAAATTCTGATGGTACATTCAAAAAGGATGTAGCGTGGACACCTTGGAATGAAGCATGGAGTTATAAAATGAGTGAAGAACTTAAAGATATGATAGAGCGTACAGCTTGGACCTTCATTGAAGCGTTCATAGGTGCATTAACAGTCGCTCCATTAGTTGGTGTTGATGCTGAAGTAGTTCAGTTAGCTGCACTTGCTGGTGGTGGTGCCGCATTAGCAGTAATTAAAACTTACGCTAAGAAACAGATAAGTAAATAATGTCTGTTTCTGATGAATTAGCAAAATACTATAAAAAAGGTGGAGGTAGCTACAGAGGTGGTTGGGGTGAAATAAATCGTGGTGTAAGGGCTACAGTTTCAACAAATATGCCTGGTAGTATACAAAACTTTGCCAAAATTGGTGATGATATGTATATACACGCTGATGATGTAGGTAAAATAGTCAAAGGTGCACATGGTTCAGGTATGGCTTCAGGTCAAATAAGTGGAGCATGGAGAGGAGCACAATATGCTAAAACACAAGCTGCTGATGCTGCTGCTTCTGTTGCTAGTGGTGCTTGGAAAGCTGGTGCTAGACATGGTGCTAGAGCTATGTTTGGTCCTGCTGCAGGTGTCGCTTTAGTTGGAGAATATCTTGTAGGCAAAGGTTACAAAAGAGCTAAATCTAATCCTAATTTCCATAGAGGAAAAGCAGGACAATCTTATATAGACTTAAGTATTAAAACACCTGGCAAGTATGGTGTAGATTATTAATGTCTGCCCAAGAACCTAAACACGACTGGACTACACACGGTATGACAGAGCGTGAGATGAAATCACGCATTAAATCACACGGTGAAATGGCTGCAAAAAATTTTGAGAAGTGGGAGAAAAATCAACTACCATCAGATTTTTTAAGTCCAGAGTTCAGAACATGGGTAAAGAATAATCCTAATTCTCCTTGGGTAACAGGTGGTGGTATGAATAGATTAGTAGACCAACAATTTACAGCACTTGGTCATAAAAGAGCAGGACATAAATATGCTAATACTGCTCACAAGTTAGGTAAAGCTTTAGAAAAAAGTCGATTAAGTAAATTACAAAAAAGTATAAGCAAATTAACAAGTGGTTACTAATGCCAATAACTAAAAAAGGTAAAAAGAAATCATACGGTAAAAAGAAAGGTGGCGGTAAACGCTACTAGATACCTCTAACAGCCCGATAGAGCTGTTTTAAGAGATACTTTGGCCGTCTCCTATAACCTATGGGGATTATATAACTTATAAAAAAGGGTTAATTCTTCTCCTGTCACAATTAACACTAGGGTTTTTAATAGGTAGCCATTTTTTGTTTCAATTAATTCACAGTTTGGCCATTCGGAATGGTTTATAAATCCACCTAATGGTGTTCTTATAAGTCCATGTTTGAAAGCATTATTATCAGTCTTATAATGTGTAATGCCTAGTAACTTTCCTTTACGGATTGGTCTTGTTGAAAATAACCCAAGGCCCTCTACTTTAGAAGGCCTTATGGTTAAGTGTTTAGGTAATGGCTTATAGCTCATCAGGATATTTCCATGTCTGTTCAGGAACAAAGTATTCACTACTTGGCAAATTCCAATGTTCCATAATGTCATGTTGTGTGATATCATTACCTACATGTATACTGTCTGCTATATATTTAAACATTAACTTAGTAGGTTTACCTTTAGTAAATCCTTTAGTAAATTTACCGTCTACTAAATTCTTTAATCGTTGTAAGTAGTGAAGTGTTTGTTGTGTAACTTCACCACCTCTTTTCTTTCTTAACTTTCTAGTCATTAAATTGTTAGATACAACACTTTCATTGTAATCAAAAGTATATCTATCATTAGCTAATGTTTTAATAGAAGAAAGTTTATGACTAAATTCTAATTGTAAAGATAAACTGTCTTTAAATAATTTATATCTAACATAAACTGGATTATTATCTTTAGTTAATCCTAAAAATCTTTTTCCTCCATACCAAGATATATTATTTAATTTTTCTTTAATATCTTTAACTTTAACTTTATTTTTATCTATTTTATTATTAGCTTTTCTTTCTGTTAAAGTATAGAATCTAGTATTGATAGCTGTCACTCTTCTTCCTCCTCTGTTTCCTTATTAGGAAGAGTCTCAGATAACATTGTAAAATTATAGTTATAATCAATAACAAATTTATTTATTAATTCGTCTACCTTCATTGTATTAGGTAGCGTATTTGTTTTGTTATCTCCTAAGTATCCTATTAATGTCACTGCCCAATGTCTTAAGTCCATTGGTGTATTAAAGATATTACCGTCAACTTTCTTTGAGTTGATTTCTTTTTGTATATCTTTTCTGCTTGGCTTAGCCATAGTCATCTACCTTTCCCCAGCAGCTCTTACTACTATTCCAATGATGCCAACCATCATTGTAAACTAACCATGAAGCGACTGCTGTTGATACTTCAGGGTTATATCTATTACTTGTTAACTTTAATTTGGTAGTTAACCACTCCCATGTATTATCATTGAATTGCCATAGCCCAATGTCCCTTGTTCCATTAGTATTGTCATTTACTATGTAGTCTCTACCTGAAGATTCACAATATATTATTGTCAATGCTTTAGGTATATCAATTGACTTAAAGTATTTAGCAACTAATGGTTGCCATTCTTGAACATGTTCTATTTTCTTTTCAATGTCTCTACATTGGATATACTCAGCTACGCTGTCCAGGCTCACAGGCAAAGATAATGCACAACTGAGTAATATTCCAACCACTTCTAGGCCATCGCTTTTCTTAACTTATTAAGTAAGCGTTGTCCTTTCTTTTTCATAGTTGTACTATCTGCAGGTGTACTAACTAAGTAGTAAAGGAAATGTCCTCTCTGCTTAGCTGGCATAGTTACAATGTCATAACCTTCAGCTCTAAGGTTAAACAATGTACTACCAAATCTAGTACATCTAAGGTCGAAAACGAACTCACCATTACTAATAGGTTCTTCAAAACGATTTGTTTCTAAAGCCCACCTAATGAGTTCTTCTTTTGATTTAATATCTTCAGGAACAGTTATGCCCCTAAACGATTCTACTATCATTTATTTCTCCTAATCTTCACCATATAATCTATACAACCTAAGTTGATACAGGTTAATATACGATGATTCTTTTTTTTAGATTCTTGTAATAACTTGTTACAGTTGTTACAAGAGTTATTGGTTATTCCCATCTAAGTTCCATTCAGCAGGAACATCGGAATTATCTAGCCACCATGACTTTCTCCATTTACCTGTGTGACCACCGCATACTACAGGGTCATTAGTAGAACAAACAAAGTCTGGACTTTTGTCTGATTTTTTATTGTTTCTATTATCATAAACCATTTGTTTACAATAAGGACACTTTAAATCGTCACGAAACTTATTCTGATGTTCCATTTTAACGACTATCTTATCTGTTATATTAGATATTTCAGCATCTGGTTCGGGTGTTATCTCAGTCACATCACCCATTATACTAGATACTTTCTCTATGATATCCATTTCTTCAAATTCTTTTTGATTAAATACTTCTGGCATATCTGCTAGTTTTTCTATATAATCAAAATATTTGCCTATTTGTACATCATTATAGTCAGTTAATTTAACAGGAAACTTTCTTACTTTACCGTATTGTGCAGCAGATTGTAATATCTTTTGCTTAGTATCCTGTTGTTTACCTTCCAACATAGTACTTAAAGTTGTTCTTATAAAGTCTATGTCTTGCATTAGAAAGGTGCTTCCGCAATAGTCCCATCATCATTTAATAACAAGTCATCCATTGGTCTTGGCTCTGGGTTTGGAACTTTGTTCTCTTTTAAACGCATGTCCTTTTTAGTGACTTCAACTGAAGCTTCTCTAGCTGTTTCTGCAGCATACTCTTCTTCAGTTTGTGTTGAACCTGACCATAGTTCTACACCTAAACCAAATCTCATACAAGCTCTCTTGAATGCATCTGATTCTGCGTCTTTTAGATTTGTGCCATCATTAAACTTCTCATTGTTTAATTTAAAGGTATCTATATCTCCGAATCCGTCATAGCTTCCCATGTCTTCTATCGTTATAGTCCCTTTAGCACCTACAATACGATTCTCACCGTTATGTGTTCCATATATTGGTTCACATGTCCAACTGTATTTAAGGCCACTATCTCTTAACCTTTCTACATAATTAGCATGTGGTACATAGTCTCCGAACTTCCCAGCTGGTGCTTTTCGCACCAAATTACTAGGAAAAGGAGACAATAGTTTACCGGTATCTATTTTTACCATAATTTCCTTCCTATATATTATAAAAGAGAATAAACATTTGGTATCCGTTAGGATACCTTCACTTATTCTATATATCTTCTAACTTAACTAAGTATTCTGCAGTCACACCAGTACCGTCTTTACAAAACAGTAACCACTGACATGGCCTGCCCATACTAGCTAGTTGTTCTAATGCATATGTGTTATAACTCTCTGTAGAACCATTAACCCATAACCTTATATCATTAAGATACATTGTTGTAGGTGTATGAAAATGGCCTGCAATAGCGTTATCAAAGTCTGGCATAAGACCGTTAGCTGCTAATGTTTTCCAACCTTGTAGCTTCTTACCGAAACCATACCATGGAAATCCACTAAAACCTCTTACATTGTCTCCGTGCCATAATAAAAACTTACATTCTTTACCTAAATCAGCTATGTCAAACCAATGGTTATCTCCTGTACTGTCAGGTATTGTAAATTTTATACGCTTTTCATCTCTAAATATCATCTTCATGATGTTACCTAGCATCCTATCAGCGTTAGAATCTGGATGATAGTCTTTACGACTACGACCACCTAAATGGCCATGATTACCTATAACCCAATGAACATCTACTTCATTAAAGTTAGCAAGTAATATATCAAAGAACTTACCTATAATTCTAGGTCCGTCAACAGTAACTTGTTTGTATAAACTGCTGTCAATTAAATGTGATTGGCCTGGAAAAATAAGCTCACCTTCTATAATATCTCCAACTGCAAACACTGCAACTTTATTAACAGGATGAGATTGTCTTTGTAGATTAGTAATGTCAACTATCTTATGTGCATAAGCTATTACTCTTTCTTCTGCTACTTCTGAGTTATAATCAGGTGTAACTTTAGCAAGTTGTATGTCACTTAATACTGCAATAGCTACTTCTTCATCCTTGGTTTTCTTTAAGTTGCGTGGCTTTGGTATAGAAGGTTTGTCCCAAGTGCGAAGATTGGCCGATACTGCCTCATAAACTGCATCAACCATATCTTCCTTCTTCTTTTTGGCCTTCTCAAGTTGCTTTAATATATTTAAATTATCTTTTTTTAAATCTTGAACGACTTGAGATTCAACTTCAACCATTAATTTATCAATATCCTTCTTAGGCATTATCTCTCTCCAATCGTTGCAAATATCGTCTCATTGCTGATTCAGATATGACAATACCATAGTTTTCTTCAAGTAATCTTGATACAACATACGGTCTCATCTTAACTTTTTCTTTTACTACCCTGTCTTTTAAAGCAATCCAAAAAGGTTCTGCGTCTGGCGTAATTTTGCCTTCAACATAATTACCTTTTTTTCCGTTATGTGCTTCATCAAGCATGTCATTTATATTTACCATACAGATAAGTATAGTAGATTTGAGATGTATGTAAATGATTAAAGAAGAAATTGGTGGAGGTGGCCGGAATCGAACCGGCGTTGGCATAAACAACGGGCAGCTGTTATATGCTCTAACCTGGACACCCCCAACAGATGGAATACCGTGCTTAAGGTCGGAAAGGAGTACAACCCACTGTTGCCAGTTGCACGGTACTCCTAATATTATCCTTCCTTATACTAGCTGATTTAATTGTAAAGCAAAGTGTTTTACTTCATCTATATCTGCTAGTCTCGTTATTCCTGAACGCTTGCATATTTCTATACAATCTTTTAATAAGTTATCTGAGCTTGTATTATGTAATCCAAATACATACATATCACTAACCCATATTCTTTTTTGTGGTTGTTTAGATAGCCATTGCAAAGCAGGGCCATCAACTAAGTTACCACCGCCAGTCCATCTATCTAGATAGTCTTGACTAACTCTCTTACCATTGCGTCCTATAATTCTTAACGCACCTGATTCCCATGTTCCACCTCTATCGTTATACATAGCTATAGTAACTGCAGGAAGCAGTTGCATTATTTCTAGTATATCTTGGCCACTAAAGGACATAGAACCTGACGCATCTATTAGTATCGTTCCACCGTATACTCTTTGTTTTTGTTTGAATACTTTTTTATCCACACACCAACGATTCATATACTTTGGATTTACACCGTAATCCATAGGTCTATATTCTCTACCACCTTTAATCTTCGATTGTAAATTAACACTAAGATGTGGTTTAAATGTTTCCATTTTACCCCATTTACCCATATTATTTGGTTCTGGTACATAGTGCATATTCGAATTATCGTTAGCTTTCGAAAATATATCTTCTTTGTTACGGTTATTTAATTCATCAAGAGTCATTTCATCAAATTCACCTTCTTGTGGTGACTTAGATTCCATAGTTTTCCTATTAGCATTTAAAGCTTTTTCTTTAGCTTCTTTAGCTTTGCGTGCTGACTCTAATACCTGATGTTCTTCAGGTTTTTCATTAAATTCGTCCATTAATTTATTTAAAATTAATGCAGCCTTTCTAGTTTTGATATACTTACTAGTTTTTCTACCATATCCTCTCGTATAACTAATTATTCTATACAAATTTACTGCTTGACTATATGCAAAATTCATTTGCTGTAGTCTAAGCTTAGTCATTTGATTTGGATGGTTTGGAAAGTCCTCTTGCATAGACATGAGTTCTTTCATTAATTGTAAGATTGCTGCATCTTCTAAGCTATCATTTTTGGCATAATAATATCTGTTACTATTACTTGGTTTCATATTCATTAACATCCAAGCAGTCATATCAAATACTGAACCGTTATAAAGAACACTTTCTGTATGTTCTAAAAACTTAGAAGGACATATTGTCCAATCATCAATCACTACATCCATAACAGATAAGTTATAATTAACACGAACTTCTTCGCATATTTCTACACATTTTTCTGATTCGTTTTCTTTTAACTTACCTATAGTTTTAGGACTCCACTTAGCATGGCCAAGTTCATGTCTTCTAATCATTTTGTTATGGTCACTACCACACAATATACATATCTCATCACTTGTAGGTACATACATTTCGTGTGATAGGGTAGATGTTCTAGGTTGAGTTGTATCTTCAAATACTTTCCAAGGTCCCTCTCCAGATGCTATTTCTGGAAAGGGTATCTTGTTACTCTTCTTCTTGTACATTTTTCAAACTAGTATCGTTAACATTCACATCAGATAATTTGATAGCGTCCAAAAGTTCACTACCTCTTTCACCGAATATCAATTCAGCTGCCATTTTCATGCCAACACCTTTTTGTTGTAACTCAAAGTATTCTCTCCAAGCTCTAACAGATATTCTTTCTTCCATATCTTCTGATAATGATGTATCACTTATTACTTGATGCCAAGTTTTAGGAAACATACTTAATGCCATAGGATGTATGGTATCAACATGTATCTTCACTGGGAACCTATCTTTAAGTGCCATTGGTAGGCTCTCTGGTAGGCTGTTAGTAGTAGCAATAACATTAAAACCTTTCTTAGGTCTTACTGTTTCTTTGTCGTCATTATTTAATGTCAACTGTGCTATATCTTTGTCATCAAGTATAGCATGCAAGAATGTCATAGCATCAGGACTAGCGTGGTCAATCTCATTGACTACTAGTCTTCCACCTTTTCTCCATGCTTGTATAGCAATACCGTCATGCCATTCAAATCCACCATCTGAGTTAGGCTTATAAAAGCCTTCAAGGTTTGCACTAGCAGTGTCCTCTGTCATGGTTATTTGATATACATTAGGTTCGCCTTGTAGGTTTAATCCTACTTTATTGGTTGCAGCAGCATATGTTTTACCAGTTCCTGGTGGCCCATATAGTAATATTCTATCGCTATTACCAATTGCTGTCTTTACTTTGTCCCAACAAGTTACTACTTTCGTAGCTGTATCTTCACTCATTGTTCTCCCTTCTAGAATGTGTTGTTCACATCCTGTAGCTTTACAAAACGACAATATATTTCTACAATGCCGTGTTCATTTTTCCTTTGTTTGACTTCAAACATACCTTTATCTTTAAGATGTCTGATATTAGTTTGAGTCATATTTTCTATATTTTGTTTAACACCTGATATCCAATTAGTAGATTCAGCTATCATATACCATTCATTAGGTGTAGATAGTAATGTTTCTACTTTATCATCTGTTAAAATTGTAGGTGTTTTACCTTTCCTACTATGATTAGAAGCCGGTGGCGTTTTTCGTACTAATTTGTTACTCTGTATCGCCATCGTTTTCCTCAGTTTGTTCTTTAAGCCATTCCTCTGCCATACTAGCTGTATGTTCAGAATGATTTATAACTTCATTCATTGACCTGTTAATCATTGAATCTTCATTCTCTTTCATAACTACTTGTATGCTAGTTGGTTCGCTAAAGAACATACGATTGAACATACCACTATTACCCATATTGTGTAATATTGTATGTTGTTCTTGATAACTTTTATCGTCACCTATTCCAGATATCCAACCTGTCATTAAGCAAGCTTTACGATACGCATCAATTCTCATTGCCGCATCAATTGCTTCTCTAGGTCCTACTGCTTTTATTTGATATCTAGATGCAACTTCTTCATGTTCATCTAAGTTAAGAAATCTATCATCCCAAAATGATATATGTTCATCATCTCTTTGATAGGTCATCACTACGATAAAGTCATACAATTTACTATCAGGTAAAGAGATATTATCTCTATATCCAAACATAGCTTTTGTTATAAAGTCATCCTCATTGCAATCATGGTCACCACACTCACAATGTTCATCGTTATCTTCATATTCTTCAGTCATATATTTTCCCTTCTTCTACTTCCCAAGGTTCAAAGTTAGCGTGACATCTTTCACACCACCATAATTCTGAATTGTCATCGTCAAATAGTAAATCACCATTACATAATGAACAATAGAATCCTTCGGGTATCTCTTCTTTGGTTACAAGTGCAAGCATATCTTCTATAATACGCTGCTCTATAAGCAGCTGTTTATTGTTATACTTCCACCATTTAATAATATTATAATTGAAATCACTTAATCTTATATAGACTTGTAAGTAGAATCGTTTATAATCGTTATATGTCATCCTCATTGTCAACCTTAATTTCTATTAAGTCAATTGAATGACTATCAAAAGTAAACAACTCATTGTTATCAGCTAGTTTCACAAGCTCATCAACTTGTTCGTCTATCTGTTCATTAGTTGTTTCTTCCGGGAATGTAAGTGTAACTACCACATCTTTATCCCATCCTTTTTTCATTGGATTCTCATAAACATATGTTTCACTCATTGTTCCTCCTTTTTTGCCTGATAGTTAAGTTCATTAAGAACTAATAACCTTAATCTGGCATGCTTAATTTGATTGTGTACTTTTATTTCTTCTACAATTTCATCACCACTAAACTTTTCATAATCATTATTAATATCTTTAATTAATTTAATTAATGAACCTTTAGGTAGCAATTCTAATTGTTCGTCTAAAATAGCCATAACACTCCTCTCTCTATCTTTTTTTATAGATAGCCTGTAACACACAGGTGTGAATTAAAAATGTAAAATTTTTTCCTATGTGCTACAAGCTACCTATTTCAGTCATATTGCAGCAGGGTAACAACAATATTCTTACTATAGATAGCATAATATGCTCTATAAACCTCAAACATATTATGCTACCTACAACTATATTCGTAAAGTAGATATTTATTTATACTTCTGTTGTAGATAGCACTGCTAGTTACACTAGTCTATTAATTCTGTTATGCCAGTCATCTTATTTATTTGTTCTTGAGACTTTTTAAAGTCATCTATATGTTTATCATATACTTCAGATGGCATTGGATATTTGTCAATATCAGTTCCTTCTTCAAACTCATACTGAACCATATCTATTATCTCAATATCATATTTTATTGCAATATCATGCAATAGTCTCCAAGGTGGTCCCCAAGCAGATTGAAATGTGATTACTTTTTTACCAGCATTATTGGTAAATACTTCTGTATCACAATCTCCCCATTTAGTTCCCCAATTAGTATATTGCCAATCAATTACTTTGTATGTGCCATACTTTTCTATTAATTCTTCTTTACGAATGTCTAACATTGGTCTAGCACCTTCAGAATCTTCATACCAAGCATCAACTCTAACACCATCAAAATCTCTTGAACCTTGATGTATGTCTTTAAGTTCGTCTGGTACGGGCATAAGATTGCATAATTCATTATTATTTTTTGATAACTCATCAAAGAAAGCTTTCACTTTCTCTATCTCGCCATCAATCATACAAGTATTTGCTGTCCAGTTAGGCATCATTACCTCCCAGACTATCTTCTGTTTCTTTTATCATTTTAGAAATCTCTTCATTGATTTCCATATTTGTTAATTTAACTTCGTCAGGCACATCATCTCTTTCATTTAGAAACTCTGTAAAATCATCTCTAAATACTTTGTGTGCCATAACAGTTGCTACTGCATTTGCTCTGAAATCTTTAGATTTACTACCTAAATATTCAACAGTTGCTTGTTGCAAAGCTCCAATTAGTTTTAGTTTCATATTCATATCGTTAAGTTTTTTAACTAGCAAATCAATAGCTTCTTTGCTATCGATATCTAACTTACTAACCTTTGCATTGTATTTCTCTTTTTTGGATTCACTCATTCTTCCTCCATTTTATTGAGTATGTCATCTAATACTTGTTCATTTCTTGTTGTAAACGCAATATAATCGTCCCACAATGTATCAAATACATTCTTTAAATCACCATTACCAATGTTATGTTCAACTTGTGTTAATCTACTGTCAATCTGTCCATTACTATCTTCTGGTATTAATGTCAAATCAAAGTAATCATTAAAGTTATGTATTACTTTCCAATGTAGTGTTCTATTGTTTATTGTAATGTCAAACTCCATTCCTCCGTGATATTCTTGTATTCTCTCACCTGTTGGATTGTTAGTAAGTATCATTACATTGTCTAACATATCATACATACCTACTGGCATTAAATCTGTAATACTTCCAGCACTGTATGTATTTACTTCTTTAGTAATCATTTTCCTGCTCCTTTGTTTTGATTATCTAACTCATCGTAATAACTTAACGCATCATTACGAATGCAGTCTTGTTCTCTACCAATCAATATATCTAAACTATCGTTAACAAGTGTTTTAGCTGCATTTTCATCTATTACTTTTAGTGATAGTAAGTTATTAATTGATTTATGTAATATTTCTATTTTGTCTAGTAATTTATCCATAATGTCCTTTCTTCGTCTCATATGGGTGTTACAAGACAACCTTAATTTCAAAAAAAAGGTGCTAGCGGGCGTTAGCCCGCCAACATTCCCTTTAGCTACTCGGTGTAGCCCCAAAGTTCCTTAGTCATAGCAGGTGCCTTATAGATACCTTTAATGACAAGCTGAGTGCCTAAATTTACCCACTCACCGTCTTTGCCTTTGTAAGATTGCTCTTGCGCAACTGCCTCAATTAGCACGGGTTCCGTCTTAGGACGCCCATTCTCACCAATAGTAGCGTTAGCGATTAGTTGTTGTAGTTGTGTTGCAGTATCATTATCGGCGTTGTTAAACGCTTTGGCAATACTGCGGTTATTCTTACCTACAAACTTAACACCAAAGAAAACACCGTTTCCCATAGTGCCCGGTTGTGTAGGGTCTTTAGTTATTGTAGTAAAGAAGCCGACTTCCCTTAGTATCCCAAGGTTAACCATTGCTCCTTCGTATTCTTTTAATGCACTCATCATACTCCTTCCTTTTAAGTTATATTAATTGATTTGTTTAATATAATGAGTTATAAAAGAGAGAAAACATTTGGTCCTCGTTAGAGGGCCTACACTACATTTAATTTTAATAGAGATACTCCATAAGGGAACATATAAGTCTAAAGCAGTAGTAAGTTACTGCAAACTAAAGCGTTAGCGTTTATACCGTTAGGTTGCGTTAGCAAAGGTCGTTAGACCCACGGATGTTAATCCGGCTGTTCGTTAGAACATATGTAAGTAGTAAAAAATATGCTGGTAATTCAGTAATACAGTATAGGAGGAGAGCCTGTCAGGGCATGAGCGGGCCTATATATATTAATGTTTATGATTTAAATGTCTTATTAATCCTTGAGTACTAGGTTTGTGTTTCTGCTTTACTGTCCTACCAGTCCCTAGCTTTCTGAGCCCCGGTCCCAACTTTACTTGTAATTAAATTCTTTTCAAATGTTTGTAATATCTTTCAATATAGCATATAATAATATCTAAGCAAGTATCTAAGAAGGATTAGTTTGAATGTCTAATAAGCCCCATAAAGTTTGTGCAGGAACAGGATGTAAAAAATGGTTAAAAGGGAAGCAGAGACGCTTCTGTTCTACTACTTGCAACAAAAGAACTTGGGCCCAGGAAAAAGCATCAGGTAAAGAGAATGTTACTAAAGCAATTAATAAAGAATTAAAGTCCGATACTGGTGATTATGCTTCTGTAAGGAGGGGTACACACTATGAGAACTTTAAAGCAACCTATGCAGAAGACTTAGCAGGGGGCCTTATCACCACCCTAGAGGTATCAGAGGCCATTGGCACCAGTTCAGCTACTGTTTCTCGCATGCTCGCTGCCTACAAGATAGACAGAGATAATGAGATTAAAGCCGAAGACTGGCAACTAAGTGAAACCCAGGCTGAAATATTACAAAATTTTTCTAGCTTTCGCTCTAAATACTTTGCTACAGAAACAGGGGAAAAATTCGAGACTGCAGACTTTCATGAAAACTGGATACTTAACATAGAAGACAGTATAGAGAACGGTAAAGAGTTATTAATACTGTCACCCCCAAGACATGGAAAGACAGAACTACTTATACACTTTGCTATATACCAAATAATGAAGAACCCCAACATAAGAATCATGTGGGTTGGAGGTAACGAGGATATTGCCAAGAACGCATTAAGCTCTGTACTAGAACATCTTGATGACAATGACAGATTGATAGAAGACTTCTGTCCTCCTGGAAAGAATTTTAAACCTGATAACCGTTCAGGAAAGAACTGGTCACAGAATCAATTTACTGTAGGTACAAGAACAGTACCAGGTATTAAATCACCAACTATGGTTGCTATAGGTAAGGGTGGAAAGATTCTATCTCGTGACTGTGACTTGATTATTGCTGATGACATTGAAGACCATCAAACTACTATGCAACCTGGTGCAAGAGAGAACACTAGACAGTGGTGGACAACAACTCTTTCATCAAGAAAAGAGGAACACACTGCTGTAGTAGTAATTGGTTCAAGACAACACTCAGATGATTTATATCATCACTTACTTGCTAATGATAGTTTTACAACAATAGTTGAAACAGCACATGATATGGCATGTCAGATACCAGACCACTTTACAGAAGAACATTATGACTGCATGTTATGGCCAGGTAAAAGAACTTACAAATGGTTAATGTCTCGTATGCATGCAGCAGAGACAACAGGTGGTAGAAAAATTTATGAAATGGTTTATTACAACCAAGCATATGTAGAAGGTACACAAATATTTACT
>VMHT01016013.1_pt1 | contig 15161 bp, 17 predicted proteins | sample 4693611 | NCBI WGS metagenome assembly VMHT01 (sample SAMN12280063, study PRJNA550983) | marine metagenome | isolation source: seawater sampled from same location over 5 years 0.02-0.2 micron viral filtrate | place: USA: collected off the coast of southern California halfway between the port... ... | reverse complement strand
AAGACAAGGGGTCAGCAAATTCAAAAGCTTTTGGTACGGTCAATTGTCCGCCATTGTAGAACCCATAGCCGCGGTATTGGGAGCCGTGGCAGTGACTTTTTTCACCCCGATTTTACCTTATGCTTTGGCTTTTGCCGCAGGGGCCATGATTTTTGTAGTCGTAGAGGAGGTCATCCCTGAAACCCAGCTGGACAAGTATACCGATGTCGCCACACTCGGATTTATTGGTGGCTTTATTGTGATGATGACCTTGGATGTGGCTTTAGGCTGATTCGTCTTTGTTGAAACTCTTCCAGCCTTGTGCTTCTAATGAAATGGATTGTCCCAACCCGGTGATCATGTTACAAACTTCTTTTTGATCCGTAAAATGACCAATAGGGGTCAACAAAGGATGCCCTTTGATCTTGTCGTAATCCTCGGTTTTGATGGCCATCAATAATTCGTAATCTTCTCCGCCATTGAGGAGGGCAGTACTGTTGTTGATTTTGAACTCTTCTGTCGTGCTTACGGTTTGGGGGTCGGCAGGAAGTTTTTCCTCATATATTGCACAACCCACCTTGGAGGCTTTGCAGAGATGGAAAATTTCTGAAGAAAGTCCGTCACTGATATCTATCATGGCATTGGGTACGATATCAACTTCCTCCAAAAGTTCTATGATGTCCTTTCTTGCTTCCGGTTTCAATTGCCTTTCTATACAATAAGAGTAAAGTGCCAGATCGGGTTGGTTGTTGGGATTGACCTTAAAAACCTCTTTTTCGCGTTCCAGTACTTGCAAACCCATATAGGCACCGCCCAAATCTCCACTCACCACGAGTAGGTCGTTTGGTTTTGCTCCCGAGCGATAGGTGATTTTTTCCTTTTGGGCTTGTCCCATTGCCGTAATCGAAATGATCAGTCCTGTGGTACTGCTGGAAGTATCCCCCCCTACCAAATCGACCTTGTAATTTTTACAAGCCAATTCGATACCAGCATACAATTCCTCTAAAGCTTCCAAGGGAAAACGATTGGATACAGCAATAGACACCGTTATTTGAGTGGGGTGCGCATTCATTGCATACACATCCGAAAGGTTGACCATTACAGATTTATAGCCCAAATGCTTCAATGGAACATAGGTCAAATCAAAATGAATACCCTCGACCAAAAGGTCTGTAGTCACTACTGTTTGTCCTTCTGTAAAATTCATTACCGCTGCATCGTCTCCGATACCTTTGTGGGTGGAGGAATGAATCAAAGGAAAGGTTTTTGTTAAACGGTCAATCAGACCAAATTCGCCCAATTCAGAAAGAGGGGTGGTGTTTTTGTTTTCAAACATTTGCCAAAATTACTAAGATTTCGAACAAATTGTTAATTGTTGTTAAATTTAGATCTAAATGTCTCTAAACGTGCCTAAATTTAACCTATGAATTTTAGGTTGGTTTCTGTTTTGTTCTTTTTTACGCTGGTTTTTACCTACTGCCAAAAGGATTCAGACTCCAATGAAGATCAACCCATTGACCCTACTGGATCAGTGGATAACGGCAGGGATAATTATCGGGACAATGAAGAAATTGGAACGCCATGCAAAAACGGATATGCCGGAAAATACCCTTGCAAAGGTTTCAATCTGTTAGCGCAGATCGACCTTTCATTATTTGAAAGTAATGGGGGTAATGACTGTTGGGGTTGGACCGATCCCGATACTCAAAAAGAATATGTACTGATGGGTTTAGATAATGGAACGGCATTTGTTGACATCAGTGAACCTACAAACCCCATTTTGATCGGTAAATTGCCAACTGAAACAGACGCCAGTCCTTGGAGAGATATCAAGGTGTTTGAAAATCACGCCTATATCGTAAGTGAGGCAGCCGGCCACGGCATTCAAGTTTTTGACCTCACCCGATTGAGAGGGGCAGAACCTAAGCAAAACTTCACCCCCGAAAGGGAGCTTAAAACCGTTCCAACCGCCCACAATATGGTCATCAACCCCCAAAGCGGGTTTGGATATGTGGTGGGAACCAACAGAAACGATGAATTTGCGGGAGGGGTGCATTTCCTCGACCTTAACGACCCCAATAGCATCCGATTTGTGGGAGGATATGGTAAAGCTGGTTACAGTCACGATGCCCAAGTGGTCAACTATAAAGGCCCGGATCAGGACTACATCGGTAAGGAAATTTTCTTGGGATCCAATGAAACCAAATTGGTCATTGTTGATGTTACAGATAAGCAAAACCCCAAAAAAATTGCTGAAGAAAGTTACCCAAACGTTTTCTATACCCATCAAGGTTGGTTTACTGAGGATCAGAAGTTTTTTATTTTGGGGGACGAATTGGACGAATTAAATATTGGTGGGAAAACCAGAACATTGGTTTTTGACCTCAGTGATCTGGATAACCCAATACTTCACCATACTTATTTTGGTCCTGCAGATGCGATAGACCACAACGGATACGTCAAAGGAGATCTGTTTTACTTAGCCAATTATACGGCAGGTATCAGGCTAATATCTATCGATGATTTGGAAAATAGAAACATGACCGAGATCGGTTTCTTTGATTCTTTCCCGGAGCACAATTCCACCACTTTCAACGGAGCTTGGAATGTCTATCCTTTTTTCGAAAGTGGGGTAGTTGCCATCAGCGACATTGACAGGGGGCTATTTCTGATTAAAAAATCAAAATAAAAGTGTCCAAAAAATTTCTTTTTATCATTTCAATTTTAGTTTTTTGGGCCTGTTTGCCGGATCATGTTTCCAATACCACCCCACCTGTTATCTTTTCGGGGACTTTGATAGACATCAAACTTTTAGGGGGAAGTGATGAAGAAGTGGCAAGAGAAATGATCGAGCTTCGAGAGGGAGGTTTTGCTATGGTGGGCAGTACTAAGAGTACCGATGGAGATTTTAGTGATCGTATGACCGGTGATTGGGATTTATTCTTGATCAAAATGGATGAGCAGGGGGAGGTGACTTGGAAAAAAACATACGGAGGCAGCGCAGACGATTTTGGTTTTTCTTTGGTAGAAACCCCGGAAGGAGGATTTGTTCTCATGGGTTACAGCAACAGCCAGGACGGGGATGTTCCCCCAACCAAGGGATACCACGACAATTGGATCATCAAGCTAGATGCATCAGGAGCGGTAATTTGGAAAAAATCTTTGGGATATCCGGGTCACGACCACGCCTACAATGTCACTCCTACAACAGACGGAGGATATTTTTTTAACGGTTTTTTGGATGTAACCGCCTCCAATCTAGAGGGAAACTCAGGAAAATCCTCCCAAGCCAACCGGCACGGAGTAGGGGAATTTTGGTGTCATAAAATCGACGCCGATGGTAACATACAATGGCAAAGGTATTTTGGAGGCACCAACAATGACAGATCCTATGATGCCATTCAAACCCGGGAGGGTAATTTTTTGGTAGTGGGGACCTCAGAAAGTGAAGATGTAGATGTAAAAAACCCAAAAGGGGGTTATGATGTTTGGGTGGTGATGGTCTCCCCTTCAGGGGACTTACTTTGGGAAAACTCCTATGGAGGGAGTTTGGTTGATGAGGCATCAAAAGTAATTGAAGATTCTTATGGAAATTATAGAGTCATTGGCAATACCCATAGCGAAGACATGGATGTGACCGATCCTAAAGGCTCGTCGGATGTATGGCAAATCACGCTGGATAAATCCGGAAGATTGATCGGCAGTTACAATTTCGGGGGAAGTGAGTTTGACCGAGGCACCTCCATCACCAAAGGACACTGGGGGTCGACATTTATCACAGGTTATTCCCGAAGTATTGACGGTGATATGATTAGCAATATGGGAGAAAACGATCTGTTTTTGATGTATTTGCCCGATGACGGTAGAGAAGTAAAAACCATGACTTTGGGTGGGGAGGGACAAGATTTTGCTTATGACGTTTTGGTTCAAAGAAATGGCGGGGTAATTGTAGTCGGACAATCCTTCAGTAAAAATCCTCCCTTTGATCAAAACAAGGGACAAAGCGATATTTTGGTGGCCCGTTGGCGTTAAGAATTGTCGATTGAGCAATAGTCAGAATTGATAGTAAAAGCCCTTTCTTTATGGGAAATAAGCTATATTTGTATCGATTTTAATTAAGAATTGTTAAAGCATGATCAAGGTCTCAACCAGTGCACAAGCAAAAGTGTCGCAGTTGATGCGTGAAGAAGGGTTTAACCCCGCCCGGGATTTTGTCCGTGTAGGAGTGAAAAGTGGGGGTTGTTCCGGCTTGTCTTATGATTTGAGTTTTGACCGATCTCAAACCGATGAAGATCGTTTGTTTGAAGATAATCAGGTAAAGATTTTGGTCGATAAAAAAAGCTTGCTATACCTATTGGGAACCACCTTAGAGTATTCCGGAGGATTGAATGGCAAAGGCTTTGTTTTTAACAATCCCAACGCAGAGCGTACTTGCGGCTGTGGGGAAAGTTTTTCCCTCTAATTAAACAGAGACATGGCTTATACTGAAGAAGAACTAAAAAAGGAACTGGAGACCAAAGAATACGAATACGGCTTTTATACCGATATCGATTCTGAGACTTTTCCTGTGGGCTTGAATGAGGAGGTAGTCCGTAGCATCTCTCAAAAAAAGAAAGAGCCCGAATGGATGACCCAATGGCGTTTGAAAGCTTATGAGGCATGGAAAAACATGGATGAACCTGACTGGGTCAACGTCCAATATACAAAACCCGATTATCAGGCCATATCTTATTATTCTGCTCCTAAGAAAAAAGACCAATATAAAAGCTTGGATGAGGTAGACCCCGAATTGCTTAAAACTTTTGACAAACTCGGTATTTCACTCGACGAGCAAAAGAAACTGGCCGGTGTGGCCGTGGACATCGTCATGGACTCTGTCTCTGTAGCCACTACTTTTAAACATACTTTGGCCGAAAAAGGGATTATTTTCTGCTCCATATCAGAAGCCATTCAGGAACATCCCGATCTGGTACAAAAATACATTGGCACTGTGATCCCCATTCAGGACAACTATTTTGCCGCTTTGAATTCCGCTGTATTTTCCGATGGATCATTCTGTTATATTCCCAAGGGGGTGCGTTGTCCCATGGAATTGTCCACCTATTTCAGGATCAATCAAGCGGGGACTGGTCAATTCGAAAGAACTCTTGTCATTGCTGACGAATCCAGTTATGTGAGTTATCTGGAAGGTTGTACTGCCCCCTCCAGAGATGAAAACCAATTGCATGCCGCAGTAGTAGAGCTCGTGGCCTTGGACAATGCCGAGATCAAATACTCCACTGTTCAAAACTGGTTTCCCGGAGACAAAAATGGCAAAGGTGGCGTGTATAATTTTGTTACCAAAAGGGGTATTTGTCATAAAAGTTCCAAAATATCATGGACTCAAGTGGAAACCGGATCTGCTGTTACTTGGAAATATCCCTCTTGTATTCTCAAAGGCGATAACTCCATAGGGGAGTTCTATTCCATAGCATTGACCAATAATTATCAGCAAGCTGATACGGGAACCAAGATGATCCATTTGGGTAAAAACACCAAAAGTACCATCATTTCCAAGGGTATTTCTGCCGGAAAATCACAAAACAGTTACCGAGGTTTGGTTCAAGTACATCCAAGGGCCACCAACGCCAGAAACTTTTCTCAATGCGATTCCCTATTGATGGGAAACCAATGTGGAGCCCATACCTTCCCCTATATTGAGGCCAAAAACAAAACCGCCCAAATAGAACATGAAGCCACCACCAGCAAGATTGGAGAGGATCAAATATTTTACTGTAATCAAAGAGGTATAGACCCCGAAAAAGCCATTGCACTGGTCGTCAACGGTTTTAGTAAAGAAGTACTCAACAAACTCCCTATGGAATTTGCGGTGGAAGCTCAAAAATTATTAGAAATCTCTCTTGAGGGATCTGTAGGATAAAAAAACAAATATGTTAACGATAGAAAATCTTCATGCTCAAGTAGAAGGTAAAAAATCCTCAACGGTATTGACTTAGATGTCAAAGCCGGAGAAGTTCATGCCATAATGGGTCCCAACGGATCAGGAAAAAGCACCCTATCTTCCGTTATCGCAGGTCATCAGGATTACGAAGTCAGTCAGGGAACCATGCTTTTGGAAGGAGAATATCTTGCAGATTTGGCACCCGAGGAACGCGCCCACAAGGGTATCTTCCTCTCATTTCAATACCCCGTTGAAATTCCCGGAGTGAGTGTCACCAACTTTATCAAAACCGCTATCAATGCCTCCCGAAAAGCAAAAGGCTTGGAGGATATGGTCGCCAATGTAATGCTGAAAAAGATCAGAGAAAAATCTTCTCTTTTGGAAATTGATTCGCGTTTTCTTTCTCGCTCACTCAATGAAGGGTTTTCGGGTGGAGAAAAAAAACGCAACGAGATATTCCAAATGGCCATGTTGGAACCCAAACTTTCCATCCTCGATGAGACTGACTCAGGTTTGGATATTGATGCACTGAAAATCGTGGCCAATGGGGTCAACAAATTGCGCTCCAAAGATAATGCCATCATCGTTATTACGCATTACCAAAGATTGTTGGAATATATTATTCCCGATTTCGTTCATGTCCTTTTCGACGGAAAAATCGTAAAATCAGGAACTAAGGACTTGGCAGTAGAGTTGGAAGAAAAAGGATACGACTGGATCAAAGAAATGGCCTAAACCCTATGGATTTTAAAGAAAAATTATTGGCTTCTCATCTTGCTTTCGAAGAAAGAATAGACCATTGCGATCCTGTCCATCAAACCCGATTAGATGCCTTGGAAACCTTTGAAAAAAAGGGATTCCCCTCTCGAAAGGATGAGGCATGGAAGTACACCTCACTCAATGCCATGGTAAGGCAAGATTACGCGCTATTCCCTAAGGCCGAAACCACCATTCAACTCAAAAAAGTAAAAAAGTATTTCCTCTACGAAATCGACACCTACAAAGTGGTATTTATCGATGGAGTTTACAGCCCTTTTTTGTCAGACACCACCCACGATGGTCTGGATGTCTGTCTTATGTCTGCAGCATTATCCAAGGCAAAATATCGAAATTTAATCGACACCTACTTCGATAAAATCACCAATAAAGAGGACAGTCTTACAGCTCTCAACACCTCATACACCCGAGAGGGAGCCTATGTATACATCCCCAAAAGTGTGGTGGCCGAAAAACCCATTGAGATCATACACTTTTCTACCGGTGAGGAAAAAGCCCTATGGTTACAACCCCGAAATCTGATCGTTGTTGATCAAAATGCACAAGCTCAAATCCTAGAGCGACACCAAAGCCTCAAAGAACACGATGTGGTGACCAATTCTGTCACTGAAATTTATGTCCATCAAGATGCCTTTATAGATTATTACAAAATCCAAAATGACTTGAGTACCGCCTCATTGATTGACAATACATACATTTCTCAACAAAAAAACAGTAACGCAAGGGTGCATACCTTTTCGTTGGGTGGAAAATTGATCCGAAATAATTTGAATTTTTACCTCAATGAACAATATTGTCATTCCACGCTCAAAGGCATTACCCTATTGGAAGACCAGCAACATGTAGATCATTATACTCTGGTCGATCATGCCTCTCCCTACTGCGAGAGCCACCAAGATTATAAAGGGGTCTTTTCCGAAGGGTCAAAAGGAGTATTCAACGGTAAAATCCATGTGGATCAATTGGCACAAAAAACCAACGCATTCCAACAAAACAACAACATACTCCTAGACGATAAAGCCACGGTCAATACCAAACCCCAATTGGAAATTTTTGCCGATGACGTCAAATGTTCCCATGGTTGCACTGTGGGGCAATTGGACGAAGATGCCCTATTCTACTTGAGTTCAAGAGGCATTCCCAAAAAAGAAGCGAAGGCATTGATGACCTACGCCTTCGCTAATAATGTACTGGAAAGTGTCGAGCTACCCATTTTGAAAAAGCGCATCAACAAACTGATCGCCCAAAAATTAGGGGTCAATCTTGGATTTGATTTATAGCTAATGGACGTCCAAAAAATCCGTAAAGATTTTCCTATTCTAAATCGGGAAGTAAACGGTAAACCTTTGGTTTATTTTGACAACGCCGCTACCTCCCAAACCCCTGTCCAAGTCATTGAAACCATTGCTGATTACTACAAAAATTACAATGCCAATATCCATCGCGGGGTGCATGCTTTAAGCCAGGAAGCCACTGATGCTTATGAGGCTGCAAGGCAAAAAATTCAAAAACATTTCAATGCCGCGCAGCCCCATGAGATTATCTTTACTTCCGGCACCACTCACAGCATCAATATCGTAAGCAATGGATATGCTCAATTGTTGAAGGAGGAAGATGAACTCATCGTCTCGGCTTTGGAGCACCATTCCAATATTGTTCCCTGGCAGATGTTGTGCGAAAAAACAGGAGCGGTACTCAAAGTCATACCGATGAACGAGGAAGGGGTGTTGCTCATGGACGAATACGATAAACTGCTTTCTGATAGGACTAAATTGGTATTTGTCAATCACGTCTCCAATGCATTGGGAACGGTCAATCCGATTGAGGAAATAATCACTAAGGCACATGCAGTTGGGGCTGAGGTTTTGATCGATGGCGCTCAAGCTTCCCCCCATATCCGGGCCGATGTTCAGGCTTTGGATGTCGATTATTACGTCACTTCTGCCCACAAATTATGCGGCCCCACGGGAATCGGTATGCTTTACGGAAAAGAATCCGCCCTCAGGCGTTTGCCACCCTCCCAAGGTGGTGGTGAAATGATCGCCGAAGTGACTTTTGAAAAAACCATCTATGCCGACCTGCCCCATAAGTTTGAAGCCGGTACGCCCAACATTGCCGGAGGTATCGCTTTTGGTGCAGCATTGGACTATATCAATGCCATCGGGATGGAGCAGATCGCTGCCTATGAGGAAGAACTCCTGCAATATGCTACAAACAAGCTAAGTAACATTCCCGGATTAAAAATTTACGGTACTGGCCCTAAAAAAACAGCGGTCATTTCATTCAATGTGGAAGGCATTCACCCCTATGACATTGGGAGTATTTTGGATAAACTCGGTATCGCTGTAAGAACAGGACACCACTGTGCTCAGCCCATCATGGATTATTATCAAATCCCCGGTACCGTAAGAGCCTCCTTTTCTTTTTATAATACTTTCGAAGAGATTGACCGTATGGTTGAAGCCCTCAAAAAGGCCATCACGATGTTACAATAAATCACTAATTTTGAGTATGGAAACCATAGAAACGACACAGGAGGAAATTGTAGAGGAGTTTTCCATGTTTGAAGACTGGATGCAACGCTACGAGTACATGATAGAGTTGGGGAAATCCCTCCCATTGATCGACCCACAATTCAAGACTGATGATTACATTATCAAGGGATGCCAGAGCAAGGTATGGGTTCATGCCGACTTGGAAGATGATAAATTGATCTTTACGGCCGATAGTGATGCCATCATTACTAAGGGTATCATTGCCATTTTGATCAGGGTTTTTTCCCATCAACATCCCGATGCCATTCTTAATGCAGATACCTCGTTTATTGATAAGATAGGCTTGAAGGAACATTTGTCTCCCACCCGTGCCAACGGTTTGGTCTCTATGATCAAACAGTTAAAAATGTATGCCATAGCCTTTAAAACCCAATTGAATTAATCATGTCAGAAGAAATTATTGAAACAGCCGAATTGGGCGATAAGATTGTCGGAGTACTCAAAACTATCTATGACCCCGAAATCCCTGTGGACATTTACGAACTGGGATTGATCTATGACGTCTTTGTCAACGAAGATGCCGATGTAAAAATACTGATGACCCTGACGACTCCCAACTGTCCCGTAGCGGAAACCCTCCCACGTGAAGTGGAAGAAAAAGTAAAATCACTGGACCAAGTTAAGGACGCTGAGGTAGAGATCACTTTCGACCCCCCTTGGTCTCAAGACCTGATGAGCGAAGAAGCCAAATTGGAATTAGGAATGCTATAAATGGCCGATACCATTGTCAATCGTGTGGCAGCAAGTGCCTTGATTACTTTCGATCTTGAAAAACTATATCAAATCGGAACCCGACAGTCCATTGATTTATCCAAATGGTTGGACCAAGGACTACTGCTCAAGGAAAAGGAATTCAGAGCGCAACTCAAGGCTCACGACTGGAGTACTTACCATGATAAATTCATCGCCTTACACTGTTCTACTGAGGCCATTTTACCCGCCTGGGCTTCCCTATTGGTTACGACCTACCTACAGCCTTATGCCCGAAAGGTAGTCCTGGGGAATTTAAAAGATTTGGAAGTACAGCTATTTGCTGAAGAAATTCAACTTTTGGACTTATCTCCATACAAAGACCAACCAGTTATCATCAAAGGTTGTAGTGAAAAAACTGTCCCTCAGGATGCCTACGTTCAGTTGATTGCCAAACTTCAGCCCGTGGTAAAAAGTCTTTTTTACGGAGAAGCCTGCTCCTCCGTCCCCCTCTACAAAAAAAAGAAATAGTTACTTTTGAGGCAAACCCTTGATCATCAAACTTACGTTTGTTACATTTTTTTTAAATGCTTATTTTGTGGTAGTTACATTTGAGGTAAGCATTTTTCTTTGAAAGACACCAAAAAAGTATTGATTTTGACCTATTACTGGCCTCCCTCAGGAGGTTCGGGCGTTCAACGTTGGATGTATTTTACCAAATACCTCAGGCAGTTGGGGTGGGCACCCATTGTCATCACTGTAGATGAAACACAAGCTTCCTATCCTGTTCTGGATTTCGAACTCTTGAAGGAGGTAAAAGATATCCAAGTAATTAGAACCGATACCAAAGAACCGCTAAAAATTTATTCACAAATTTTGAAGGGATCAACCAATAAAGGCATTCCCCAGGGAGCAGTTTCCAAAAAGGGGTGGTTTTCCAAAATGGCTGCTTTTGTCCGTGGGAATTTTTTCATTCCCGATGCCCGAAAAGGCTGGAATGCCTATGCCAAAGTGGAAGCGGAAAAGCTCATCCGTCAAAAAGGCATTCAAAAGCTAATCACCACCGGCCCGCCCCATTCCACCCATTTGGTGGGCTTGCAGCTAAAAGCGCAATTCGGCATCCAGTGGTGGGTCGACTTTCGCGATCCTTGGACCGATATTTTTTACAATAAGGACTTATACCGTACTGCTTGGGCCAAGAGAATAGACGCCCGATGGGAAGAAAAAGTGTTACAATCTGCCGATGGTATTTTGACCACTGTGGGGGGGAATCTGGTTCGCAAACTCCAAACCAAAGCACCCGACCAGAGCTTTTATGTATTGCCCAATGGTTATGACGCTCCATTGATGTCTTCCGTTCCTAAGACCCAATTTAAAGTTTTTCATGTCGTCTATACCGGACTATTAACTGAGAATCAGGATTATCTTTCCCCAATAAGGGTGCTCAATACATTGGCAGACCAACACCAAATTCGTCTTTCTTTAGCGGGAAATATCGCTCCGGTAATCATTGAAAAGATAAAAGAAACCGCTCCCAAAATTGAGGTTGACTACAAAGGATACCTCTCCCACCAAGAAGCCATTGCGCTTATGAAAAGTGGAGACTTATTACTCAATTTTATCTTTAGAGGTGCCGACCGGGAGATGATCTCCGGAAAACTATTGGAATACCTCGCCACAGCGATTCCCCTTCTTTCTATTGGTGATCCGCAGTCGGAAGCAGCAAGGTTTTTAGCCCAAGCCTCTTTCGCTCAGATGATCGATGCCAAAGATATTGATGCCCAAGAAATATTTATTCAAAAAGTAGCCCAAATAAAAGGTAAGGCCAATAACATCCTACCCAAGATTGAAAATTGGAGCAGGAAAAACATTACATCGGTATTAAACGATATTTTGGAACAGGGAAATGTTAAGTGATTTTCAACCAATAAAATCGTCTCTCATCGGGCTAAAGGCATCGATGAGTTCTCCTTCTTCCACACATACCGCACTGTGAAGGGTATTTGGAGGCACGTAAAAGGAATCTCCTTTTTCCAGTTTTTGGGTAACGCCATCGATGGTGATTTCAAACACCCCCGATCCGACAAGGGTTGACTGTGAGTGGTGATGCTGGTGTTCAGCCCCAATCCCTCCTTTTTCAAAGTGGACTTGGACCAAAATCAGTTGATCGTCATAGCCCAATATTTTTCTTTTGATCTTTGGTTCTACTGCTTCCCATTCGGAAGAGGAGGTGTTTAAAAATATTTTACTCGACTTGACAGGCTTCATAAAAATAGGTAATTAGTGATAAAGATTGAATTTTTGAAGATAATCTTCAATTTTGGTTGGGATTAAATTCGTCAATGATTTTTTATTCTTAACTGCATCTCTAATCTCAGTCGCTGAGACATTTAATAATGAAGCATCAAAATAAAAAACATTAGAATGATTTAAAAGTGTTGCCGGTGTTTTGTCCGAATGGGTCCGGGGATAAACATAGAGCTGAAACTGATCTAAGATTTGACGGTGGTCTTTCCATTGGCTGAAATGGGCCATATTGTCTTGGCCCATAAGGAGGGTAAATTGATGCTCGGGGTATTTATTTTTTAAATGATTGAGGCTATTAATGGTATAATTGGGAGTGGGTAAATCGAATTCTTCTGCACAGGCTTTGAGTTTTGAATTGCCTTCAATGGCCAATTCGGCCATGGCCAATCGATGATGGTTTTCCATCAAATCATTTTTTTCTTTGAATGGACTTTGGGGACTGACCACCAACCACACTTCGTCAAAACTTTTTTTTTGAGCAAAAAATTCTGCCACTGCCAGATGCCCCAAGTGGATTGGGTTAAAGGAACCAAAAAACAGCCCGACATTTTTCATTGCTTACGCTTGCTCTACAAATGCTTTGACCCGATGAAAGAGTTCTTTTTTGGCACTTTCCAAATCATCATTGACCACTACCGCATCAAATTCGGAAGCGGATTCCATCTCAATTTTTGCTTTGGAAAGGCGTTCCTGAAGCAGGGCTAAACTTTCGGTTCCTCTGGCGCGTAATCGTTGCTCCAAAACCTCCCAACTGGGCGCTTGGATAAAGATCGACAAGGTTTGCTCCGGGTATTGGGATTTGATGTTGAGTCCCCCCACCACATCGATATCAAAAACAATGTGTTGTCCGGCAGACCATTTTTTTTGTAGTTCTTCACGGAGGGTTCCATAGAACTTACCGGGATAAACTTCCTCGTGTTCTACAAAGGCGTTTTCCTCAATTTTTTTTTGAAAAGCTTCAGGGGCCAGGAAATAATAATCGATGCCGTCTTGCTCTTTCCCCCGTGGGGGGCGTGAGGTGGCCGAAATGGAAAAAGCCAATGGAAGATCATTTTCCAGCAATGCTTTCACCAAGGTGGACTTACCACTACCTGATGGAGCCGAAACAACAATGAGTTTACCTTCTTTCAATTATAATACATTGAGTAATTGCTCTTTAATTTTTTCCAGTTCATCTTTCATCTGGATGACCAGTTTTTGAAGGCCGGCATGGTTGGCTTTTGACCCTATGGTGTTGATCTCTCGGCCGATTTCCTGAGCGATAAAACCCATTTTTTTTCCGTTTGAAATATCACTACTTAATGTTTTTTTAAAATAATCGATGTGATTTTTCAGCCGGACTTTCTCTTCAGTAATATCGTATTTTTCTATATAATAGATCAACTCTTGTTCAAAACGATTTTGATCAACTTCTACTTTAAGGGTGTCCAAACCGGATTTTAATTTCTCCTTAATTTTAGAACTTCTTTCGGGATCGACGATTTCCACTTTTTTAGAAAGCTCCTCCAGATTGTCCAATCGTTTTTTGAATTCGCTTTCTAAAATTTTTCCTTCATTGGATCGGAACTCAATCAAGGCATTGATGGCCTTTTTCAGTAAGTTTTTGATCAATTCAGTTTCGGTCTCGTCAAAATCTTCAATCTCAGTTTTGAGGGTATCGGGCAGTTTAATGGCGATTTTGAGCAGTTGCGAACGCTTTAGATCTTCAATACCTTTCAGTTGCTCGATGTATTGATTGACAGCAGCAACATTGATGGTTTTGGCATTCGATTCGCCGATGTTCTCAATATTGAGACTTAAATCAATTTTGCCTCTTTTGAGGAGTTCACCTATACTTTTTTTGAGTTGAATTTCGATTTCCCTAACGTGGATCGGTAATCGAGCATTGAGCTCTAATGCCTTGCTATTGAGCGAGCGCAACTCTAGGGTATAGTTTTTATTTTCGAATTGTATCTCGGCTTTACCATAGCCGGTCATCGATTGAATCATAGGGCACTAAAGTTCCCGGATTTTGATATTGCGATAACTCACCTTATCACCGTGGTCTTGCAAGCCGATTTTTCCGGTTTTGAATTTTGCAAAGTCCATCCAATCATGAAATTTGGAGTTGGCAACCAATTCATCCCAGCCGGGGCCGCTCAATGGGAAGCTTACGATTCTCACATCATTCAGTTTTACGCTACCCTGATTGGCATTGTAGTCGATAGAAATAAAAACGTGATTCCATTCTCCTGCGGGTTTGCACACATCCTGTGACGGTTGAACCATATCGTAAAGCGCTCCTGCTTGGTGAAACTTTGGATTATTAAAGGAATCCGGATGGCGTTCATTGTCCAAAACTTGAATTTCAGGTCCTGTTTGATAAGGAGTTTTGTAATTCTCACCTTCTTTTACCCCCCAAAAGATACCACTGTTGCCTACTTCCGCAATTTTCCATTCCATAGACAATTCAAAATTGGTAAACTCTTGATCCGTAACGATATCATGTCTGCTTCCTTTTTCTTTTTTTGCCGGGTCAAAGACCATGGCACCCTCTTCGATGATCCAAGCAGTGCTCATCTCTGTGCTGTTGAATTGATGCCAGCCTTTAAAAGTGACGCCATCGAATAAGTCGATCCATTCTTTTTGAGGAGCAGGGGCTTCGGAAGTTATTGTTTTTTTCTTAGGGGTCTGTTTGCAGGCTATACTAAGGGAGACCAATGCAATAAATAATATTTTTTTCATTTTTTTTAATTAAAGGTTTAAAATTTTTTTGAGGTGATCTTCATCGATTTCGGTTCCGGCAAAGTCATCAAAAGTTTTTTGGGTAGCTTCGATGATGTGTGATTGAATAAAAGGAGCTCCTTCACGGGCTCCTTGCTCGGGACTTTTGATACAGCATTCCCATTCCATCACGGCCCAAACATCACAGC
>VMHT01018575.1_pt1 | contig 15166 bp, 22 predicted proteins | sample 4693611 | NCBI WGS metagenome assembly VMHT01 (sample SAMN12280063, study PRJNA550983) | marine metagenome | isolation source: seawater sampled from same location over 5 years 0.02-0.2 micron viral filtrate | place: USA: collected off the coast of southern California halfway between the port... ... | reverse complement strand
GAGATGGATCCCGCTGAACTTGACCGATGGACCGTCTTTGACGTAGAGCCTACGATCGAAGACTGGCTTACTTGGGCCAAAGAAACTGTTTCTGAGGTTGTTTGGGATTTTATTAATCAGAACCATAGTCACCTCGAACATACCACCGACTTTGAACCTAACAAGGTTTATCCTTCACGACGATCTTGGGATCGCCTGAATGAGTGTCTGGTTCAAGCAATGCTGCTTGAAGATGAAACCCGTAAAGACAATCTGTCAACCACCTTTGAACTGGCTTCTGCCTTTGTTGGCTTTGAAGCCGCTGTAGCGTTTCGAGACTTCGTTGAGAAGTATGAGAGCCAAGTGACGGTTGAAGATATTCTCAAGCGTGGCGAGATCAAGAAAACTAAAGACTTTTCAATTAATGATCACTGTGCGCTCGTAGAGAAGATGGAAGCCTCAGACGCATTTGAAGATGAGCTTCCCGAAGAAGAGGTCAAAAACCTTGGTTCTTACTTCTTGACGCTGCCCTCTGAGGTTGCCATGAAGCTTTGGACTGTATTGGGCACAGGCGAGATGAAAAACACCGTTGCCCTTCACAAATGTAAAGTAGGCAAAAAGGCTGTGAGTTCTTACCTCGTTGAGCTTCTTACTGGCAAAAACTCTGAAAATGCTAGTGAAAACGAGTAGTTAAAAGGTTCCTTGGGAAAGGATTTCAAGGGCTTATCTTTCGGTGGGTCAGCCGATTCAGACTTGGTGAGCAGAAAAAAGCAGCTAAGTCGGATAAGCCCTTGATATTATTCACGATTATGACGATCTTTTTATGTAAAATAAATCACTCAAGGGGTTGCAATATCCCGCCAGTGTGTTATTATATAATATACGCACTTGACAAAGGACTGCCTAATGGCTAAAAAGTTTGATTTAAATATCCACACCGCTCGACTCCTGATGAACGAACCTTTCTTTGCGGCGCTTAGTCGTCGAATCGATAAGAAAGCGATGGCTGGTATTCCCACCGCTGGCGTGAAAGTAAACGCCGATACTGGCCACTTTGAATTAGCTTATAATCCTGATTTTTTTGCTGGTCTTACTGAGAAAGAAATGACTGGCGTTCTCAAGCATGAATTTTATCACCTTATTTTTGAACACGTTACTGGCGAGCGAATTATTTCTGCCACAGGCGACGATAAGATCACAAAGTTGTGGAATATCGCAACCGACTTAGCGATCAATAGTAACCTTAAGGGTGAACTTCCTGAAGGCGCATTGTATCCAGAAGAGGGAATATTTGAAAACCTGCCTCTTGGCAAGTCTGCTGAATGGTATTTTAAAAGCCTGAAGGATCAGCAAGATGAGAACGGTCAACTTGGTGATGGTGAAAGTCCAGAAGGTCAAGGCGAAGGTCAAGGCAATAATGGCGACCTCCCTGACACGCTCGACGATCATAGCGGGTGGGGTGAGAGCAACAACACTTCAAACGAGATCGCAAAACAACGACTGAAAGAGACTATCAAGAAAGCCGCCAAAGAAGCCGCCAAAGCTAACAATTGGGGTTCAGTCTCTTCTGAGTGTCGTCAAGATATTCTTGATCGAATCACCGCAAAGGTTGATTGGAAGAAGATGCTTAGATATTTTGTTAAGACTTCTCAGCGAGCGAACAAATCCAGCACAATTAAACGAATCAATAGGAGATATGCTTATGTCCACCCCGGTAAAAAAATTAATAGACAGGCATCCATCGCTGTCTCAATTGATCAATCTGGATCTGTTGATGATGGTATGCTTGCAGCTTTTTTTAGCGAGCTTAATAAATTGGCAAAGCTTGCAGAGTTTACTGTTATCCCCTTTGATTCCGAAGTAGCAGAAGATTCTGTTTATGTTTGGAAAAAAGGCGAGTCTCGTAAATGGGAACGTGTAAGATATGGTGGCACTGATTTTGATCCACCTACTAGATATGTGAATAATCATAATTTTGATGGTCATATTGTCTTAACTGACATGTGTGCGCCTAAGCCGATCGCCTCTAAGTGTCAACGCATGTGGATGACGACTGCTTATTATGCGCAAAACCCATATTTTCAAACTCATGAACGAATTGTTGCAATCGAAGATTAAAAGGAGAGATGACGATGATGGGAAGCAATGAAAAAATAGATAACAACTATTACGAACAAAGAAAGCTAACTGCTTTCAAGCGTCAATATGTCGATACAAATGGAGATGCTGCCAAGGTCATTAAATTAATGTATCCTGATGGCGCAACGTCAGAGCAATATGATGAAGAAACCATCATCAAAGATATGCTTAATGAGTTATTCAACTTAGATAATATAAGCGGCGTAAGCATTCAAGATAGAAACGATGCTTGGAGGAAGGTTTGTGATAATGCCTTTGCTCCTTATATTCCTGTCGCTGAAGATAGCAATAATGATGGTTGCTATAAAAACTATTACAGCAATGATGACATAGTTTCTGAAAGACAGAGAGAATCAATCCTTCAGTCCATAAGAGCAAGAAGAAATGAGGGTTCAGGAAACCCTTATGCCAATATTGGTTCAGATAATGCTCTTAAAAGTAGTGTAAAAGAAAATGTCAAAGAGGTTGTAAAAATTAATATTATCAACTCTCTCCGATATAGAAAAGAGATCGATGGAACAGGAAGAAATGGAAAACCAGAACTGTTTTTTAAAATTTAAAAGGAGTCAATTATGTTTGAAGCAATTATTAACAGCTTGAATACGAGCGTAGCTGGTGCAAGCACATTACAACTAAACTTTTTTGGTGGTGTTATACTCGCTGTCAGTGTTATAGGTATTGCCGCTATTCTTACTTGGTATAACAACAGTAACAAGGAATAAGCTATGCTTCCGAATATTTCACCAGATAGTTATATTTATTTGCAACTTGCATTCGCAGGATTATTTGTCTTGTCTTTAGTTTATGTCTTTACCGAGACTAAAAATAAATATTTTAAAGACTATGGCAAGATTGAGAGAAAGAAAGATGATAAGTGAAAGAAAGCCTTTGTGCGCAGCAGTTGTTTGTTCTGATGGATTTACAATGAGTGTTCAAGCGTCAGAAGGATCATACTCAAAACCAAGACATAATGAAGGTCCATACACTCACGTTGAGGTTGGATTTCCAAGCAGAAAAGAGTTTTTGTTGATGCCTTATGTCGAGGATGAAACCATACCAACAAAAACAGTTTATCCTTATGTTCCAGCTACAACGGTTACTCTTGTAATTGCAAAGCATGGCGGAATGATTAAAGGTGAACTCCCAGAAGGTGTTCCAAAGCTTATGTCTCAAGAAATAGAAAGTTCGATATATTAAACACTACTTAGTGTAGTGGGCAGAACTATGAAACGTAAGATGAAAAAACTTAAACCTTCTAAAGAGCGAAATGTCGTTGCACTTGCTTTAATTGAGCGCAAAGGTGCTGGTGGTGGTTATCATTCTAAAAAAGGATATAACCGAAAACAGAAGTATAGAGCCGATTGGCTTGAAGAAGATTATGATGAATGGGAAGAATATTATGACGAAGACTATTGATGATATGTCATTAGAGAAGAAATATATTATTGTCCAGACTCAACTCACTGGTGAGTTTGCACTGACAAAGGCCAATACTTATGAAGTTACAGCCAATGCCCTGAAACGATTTAAAGCCATGGATATTCCATTTATTAAAATAGTTGAGAAAAACCAATGGCAAAAAACAAATTCTAATAAACAATAACTTAACATACTAGAAGAAGTGTGCTATTATTAATAATCAATAAGAAGCCCCTAACAAAAACATTCAATTGTGAAAAAAAGATCGTAATGATGAAAGAAATACAAAAAACATCTATACAAGATCTGCAATTGGTGTTATTATTAGGACAATTAAAGCTGATGCTCATTGAGCATCTTTAAAAGAAAAGGAGTCTGAACATGAGTGTAGAAGTAATTGGCCTTTGTGGTGTAGTATTTCTGTGTGGTCTGTGGTTGTGGGTTCGTGATAACAAGCAGTAGTAACTGTTGTGTTTTCAGGGCGATGGAGAGAGAAATAAGCAGCATAGGTGCTGTGTTATTTAAGACTCAATGAGTCATAACAACTTATTTAAGGAGAATATAAATGAGTGATCTTAATAAAAAGCCTAGTGATAGCACTACAAAGTTTTGTATTGTTGCTATTGTTCTTGGTGTATTGTTTCTTGTAACGGGTGCGGCTGAAGCTGCTGATCCTGCTTCATGGAATAGCGTAACTTTCCACGGTGCTACCGCCGATGGATATAGCCTTACTCTCGAAGAAGAGTTTCGATATGGTGATACCAGTCTTTCTGGTGATGCCGCTCGACACACTGACTTTCGAGTAGGTAAGAAATATGAAGGTTTTACTGGTATTTTTGGATACCGTGATTCTAATGATAGTGCTAACCGCACTTATGCTGGTGTGTCTTATGATCTGGGAACTGTTTCTGGATGGGATACCGGCCTTAGTTCAATTTTTGAATGGCAAGGCAAGAACGATGTTCGTAACCGAACTAAGTTTTATGCTGCCAAGCAAGAAGAAGTGATTGGGTTTAATCCTTATTTCACTACCGAGTTCTTTGCTGATACCAATGGTAATGTAGATTCTAACCGATCTGCTTTTGGTCTTGCAAAGTCTATCGGTGATGGCTATGCAGTTGATGCATGGTATCAAACTGACAAAAGCTTTACTGGTGCGGCTGATGCCGATGCAATCGGCTTTGGTTTGAATATCGCTCTCTAATATTTAGAGATTGATTTGCCCTCTTTCGGGCTTAATGAGGGGAAGGGCAATAACTGTCCTTCCCCTTTTACTTATTTTAAAGGAGTTAAAAATGAGTGATTTTAATAAAAAAGTAAGTGACAATCTGGTTAAGTTCAGTATTGTTGCTCTCGCTTTAGGAATCTTCTTTTTTGTGTCCGGCAATGCTCATGCTTCTGACGTTCCTACCACCACTGAGAATTCAGTTGGTGCGTGGACTAGTCTTAATGTAGCAAGTGAAGTCCTGCCGGGATATGAGATTCAGATTGAAGAAGAGTATCGTTACAATGGTGCTGATTCTTCTGAAACTCACACTGACATTCGTGTTGGTAAGAAGTTTAATTCTTGGACTGCAATTGCAGGTTACAAAAATGTATTAGGTGATGAACATCGCCCTTACTTTGGTGTTGATATTGGTTTGCCCAACTTTGCTGGGTTTAATACTGGTCTTACTACTGCATTTGAATTGCGTGATTTTGAGCAGCTTCGCCAGCGAATTGGCGCTTATGCTCAAACTGAAGTTGTAGGGTTTGCACCTTATATTTCTAATGAAGTATTCTTTAATGTCACTAATAGTGATTCTACTAATCTTGTAGATAAGAATCGTGCTACTCTTGGTGTTGCCAAGTCTATCACTGATAATTATGCAATTGAAGCATACTATAACCTTGATTCCCAGTTTATTGGGGATGATACTAACAATATTTCTATTGTTGGTCTTGGTCTTAATATTGCACTTTAAGAGTGCTTAGTGGCGGGGGGCTTGCCCCCCTGCTATCTTTCTTTGAGGAATATCATGCGCAAAAAGAACATTCACATCGTTGGAACTGGAACTATTGGCTTACCATTGACAGGATTATTTGCGAGACACAAAGAAAAATTTAATATAGGGGAAGTAACCTTTCATAAAAACACTCCCTTGATTCACGACTTAGCCAATGTGCGACAGCTATTAAAGGCCGGCGCAAAACTAACAACCGACACAGACAAGTTTGATAAGTTTAATGAACTTGGTATCGAACCAACATATAATAGACAACAAGCAATAGATAACGCAGATGTTATCATCGATTGCACTCCCGCTGGTCAAGCATTAAAGCACAAACAAGAGTATTATCTTAACAGAGAAAACAGAGCCAACCCTTGGCCAAAGGAGAAGCTTTATATCGCCCAAGGAAGCGAGAAAGGCTTTGGCAGGATATTTGCCTATGGCGTCAACAATGATGCCCTCACGGACGACACGTTCCTTCAGGTGGCGAGTTGTAACACACATGCAGGTGCAGCATTAATCAAAGCTTGCGCCTCTCTAGGAGAGCATAGCAGGTCTGACCTCGTATATATTAGAAGGTCTAACGATGTATCTCAGAATGGTGGAGGCACACCAAGTATTAAAGTTGAAGGTCACAATAGTATTCATGGCTTTGGAACACACCATGCCAGAGATGTGCATGATCTGTTTAGAACAATCGATAGAAACTATCCTATCACCTCAAGCGCATGTAAGATTAACTCACAGTTGATGCACACTGTGCGCTTTGATATTACAATACATAGTGATGAGAAACCAACGAGAGAAGATGTGATACAGGCATTCAAAGATAATGATAAGATTGCTTTAACCTATCACAAGACTGCTAATAAAGTATTCTCTCATGGAAGAGAGTTTGGATACTATGGACGCATACTTAATCAAGTGGTTGTTCCAGTTCATACAATAGATATTCAACCAGTAAGTAAGAATGTTAGAAGTGGGCACACTTTGATAGGCTCTGAATTACATAATTATACATATAGTATTAAAGGTTATGCGTTCACACCTCAAGATGGAAATTCTTTATTGTCATCTGTCGGTGCTGCTCTGTGGTTTATGAACGATAGAGACTGGAAGAAAGCAGAAGAGCAATTAGAATGTCTTAAAGAGTATTTGTTTGAAGTGATATGAAAGATAGAAGTTACATATTAAGATTCTTTATTATCCTCTTCGTCGCAATTGGATGTTCATCTGGTGCAGCACAAGAAGAATCAAACAACACGCCAGAGTTTGTTGATCGCACACCTGTATCAACAGCAGATCAGATACCAACAAGCACACCAGTTGAAGACGCTTCTGAAGAGCCAGAAGAGGTTAAGCTTGAAAGACCATCCGAACCTGAGCTTGAGCCAGAAGAGGAACAAGAGGAAGAGCTAAGACCAGAAGAAGAGCCAGAAGAGGAAGAAGAGGAAGAGCAACAAGAACAGCAAGAGGAAGATGAAGAGGAAGAAGAGATTAAGTATGCTTGCTTCAGCTATCTCGATTGCCCTAATCACGAAGCTTGCAACATTGTAAGTTCAACTTGCTATTCATGCACAGAAGGCTGGCAATGCAATAATCGATATGATCTAGAACGATCACGTCCATCATTCTGTTGCACACCAGAAACTTTCGATGAAGAGAGGTGCGACATGATTGGAACTTGCAAAGGTTGATGATGAAGAATATATTAATTATAGCATTGATAGCTTTCACAGGCTGCACAAGTAGATATGGCAACGAGAGTGATAACGATTCACCACCAAGTTCCTGCACCGTTTATGATTCAACCAGTGGCGTTATAATAGAATGTCCAGACGGATCAAAAGCCACAGTGAAACACGGAACAAGCGGCTCTGATGGACCAAATGGAAGAACAACCCAGTCAAGTCCAGACAACCTAAGCCGCTATCTCTATTGTGATTCAACATTAAGCAACACAAACCTTTCTGTTTATTATAGACTGGCAACATTCTCAACAGGATATACATTTGTCGTCGCTGGAGTTTATGGAACTCAAACAGAAGTAAACAACTCATTAATATATCCTTTCTCACATGCGGATTATCAATCCTCTCCAGTGTATTTTACATATGATTTGGCTGGCGAGGCCAATGGAGGATATTGGAGAATCCACTATAATACACAAACTTACAATGTCACTGTGGATTATATCGATATTGACGATTCATTTACTTGGGAACTTACAGAATGCGTGTTGGAAGATTATTAAATGATCGTTTTTTGTAAAAAGATCGAAAGAAATGCTTTAATTAGGCCACAAGATATGATATAATTAAGTATAACGACTCGGCACAGTGCTTGGTTGTTTATAAAGTATTTGCTCTTGCCATTAAGAAAATATATAGTGGGGAAACAAGGCGAATCAAATCACCGCCGCAGAATAAGCGGCAAGGAGAAAATATTATGGGATTGATTTTTGAAAAGTCAATAGTTTCTAAGAAAAGTAGCGTGAGTGGGCAAACAGTCCCTCACCTAAAAGAAGTCTACAATGGCGCAACTCAGCACTCTGAGATATTCAATTTACCGATTGCTAAGGCTTATAAGCTTGCAGTCTCTTCGCAACAAATTAGACAATCTGGCATCACCTCGAAACACGTCAATGACTTGTTGGGCAGTTTTGAGAGGGTAGGTCAACAATGGCCCATCTGTATTTTATCTGATTCAGATACAGTCATTGAAACTATCTTTTCTGGTATTCACAGAATTGAAGCTATGTATAACTTGTGGCGTAAGGCGTCAGCACAAAATAAGCATAAATATGAATTCATCAATGCCTATGAGTGTCCGTGGCAATTCACTTCTGATGAAGAGCGAGATTTATATAAGCTACGCTTAAATGATGTATTGCCCTCAAGAGACAATGATATTGGTGATTATGTGGCACACATAAATCGTCATGTGCCTGCTCCAAAGGGCATTTCCCATTCGTCTAAAAAGCAGAATGATCACATGGTTCGTGTAAAAACATACTGCAAGAAGCAATTCAGCAACATGCACCATAAAACGCAGAATAAGATTGTTAATGCGGTGCTAAAGGGAGTGAAGAACAGCAAGCTTCATAACTTCACTTCTGCTAGAGTGTTGCAGGACATCAAGCGTCACTGTAAAGCAGGTTCCTTCAGCTTTAACTGGCGTGGCACTAAAGCCGGTGAGTGGGACAATAATGTGATTGTATATCCAGTCCCAAGGTTGACTCAGATTAATGGTCCAAATACTTTTGGAAATATCTATAACAAGATGTGCCTTTATGAAGGTGCGCCAATCACTTTTCTTCAGAAAGAATTTGTGGTTGTTCTTTGGGACTGTGACACTCTTGGAAAGAGTGACAAAGATATTGATAAATCTCGTCAAGCCATGCTGGATGCGATCAATAAGCGCAACATCCCTTGGTTTCTGAAAGGTAGTTCGTTGCAGAGGTTTGTAACCAGAGTTATTATTGCTCCGCAGAAGGCAACTGGAAAACACAAGGAAAATCAACTTGTGTTTAAAGAGTGTCCTGTAAGCAGCGATGGGGAGTTCACTCTTGATGGACTCAAAAATGGCTGGAAGAAGTAATAACAAAGTTATAACAGTTTTTTAATTATTATATTTCAAGGAGAGGGTAAGGCAATGAAGTTTACAGATATTATAGAGAAATTTATAAGCCTTACCCTCTCTTTGTTTTTTAACGACAAGCAAGACAATAAAAAGCCTCCCCACAAGAAACGACAACCCCTCCCACCTCTCATTAAAAAGCTGCATAGTTCAGAGTTTCGAGTAAGCTCCTTTGGCGACTATGACTTAAATATCATTGGCATCCGAACACTTTCTGATGAACCAAACAAGTTTAACGATTATCTTTACTGTCTTTATAAAATAGGTGATAAGTGGAAGCAACACCGATGGAATATTACAACAGATCCTGGAATATATTGGCTTGAACACCCAATAAACAAAATGGGCACCGCTTGTGTCGTTGCCAACAAGCAATATAATCATGTATGGAAGCTGGGCAAGCATCGAGGCAAATATAAAGCACTGGTTCAAACAGGAAACAAGATAGCAGTCTATCGTGATAATGATAGAAACCCTGTTTATGATTTTGATAAGAGCACAATCGTAGAAGGATACTTTGGTATAAACTGTCACCGATCTACAACCGCCGCCGGCGGATCAATAAATGTTAATAAGTGGTCAGCAGGTTGCCAAGTATTTCAAAACCCAAACGACTTTAAGGAGTTTATAAACCTCTGTGAAAAACAATCAGAGATTCGTGGTTGGGATAGTTTTACTTATACATTGTTTGATGAGTGGTGTTCAATAGAAAACCTATCTTGGGACAATGAAGGTTCTTAAGCGTAAATTAATAAAACCTCGAAAGAGTTATAGTATTAGAAACCTGAAAGCACATGGAAAGAAAGTTCCATTGATGCTTCAACTAGAGGAGTGGTTATCAAGTGTCTGGTTCTGGTGGTAGAAAAAGCTGGCATGACTATTTCATGGACATTGCCAAGCTTGTCGCAACACGCTCAACGTGTGATAGAAAGCATGTTGGCGCTGTTATCGTAAGAGACAGAGTTGTGCTTACGACAGGGTATAACGGCTCAATTGCTGGTGCACCTCATTGTGATGATGATGGACACCTGATGATCGACGGACATTGCACACGAACAGTTCACGCAGAGATGAATGCAATAGCTCAAGCTGCAAAGAATGGTATAGGAATCGACGATGCTGATTTGTATGTAACGGCACGACCATGTTGGAATTGTTTTAGAGTGATTGCCAACAGTGGTATCGAAAAGGTTTATTATGCAGAAGAATATAGACCTGATAAGAATATAAATGACAATCTTGAGTATACCAAGGTTGCGCTAATTAAATGGAGCAAAGAATGAAATTTAAACTTACTATACTGAGCATAATAGCTGTCGCCATGCTTGCATTCGCAACATGTAGCGATCCTGAAACAGAAGTTTGCGGCAACGGAGTCTTAGACTTCCCAGAGAGTTGCGACGGACACGATGTTGGTGGCTGGACATGTAAAGACTTGCCAGCTTTAGGTAGATACGCTGGTGGCTTCTTGGGGTGTGACAGTGAATGTGTGCTTGATACTTCTTCTTGTGATCCATGTTGGGGTTATCCTTGTGAACCAGAGGAGGGATATGGAAGAGCCACTGGCAGTATCATCGAGGACACTGCATTTATAGCAGCTAACGAAGCAGCTAGAGACTATGGTATTCGTAATGAAACTCCAGAAGAGTTCATGTTTAATCATATATACAAAGAAGGCATATCTAAAGATGGGCCATGGAAAGGCGCTCTTATCTTTGTAACTACAGGTTGGTGTCCTTATTGTCAAGTAGAGGCAGACCTTCTTGAAGAACGCTATCAATATTATAAGAGTAAAGGGATTCTATTCATTGCAGTTGTCGCACAAGACTCTTCTGGTGCAACAGCAAATGCTGAATATGCTGAAGGTCATGCATTCAAGTATGATTGGACATTCCCCACGGTTGCAGGTGAGTTCCCCCTGAAGTATTGGCCAGACCAAGTAGGCTATCCTTTGAACATGATCCTTGATATTGACAACATGGAGATTACTAATGCTCAAGCTGGTGCATTGATGACTGGCAGAGATATAGATCTCTTTCTTGTAAACATTGTAAGCGGGTATAGAGAGTAATGAGTATAGAAAAAGAACTTATAAAAGAAGCTGAAGAAACCTCATGGTTTGATGAAGAATTAAGAGATGCCAGAAATGTATTGGCACACTGCACTTTTTTATCAGACGAAACAAGAAGGCTGGTATATAATTTAAAAAAGCACCCATACCCAAAGGCACACTTATTAGCGCTTTAAAAGGAGAGGAAAGTGGAAGATGTTAAGATTGGAATCGCAGGAGCAGGTAGAATAGGAAAAGCCATTTATCATCTATTAATTGATGGTGGTATATGTAAAGATGTATATGTTGCAGACATTAAATCAAGGCCAAAGGATATTAAAGAGGAACATTATATTCAGACAAACGGACGCTTTGATGATTTTATATTTAATAAAACACTAGTCATTAATGCTCTTCCTTATACCGAGAACATAAAACTCTGGAAAGATTGCTTTAAATATAAGATTCCATATTTTGATTTATCAGAAGATGATCAGCTTGATATTCTCTTAAAGGAGTCTGCCTCTGACATATCTTTTACAATGCCACATTGTGGATTAGCTCCCGGCATGTCAACAGTTGTTGCTCAAGATTTGGTTAGTAAGGCACAAGGTATAACGGGAGATATGAAGATACGAGTCGGTGCATTATCAAACAATGCAACCAATAAACTAAGATACCATTCAAGCTGGAGTGGCGATGGCTTAGTTAATGAATATATGGGCGACTGCAATGTTGTTCGTGCTGGCAAGCTAACAACAGAGAATGCATTAACTGGTTACGAGAGAATAATGATTGATGGGATAGAATACGAAGCGTTCAATACCAGTGGCGGCATTGGAACATACGCTCATACTTTATCCGGTAAAGCAATCAACGCCAATTACAAAACTCTTAGGAGAATAGGACACCACGATTATGTTGACTTCCTGTTCAATGATTTAAGGTTATCCAAGGGGGAGCTTAAAGATATATTTAAAAACAACATCCCAACGACAACAAACGATTGTGTTCTGTTATATGTTCAGGTAGACGGGCAAGAGTATTACAAGAAGTTTAAACCAGAGGTTGTTAATGGTCGCAGATACACAGCTATCGAAATGACAACAGCAATTGGTTTGATAACAATGGTGGAACTATATCTTAAAGATAAGCTGGACAACATAGGATACATTAAGCAGGAAAGCGTTAATTGGGAAGATGTATTAAGCACAACTTACGGAGAGTATTATAAAGATGAGTAAGAAGAACAGAAGATTTGAAGAGATAGGTAAAACAGTAGGCTCTTTAGTAGAAGAAAAGAACGAAGCCTATGGAGATAGTTTTGCGAGATCACAAGAGATAATAAAGGTTCTCTTTCCAAATGGCGTTAAGCCAGAACAATATAGAGATATGTTAGGAATGGTAAGAGTAATAGACAAGATGTTTAGAATAGCAACAGACAAAGATGCTTTTGGCGAGAGTCCATGGAAAGACATTTGTGGCTATGCAATTCTTGGTGTTGCCGGAGATGAAAGAGAGAAAGACTCGGGCGAAGCCGAGAGCAAAGAAAAGACAATCCACATCCCCAGCGAGCCGTGGTAAGAGAAGAAGAAAAGCGGGAAGTAAAAAAAATTTAACTTAACAAGATAAACCAATGAATGAACATTTAAAGAAAGTATTAGTATGGAGAACAATTAGTTTCCCAACCTCAACAGCCATAACCTATTTGTATTTGGGAGAACTAACAAAGTCCATAATCCTATCTGCTATATTGGTGGTGGCAATGACAACAATCCACTTTGTATTTGAACACATTTGGAACAAGCACTTCCTATTCAATACATTGGATAAGCATTAAAAAGCTCTATACATTTCCATCGATTAATGGTATAATTATAGAGTAATTAAAACACAAGGAGGCTCACATGAGCAGCAGTGATAGACTTAGACAGACGCACACCCACACCGGTGATGGCGGTGACATAATTATTAACAACAAAGGTGCCAAGAAGTTAACCAAGAATGTTGAAAAGGTTTGTGGAAAAATATTTAAAGAGATTCAAAAAGAATATCCACAGTATACTTTCTCATGGGAAACGAGTATCTCTAAAGAAGATATAGCAAAGAAAGCCCTTGGGAAAGATTGGAAATCATACAAGCCCAGTTGCAGTGGCTCAACCGGACCCAAACCAGACGGTGGCGTTATTTATGTGCATGATGGCGACGAGAAATATCCTGTTGCCATTGCAGAGGCAAAGAAACAAGGCACCAACAATAAAAGGTTGGCCGAGGGTAAAAAGAAACAAGCTATGGGCAACGCTATTGAGAGAGCTTATAAGAATGTGGAAGAGGTAAAGATTTATACCCAAGATTTAGATTACTTCCCTTATACAATTGTTGCTCATGGTTATGACTTCCAAAAAGGTTCATCTATTCTTGACAGACTAGATGGATTAACTAAATATCGTCCCAGAAACAAAGACTATACTTTGGACACGGATCAAAAGACAACAGTGTATATTCGGGAAAAAGAATTCTCAGAGAACGAGATATATAATCGTCTTAAGCCAATTACTAAAAAGTGTATAGATCATGTAATTGCAAACTACTTTAATAAGAAGAAGAAATAAGAAAGCACATGCTAATGAAAAAGACGAAGACCAACCAAGAGATAGCATTGGAATATGCTCAAGCTATTGAGGGCATTACAAAGTTCCTTTGCTCCTTCAAGAAGGGCAAGAACTTCAGTGCCAACAATGCCAAAGGACAAAGAAAGAAGTCCGACTTCTATGAAACACCATACAGCCTAACACATCGTTTGTTCGAGAACGAATACTTTGATAGAAGGTTGACAGTATGCGAACCTGCTTGCGGAGCAGGAGCAATGACCAGAGTGTTCAAAGAGTATTGGAGGGAAGATAGGATAACAGCTTATGATATAGAAAAAGACTTCCTAACAGAAACAAAGCAATATGACTACATCATAACAAACCCACCTTTCTCACTAGCATATGAGTTTGTGCAGAAAGCAAAAGAGATAGCAAAGAAGAAGTTTGCTCTACTCCTTCCGCTATCCTATCTCCATGGGAAGAAGAGGTTCGATGATATATATAGTGATCGAGAGTATGGATTAAAAAAAGTATATGTATTCACTCGATACCCAATGTTAGGAGATGAACTAAGAGAGGACGGTAAGTATAAAACAGGCATGATGGTATATGCTTGGTATATATTTGAACGAGGGCATAAAGAACTTCCAGAAATAGACTGGATAGATAACAACACAGATGTAATACACAAGAAGGATATGTAACATAAAAAAGATATGTAATGATTGTGTATAGGGGGAATAAGGATAAGACACATAAGAACTCTCGCCCTAATAAACTCATGCTTCGATATAACACACCGACAGTTGCTATCAAAATATGATAGTTTCCGTCAACGTATATCTGGTTCAAAAGGTATACAACTAAGGCTAAGTGTGGTAGTATTGCTCCAAATATTCAATATGATAACCTGATTAAACAACTTGTGGTAGAAAGTGGTAAATGGTGGGTGGTCGGGGATCGCAGATAAGCTATAATTGTGATGAAGGTTTATAAATGTTAGTGAGTGTGGGAATTAGGGGGGAAGTGGGGGTGCATTTAACACACTAACTATCACCCTGTTTAATTTATTCCCCATTCCCATTACGCAACATGTCCCGTTATGCAACACGTCCCATTATACAACACGTCTCATTATGCGACCAACGAACCAATATAAGCGAACCAATATAATCGTGCATCACGGTGTCCCGCAAATCGGCCCGATCATGCCCGATTAATTATGTGGCACGTTACCTGCTATAGCAAGAAGCGAGCCATGCACGATCATTCGCTTATTGTGTTGTGCGATCATTCGCCTATTGCGTTGTGCGATCATTCGCCCATGGTGTTGCATTATTAATAGGTATTATACCCAT
>VMHT01129253.1_pt1 | contig 15167 bp, 10 predicted proteins | sample 4693611 | NCBI WGS metagenome assembly VMHT01 (sample SAMN12280063, study PRJNA550983) | marine metagenome | isolation source: seawater sampled from same location over 5 years 0.02-0.2 micron viral filtrate | place: USA: collected off the coast of southern California halfway between the port... ... | reverse complement strand
GCTTTCACCGCTACAGGCGCTAATGGTAATCCTCAAAATTTATTTAGTGCCCCCCTTCAAGGAACTATTGTTAATCTTAATAGTTTTTATCCTGCACCAGCTGATGAAATAGAATTAGATTTTGCTCAAGGATACCAAGAAATAATATTTGATGGAACTTTTGGCCTTCAATACAATGGCTCAGTTGGAGCTTTACCTAACGATGTGGTTATAGCTCTAAAATTAACTATTGATGTTTGCGCTTTGTAGCCTCGTAAAAAAATAAATTTAAAAGTGATAATAAAAAAATGGCTAGTATATTAGAAGTAAAATATTTCAATAGCTTTATTCTTAAGAAAAGAGCATTAGATAGAAGCGCCGGCTCAGCAGCCACTAGACCTAAAACAATATGGAATGGATCTTTTGGTATTCCAGAGAATATAGGTGGATATCCTGTGAAAGGCGGCAGCGCTACTGCTACAGAAACTAGTAGATCTTGGATTATAGAAGAAGCTAGAATAAGAGGTGGCTATAATAATACTTCTACTGACTATGGCGTTAGAGCTTATTTAGTAGAAGAAGATCCTAATTCTAGCATTAGATTTAATTCTTTAATATACTCAGGTATTTATAACTCAAGAACCGGGGTTAATAATACAAATGTATTTAGCGTAGCTGAAGATATAACAAGAAGTTTAGATCCGGCTAATGGATCTATACAAAGGCTTTATGCTGAAGATACTAATTTACTTGTTTTTCAAGAAAGCAAAGTAAGCAAAGCCCTTATAGATAAAGATGCTATATATAGCGCTGAAGGTCAAGGAACAGCGGTTAGTTCATTTACTCAAGTAATTGGTCAAATCACACCTATAAATGGAAATTACGGCATGGGTAATCACCCTGAAAGTCTTGCTGTTTACGGATACAACAAATATTTTGTTGATTCTTTTCAAAACTGTGTAATGCGCTTAGGTGGAGACGGTTCTTTAGTTGAAATATCTTCAACCGGTATGCGTAGTTTTTTTAGAAATAATATAATAAATGTTGATAGTATTAATTCTAAAGGAAAACTCATAGGAACCTATGATATATATAATAAAGATTATGTTTTGTCTATTCAACCTAACAATACCTCTAATAGTTACAATACCGTGGCTTACGATGAGTCTGCTCAAGGTTGGATAAGTAAGTATAGTTATAAACCAGATCAGTCTTTTAGTTTAAGAAATCAACACTACACCACGATTGGTAACTTAGTTTGGCTTCATAATTCTTCAAATGTTAATTATGGAAATTTTTATAACACTCAAAACGAATCTTTAGTTAGATTTATTGTAAATCCAAAGGTTAGTACTCAAAAAGTGTTTAAAACTATTAACTATGAAGGATCAAATGGCTGGCAAGTTTCTAGTTTTAGCTCTGACGAAACAGGTCCTGATTTATATTCAGGCTCTAACGTTAATTATTATGATGTAGCTAGTCCTATATTGAGTTACGTAGAAGGCGCTTATGATTCAGATAGTCCACCTAATACTGGAGTCTCTGCTGTAGTTCCACCTATATTTAGAGCTGGATTTTATAGAAAAGAGAATAAATACTGTGCTAATATAAACAGCTCTTCAGCTATAACGCAAGGAGAAATTTTACCAGGATTTTTGACTTCTGGTGTTAAAGGATTTTATGCAACTGTAACTTTTTCTACAGACTCTGTGACAGATCCGGGTCGATATAAAGAATTATTTTCAGTGTCTACAATTTACAATTTTGCTAATGGATATTAAAAAAATAAATAAATCAGTACAAGAAATACAAGATATTATTATTAGTAATAATGATATCGAAGGTTTCTATGGTGATGGCAAAAACATAGTAGAAGTTCCTGAAATACCTATAAAGCACAGTTTTGCAGATCAAGTATATATAAGACAAATGAACATGAGCGAAGGTGATATTGTTGTAGGAGCAATACACAACCATTTACATGCTTGGTTTTTAATGAAAGGCCGAGTATTAATAAATAACAATGGTGAACAGATAGAGCATATAGCGCCATGTTATACGGTATCAGAACCTGGTTCTAAAAGATTTATATATGCTTTAGAAGATTCTATATTTGTAAACGTACATAAAAATCCTAGTAATACTCAAAATATAGAAGATATAGAAAACGAATTAGTGTCTATGACAATAGACGAATATAATAAAAAAACAAGTTAGTATGGCGATGATAGCAGTAGCCGCGATTGGCGGTGGTTTAAAACTAGCAGGTGGTATCTTTGGATCTCGCGCCGCTAAGAAAAGAGCTAGAGCGTTGGCTAGACAAATAAAAGCTGAATCAGCAAAACTTAATCAGCTAGAAAGCTCTAGGCAACAAATTACAAATCCCTATAGTGGAGTTAGAGACATGTCTTTTTTAGCTAGAGATCTTTCTAATAAAGTAACAAATCCTTTTTCTAACTTAAGCGTAGCAACAAGTGCTGCTGAAATACAAATGGAACAGTCAGATATAGCACTAGCTAATACTTTAGATACATTAAGAGCTACCGGCGCCAGCGCTGGAGGTGCTACTGCTTTAGCTCAAGCAGCTCTGCAAAGCAAAAAAGGTGTTGCAGCAAGTATTGAAACTCAAGAAGCTCAAAATGAAAAATTAAGAGCGCAGGGTCAACAAGCTATGGAGCAAGCTCAACTACAAGACGCGCAGAGAATACAAAGTCTTCAAATATCTGAAGCTGGTAGAGCTCAGCAACTTAAAGGTATGGGTGAAAATATTAAAATGCAAATGACAGAAAACAGACAGTCTGATAGGATAAACTACCAAAGAAATAAAATATCAGCTTTAATGGGTGCTAAGCAATCAGCGAAAGCCTCTGCTTCTAATATGATGATGGGTGCAATTGGTGGATTAGGAGATTCAATGATGAGTTTTGCTGCTGGTTAATAAATTAAAAAATGGAAAACGAAAACATACAAAAAAATTTATACCTAAAACAATTTAATGAAAGCAATGCTCTTGGTTTTAATAAAGAATTTATAGCTCATAATTATGACTTTAATTTTGATATACTAGGCAAAGCTTTTAGGCCTACAGCTCAAACATACGCTAAGTTAATGTCAAATATTAATAATAATAAATGCGTTAATGGAGATTGCAAGTATGAATACGAGCAGTTAAAGCTGCTTGATCAAGCTCCACAAAATGCTCTTGATTTTTTAGGTGAACTTACGTCTCAACTAGTTATAACTGAAGAACCTAATTTTGATCCTAATAATAATTTTAAATACACTGTAGCTAATTCCATAATTACTACTAAGCCAGGTTTTTCTAAAGACAATGGGTATAATGTTACTTTGTATTTACTAGAAACAGGATCTTTTGAAATTATATTTACAGGACCAATGCTAGAAGAGCCCTTAGTTATAAATAATATATCGCTGTCAACACTGGCAAAAGAAGGGACAAGTATTGTAACATCGACTCCTAATATCCAAAAACTAATGATGGCTTTAATGCCTCAAACTGGATTATTTGAAGGTAACTCAATACAATCAAACGGCGAATTATCTCCAGTGGCTGTTATATCAGATGAGTTTGTATTAAAAAATCCAGATGGTTCTTATGACTATGAAATAATAGATATAGGTGGAGGCAAAGGCAGAAATATATTAAAGTTTGATTTAGATAAAATTACAAAAAAATCAATGCCTTTTATAAATGCAGAAATAGCTGGTATATTATCTCAAGAGCAAGAAGCTATTGCTCTTTGGAATGTATATTTAGCAATGCAAACAAGTGTTGAGGAAGATGATCAAATGGTACAAGATGCAAATGCAGCTAGTAAAAGCTGGAGCTATGAAGAAGATCTACCACTATCACAAGATAAAAAAGTTTTATTTGAACAAAAATTTATAAAATATTTTATGAATAATTATTTAAAGCAATTTATAACAGATAGACTACCCACTGTAGAAGAAGACGCTGCTGTTTTTGATTTATCAGAAGCAAGATCTGCTAAGGCTCAAAAATTTTTACAAGATAATAAATTAAGTTAAATTAAATGACAATAGAACAAAAAACTATAGAACTTCAGTCAGTTAGTCCACCATTGACAACGTCTGAAATTATTGCTGAGCTTGGAAAATGGCAAGCTGCGCAGTCTCTTGAAGAAGACAATTCACCTACGAACCCAGGTAGATCTGCTACTTTTAAGGAAGAAAAAGAAGAAGTAATTGAAACTCCAGAGGTTAATAATGAAGAAATTGTTAATGAAGAAGAAGAGGGAAATCAAGAAGTTGTTGCGGAGGAACAGGATGCGACTGTAACAACTACACCGGACAATGCATCCGAGACAGAAGATACGGAATCTCCGTCGGAAGATGGTTCATCGGAGTCACAAGAGCCTGAAGAAGAAGAGAGTTATGAGGTAATTCGTAAAAGATTTTTCGATACAGTTCAAAAGCAGAAAAATGAAACTGGCAGAAGAAACGCTATAGATGATGCTGTAAAAGACGCTTATAAAGATGTAAACTCTGATGTTGAAATAGTAAACTCAGATGAAGAGGTTGTTGATGGTGATTTTACTTACAAGTACGTATCAGATGTAGATGAAGAAGGTAATTTAGATTTACAAGTTTTTTACAAAGGTAAAGATGATGAAGAGTTTATTAATGCTTCAGAACGCGCTAAAAACAACCCTAAAAATGTAGCTTTACAAAACCAAGTAGCAGCTATACAGTCTCAATTAGGATTTTTACCAGCTGATGTAAAAGAGCAAGCTAATGCTATTTTAAACTATACTCCTCCGCCTACACCACAAGACTTTGATCCAAATAGAGAAGGTACGCAATCTTTTGATGATATGCTTATTTATAATTATCAGGAACAAGATATTTTAAATCAAATGTCAGAGGCTGATAAGTTAGTTTATGATTCTCAAAAAAAATTAGAAGCTGCTAAAAATAATTTTAATGAAATACTAGAATCCGATGCCGAAAGTAAAGCTTGGTTAGAAAAGAAAAGAAAAGAATTAGGTGATTACGAAGCGCAAAAAGCTGAAATACAAAAAAAAATAGATGCTCTTCCCATGGGCGAAACTGGCAAGTTAGCTAAGCTTCAAAAAGAGCTAGAAGATTTAGATGAAAAGTTTAAGAACATAAATATCATAAAAGGAGAATCTATGCGAGTTGCTCTAGATGAAGAGCTTAGCGCTATGATGCCTGATATTAGAGCTAAAGCATATGAATCAACTATAATAAAACCTATTGAAGAGCCATCTCTGCTCAATATAGCTGGAAAAGTCATGAGGGCTTCAGCTAAAAACCAACCTAATACAGCAACAGGTGCTATAGCTAAAGGTCTTGTGACGCTAACTGGAGATATTTTAGATCCTGTAGATACAGAACTTTTACAACAACAAGAGTTTTACGAGCAGGCTAAAAAAGAATATGCTAAGAAAAACAAGGTAGACATAAATACTGTTACAGATGCAGATGTTAGAAACATCGTAGAAGATAAATATATACAATTTTATACAGAACAAGAAACTAATAAACTATATAGAAACTACTCTGAAACTTTAATAGAAGATCTTCCTCTTGCTATGCAGCCTTTTGCTAGAGCTTTTGGTTTTAAAAATGTATCAGATCTTTTTGGAGATACAACTCAAGAAAAAAAGGAAAAACTAATTAAAGCCGCTGACGATCTAGATTTAAAAGAAAAAATATTAGTAGATAAATTAGCTCAACAAACAGTTGCAGCAGAAACGTTTAAAAATCTAGGTCGATATAATACTACTTATTTAACTGAAGAAGATGCCGCAAAAGCAAGAGAAGAAATAAGATTGTCAAATTTAACAATAAGATCTAACATAGATATTATTGAAAAAGGATTTGATGAAATGGTAGAAAGAGTTGATAGTGTACAAAAATCAGAATTGTTTGACCAGTATTATGCTAAAAATTATGGTTTTGTAACTGAACTTGGTGGTAGATTCGCGACGATGGGTCTAGATTTGTTTGTAAATGGTTTAGCAGAATACTCTGAAAGAATGGGTATTAACGTAGCAAATTATGGAGCCACTGGTATAACTCTAGAAGGACTATACAATAAATTAACTGGAGAAGATTTAAGTAAAAAACTAACAGATAAATTTACCGGCGGGGTTGATTCTTTAGTAGAGTATTTAAATAATGAAATGGCGCCACCTACTACTCTTAGTGACATTGAATCTGGAATGGACGTAGCTAGATGGGCTGCGGGTAGCTTAGGTCAGCAACTACCTATTTACGGCGCGATATACTTATCAGGCGGTACATATGCTCCTATACTTATTGGTGCTGCAGTAGCAGGTAATAAGTTTAGAGAAATGCAAAAAGAAATAGACCTTGGAACTGCTGATTATAATTGGTGGCAAATGTATGGAACTGCTAATTTAACAGGAATTTCCGCTGCAGCTACAGAATACGTTACTCAAGGTATGCTAAATAGGTTAAAATTTTCTTATCAAAATATACCTGGTTTTAAAGTAAGTTTTAACGAAACAATGAAAGGCTTTTTATCTTCTACAGGTAGATGGGCACGAGACATGGGTGAAGAAATACCTAGTGAAATGTTAGATGAACTAATAGGTAATATTGGTGATAAATACATACTTGGTAAAAAAGATGTAAATCTTTTTGATAACTTAGGCGAAACAGCTTTAAGTACGCTCTGGACTGCTGGTGTTGCGATAAGAGCTCCATTAATTGGTCATCAAATTTTAGCTCCTTTTAGAAGCAAACAGTCATATCAGACAATAGGGGAAGGAGTTGCTAGAATAAGCGAGCTTAACGAGCAATTAGCTACCAATAAAGATCTGAGTGTTGAGGCTGTTCAAAAAATAAAAGATGAGATTAGCGCTATAACCGTTAATAACATGAAAGCTTTAAAAACAGATATTAATAGACTAGATGATCTTACTGCTGATGAGAAAAAGATTTTATTAAACAACAAGGCTAAAGAGTATGATATAATAAGATCAATACAAGAAATTAATAACGATAATACTATTGATCAAAAAACTAAACAAACTTTAATAAGTTCGAAAAATCAAGAGTTACAAAGCATATCTACTAATTCTACTCAAATACTAGCTCCATATATAATAGCAGAAAATAAAGCTAAAAATGAACCTATAATACAGCAAGCTATTGAAAACGTTGAGCAAGTAACTAAGAAAGTTTTAGGTGAAAGTATAAATGTCATAGAGGACATGAACAATTTACCAGAAGGCATACCTAAGTTTGCTGATGCTTATGTAGATCCTAAAACAAATCAAATATACATAAATAAAGAGTGGGCAGCTTCAGTTGGCGCGGTAACAGCTGCTGAGCACGAGTTGTTGCATAAGATACAAAAGTCTCTATTTGATACTAACCCTGCAAAAGCTCTTGAACTTGTAGAAGATTTTAAAAATACTTTAAGTAGCAAAGAGCTTAATTTAGTACAACAAAGAATTGATGCAAATTATCGTTATGAAATGAACGATGATGGTAGTTTTGTACTAGACAAGGACGGTAATAAACAAGAAAACGATCCTGCTTCATACGCGGAGGAATATTTTAATGTGTTTTCTGATCTTGTAGGTAAAAACCAAATAGGTTTTACTGATAACTTAGGTGAAAACTTACTTAGATTTGTAAAAAAATTAAAAGAACTAGTTCACAAGCCTGCTGGTTTTACAAACTTAGAATATCAAAGTGGTAGAGATGCTTATAACTTTATAAAAGATTACAATAAAAGCATAAAGCAAGGTAAAGTATCTGAAAGAGCAGAAGCTTTAATTACCAAAGGCGCTTTAACAACTAGCGATAGAACAACACCATCTATAACTACAGCTAGAGGTCAAGAGTTTATAAATCTTTCTAAAGAAGGTGTTTACGACAATGAAAGCTTAGTTGAAATAGTAAATTCTCCATCATCAAATCAGACAGATAGATTTGCAGCTATGGAGGCTATAGTTGAAACTAATTGGCCTGTAATTAGCAAAGGTTTAAAATTTAATCCAACAGGTAGTATACCAATGGACGCTGTAAAAACAGCTGTAACTGAGCAAATGCAAGGTATATTTCCAGGCAGAAACAAGGAGTTGTTAGCTGATTTTAATGCTGAAACCGCTCAAGTGAACACATATCTTGGGTCTTTAATGCGGCAACGTCAAGCTGAGATACTTGAACGGGCCAAACAAATAGGAGGTACGCTGCAGGAGGGTACTAGCATTGATTCTGAGGCAGCTAAGCAAGTTGTAGATACTACTACATCTAGATCAAAAACAAAAGACTCTAAAGTTGCTAAAAAACCAAGCGAAACTGTTGAGTTTTCTGATACAATTATAGAAAAATCAGGTGTTAAAAATAAAGCAGAGTTAGAGACTAATATAACAGAAGCAACTCGACAAGGATTTGAAGATGTAGAAGTGGAAAGATTTGGTCAAACAAGAAACATACCTTCTTCTGTAGCCGATATATACGCTAACATGTTTGGTTTGAATCCTCAAACAATTACAGATAAAACTAGAAACTATCAAAAAACAGATAGCGAAGGCTTAACAGCCGCAAAACAGTTTTTACTTAAAAATGCTACTAACGATTTTTCTAGACTACCTAAAACAAAAGACGGGTTTGGCAAAGGTACTTTTCTGCCTAGAAATGTAATGAATGCTTTATATACTGATGGCAAGCTTACGGGTACTTTAAAAGACTATATGGATCTTATTAGACAAAAACCTACTAAGCCGATATATAGAGATGCCTTAGGACAAACAATACGAGGTTTATTAAATACTCATATTAGAAACCGTATGTTTGAAACTTTAGTAGATACTACACCTAAAAGACTGCGCGGTGGGGCTAAGTTTAGTATTACGCAAGCTAATAATCAAATAAATGAAACTGATTTAGATTTAAGCGCTAAAGATAAAAAGAATTTTCTAAGAGTAGTTGAAAGAAGTGTAGAAAAAGGATTTACTCTTGAAGAAGCTATTAAAATGGAAGCTGCTAAAATAGGTAAAAACAGAGGATTTGCTTATGAAAATGTTATTATAAGAAAACTTAAAGAACTAAATGTAGAAGGTTTTAAAATTTCAGATCAAGCAGGTGGAAATAAAGTAGGTATACCAGACTTTGCTGCTAAAATATTTGATGCTAATTTTGACGTTGAAGTTAAGTTAGAAAAAGCTCAATACAGTAACGTGGGTTTAAGATCTAGAAATCAAGAAATAGATTTTAATAGTATAGCTAAAAAGAAAAATTATACTTTTCTTCCAGATCTACAAAAAAAATTAATAAATCCAGCTAAAAAAGCTATGAAAGCTTATAGAAAAAGAGCTGGTGAACTAGGCGCTGATTTAAAATTATACGATAGAACTGGTAAACTTCCATTAGAAATTTATTTACAATTAGGTGAAGGATTAAAGCCTGGTAAGAATCCTAAATTTCCAAATGGCATAGTGGGTGAAGGTTTACAAAAAGCTGTTACTCAAACAGCTCAGTTTAATCAAGATATTATATCTGAGATTTATGAAAATAAAGTTCCACCAACTAGTTATATACAAATAAAAGATAAAGGATTATTTTTTATGGGTGAAAAACAAGGTGGTCCATTAGGTTTACCTTTACAAAAATTTACTGCTGATGTAAATGTTAGTCTAAGAATCTCTAGAGGGGCAAGAACAGTTGTCAACGGTGTTGAAATGGTTGCTGTTGATTTAAGAATATTACCTGATAAATTAACAAACGTACCTAAAAGTAATTATAGTTTAGACAGTAGATCAAGTATGACTGCTTTAATGAACACAGAACAAGTTCAGTTGTTAAAAGGCAGAGAACAAGCTAATACTGCAATAAACAATCCTACGCTGCCTGGGTCTATGAAGTTTTCTAAAACACAAGGTGGAGATGTTGTTACTGAATTTATGGATCAAGCGGATAAAGCTTTAAATAACGCTAGAAAACTAGATGCTCCTGTTAAAAAAATTAGAGTATTTGACTTTGATGATACTTTAGCTAGATCTAAAAGTAAAGTAATTGTTACAATGCCTGTTTCAACAGTAGACAATGATATGTTAGATATTGTCGCGAGAAGATTATTTAAAAAAGAATTTGAAAATGTACCTAGTTTTCAACAAAACTTTAAAAATCTAAACGCAGATCAACAGGAACGAGTAATAAAAGATATACCTGGAATAACAAGAGAAATAAATGCAACTGAATTTGCTAGAGACGCAGAGCAATTAGAAGCTGAAGGAGCTAGTTTTGATTTTAGTCAATTTACTAAAGTTATTGATGGCGAGAAAGGACCTTTGTTTGATGTAGCTAAAAAAATAGCTGACGCAAGAGGGACTGATGATTTATTTATACTAACAGCTAGACCAGCGGCTTCTGCTAATAATATTAAAATATTTTTAGACGGATTAAAATTAAATATACCTTTAAATAATATAACTGGACTAGGTGATGGTACTCCTGCGGCAAAGGCTAGATGGATTATTGGGAAAGCAGCTGAAGGTTATAATGACTTTTATTTTGCAGATGATGCTATTAAAAACGTAAAAGCTGTTAAAGAAGCTTTAAGTCAAATAGATGTTAAGTCTAGAGTGCAACAAGCTAAGTTTAGTAAAACAGGTACATTTAATACTATTGTAAACGATATGATTGAAGACTCTTCAGGTATTGAATCATATAAAACTTTTTCTGCAGCTAAAGCTAGAACTGTAGGTGAAAACAAAGGCAGATTTGATTGGCTTACAATGGCTTCATCAGCTGAAGACTTCAAAGGTTTATTATATAGCTTATTAGGTAATGGTAAAAAAGGTGAAGCTCAGTATGATTTCTTAAAAACAAATCTTATTGACACATATAATAAAGCTGAAGATTCTATAACTCAAGCTAAGATAGCTGCAGCTAATGATTTCATGGCTTTAAAAGAGCAGTTTCCAGGTTTGCCTACAACATTAGAAACAGAAACAGGTGTTGGTAAATTTAATTATCAGCACGCTCTTCGTACTTACATGTGGACTCAGCAAGGTATGTCAATACCTGGGCTTTCAAAGGCTGACACTAAAAAGCTTAATAAGTTTATAACTGATGACGCTAAGCTTCAGGCTTTTGCGGATCAATTAATGTCAATACAAAAAGGTAAGCCATATCCTAAGCCCGGTAAAGACTGGTTAGGCGGTAATTTAACTACAGATATTATTGGTGGTATAAATGATGTTAACCGTAAAGAATATCAACAAGAGTTTAGAGAAAATGTAGATATTATATTTTCACCTGAGAATTTAAACAAAATGGAAGCTGCTTACGGCACTCGTTGGCGTAAGGCTTTAGAGAACACATTAACTAGAATGAAAGCAGGTACAAACAGGCTTGGTTATAACGATCAGACAAGCGCTGTGCTTGACTGGGTTAATAACTCTGTTGGTGCTGTAATGTTCTTAAATACTAGATCTGCGCTACTTCAAACTATATCTGCTGTAAACTTTATAAATTGGGGTGATAATAATATTATAGCCGCAGGTGCAGCGTTTGCAAACCAAAAACAATTTTGGGGAGACTTTATGACGTTAATGAACTCTGATTACTTAGTACAGCGCCGTAATGGTCTTAAGATAAATGTTAGTGAATCTGAAATAGCTGATGCTGTTAAAGACTCTAAAAACAAAGTAAATGCAGCTATATCTTATTTACTTAGTAAAGGTTTTGTACTCACTCGTTATGCTGATAGTTTTGCAATTGCTTCTGGTGGTGCTACTTTCTATAGAAATAGAATGAACAAGTATATTAAAGAAGGCATGGATCCAAAGCTAGCTCAAGAGAAAGCGTTTCAAGATTTTAGACAAATAGCAGAAGAAAGCCAACAGTCTAGTTCGCCTGATAAAATTAGTATGCAGCAGGCGTCAGCAGCTGGTCGTGTTATACTTAACTGGGCTAATACGCCAATGCAGTACGTAAGAATACAGAAACGTGCAATACAAGATTTAATAGCAGGTCGTGGAGACGCAAAAGTCCATATGTCTAGAATAGCATACTATGGCGTTATACAGAATTTAATATTCAATGCATTGCAACAAGCTTTATTTGCTATAGGCTTTGGTGATGATGATGATGATGAAGAAAAAAGTGCAGCTAAGAAAAAACAAGATGATAAGAAAATAGCTAGAGTTGCAAACGGTATGATTGATTCTCAGCTAAAAGGTTTAGGTATAGCTGGTATGGGTATGGTTGCTGTTAAAAACACTTTAATGAAAATATACGAAGAGTCTGGTAAAGAAAGACCTGAGTATGAAAAAGCAGCAATAGAAGCTCTTAGTTTTTCACCAGCTATAAGTTCTAAGTATAGAAAAATAGTAGGTGGTTTAAAAAGCTTTAGTTGGAATATGAAAGAAATTAAACAAAAAGGTTTTAGTCTTGATAACCCAGCTTATTTAGCAGGTGCTCAAATTATAACTGCAGCAACAAATATACCTATCGATCGTGTTATAAAGAAAGCAAATAATATAAGAGGTATATTGAGTGAGCAATCGCAGATGTGGCAAAAAGTTATTTTGTTTGGTGGTTGGAGTACTTGGGATGTTGGCTTACCTTATTATGGTGGTTGGGATAAACCAGTTGAACCTACGCCTGCAGAGCTTAAACGACAAGAGATTGATGTCATGAAGCGTGATACTAGCACGGTTGAGCAAACACAGATGTTATTAGATCTAGGTCTTACTAAAAAACAAATTAAAGCATTGCGCTACGAAGACGCTAGAGTTAAAAAAATAATTGAATTACAAAAAAAGAAAAAAGATGAGTAGTCCTTTATACGGTAAAATCAGTGGCGCTTGTAAAGCCGCAGCAAAAAAGAAATTTAAGGTTTGGCCTAGTGCTTATGCTTCAGGTTGGGGCGTAAGATGTACTAAGGCTGGTGGTCCTAGCAACTTTGGAGGTAAAAAGAAAAAGTAATGGCTTATTCACAACCTGGTTCGCCATTTGCTAAAAAGCAAAAAGGTGGTGGTACAACTAAAACATGCTTACCCGCTTCTAAAATAAGAAGCATGAGTAAAGAAGAGAGACAGAAGCTAGTTAACTCTAAAAAATCTGCTGGCGCAAAAGGTAAATACAAAAGATCGTCTAAGACTAATGTTAAAGGCGCTCGTAAAAAAGGAGCTACACTTAGAGACTGGTTTGAAAAAGAAGACTGGAGAAGAGTTGATGATCCATCTAAAAAATGCGGAGAATAATATGAAAAAAATACTATGCCTATTGTTGTTGTTAATTACATTTAATAGTAACGCTCAATTTTTTAAAAAAATATATGATAATGTATTTAAGTATTCTAGCTTGTATGCCGCTGGTAATACTTCTAATTCATTTGAAACACCTCGTAAAGATTACTTTGTAAGACCACCCGAGGATGGTAACTTGTACGATATACCACAAGTTATAGACAATACAGAGTATTTTCCTAATGATTACAGGTTAGGACTAGGTATACGTAAGCTAGCTAGATTTGGCTACGAAAATAAACCTAACTTTTATAACGGTACAGAAAACAATATAGCTTTATCTGCACCTACCGCGGCTGTACAAGGTTTAGAGTATTTGTTTCATTATGAAAAAGAACGTCAGCGTGGTGATGAGTTTGAAAACTCTAGATATTTTATACGTCACACTGGTAAGTATCATATCATAAAAGCTGAGCAAAGACAAGCCGGTAACGTAGGTTTTAAATATCAGTCTGCTGAAGTAAGACTTAGAGCACCTATAGGTAACAAGTTTAGTGTATCTGCCGGTGCAATATATAGAACACATGAGCAGGCTTTTGGCTACAACCCTATAGAAATATGGCTTAATGAAACAGAGGTAATAAACGGCGAAGAGTTTCCTGCAAACTACTGGTATGAATTAGGATTTTTGTATGGCTACGACGATATATTTTATTCAGCAGAAGACGAGTTAGGCAATGAAGTATATGATTGGTATTGGATAGATCCAGAAGGTAATCAAGTTGCAAATACAGATTTAGATTTTAGAAATACAGTTTTTGGTGATTTAATGATGCGCTACAATAATGAGCAGTGGGATTTACTAGATGACTTCGGTGAGATAGCGCCAATTATTGGCTTTGACTTTTATCACTATCAAAACAATTTCTGGATGCACATGTATGGTAATTTAATATTAGGTCATCACAAATATATAAAAGGTGATGTTGACTTTAGCTACTTAAACAGAAACAACTGGGGTAAAGGCGGTTTGCGTGAAGACGCAGAACTAGAACAGTGGCAAGATATGCAAGGCGGTATTATGTTTGGCTGGAAGATATGGAAGACAGTAGGTTTGTTTGCTGAAGCTGAATACGTGAAGTTTTGGGATCGTGAAATATTTAATACTAATTTTGGAATAAACGTAACACTAAGATAATGGCTGCAGAAGTAAGTGAAAATACTAAACTAACTCTTGATTTAAAAACAATAGGCGTAGTAGTAAGCTTTGTAGCTACTGCTTGCGGTATGTGGTTTGGACTAAAATCTGAAATAGCAGAAGCCAAAGAACTTCCAAAACCTAGTATAACTAGAACAGAGTTTGATTTAAAAGACGAACTTATTAGAGGTACTATAATGGATACACAAGACGATGTTGAAGAAATTAAAGAAACTTTAGAAAAAATTGACGAACGTTTATACGAAATACAAAAAGGAAGATGAAAAATTTAATTTTACTTTTATTTACAACAATCGCTTTTAGTCAAGTAAGTGTGCCTGAAGATAAATGGATAGATGATACCAATTTTGAAAAGGCTATAGCTCAAGTTTCATCTTTTGGTGAAAATAATTTTCAAACAATAGTTGTAGAATTTTGGGCAGATTTTAATAAAGAAAACTGTTTTGCTGAGTGGGAAAAATTAAAAGATGCTACATACTATAGAATAGATATAGCTAAAGCTCCTAAAGCAAAAAAGAAACATAGAGTACGTATGGCTCCAACTTTACTTATATTTAAAAACGGTATTAAAGAAGCTACATTTAAAGCTGGATTAGATTTATTGCTACCTACAGATCTTGAAGAAGTTCAAGCAACTATAGATGAGATAAATCAAGCTGATAAATTCTAATTTATGGAAAAAATAAGTGATCATATAACATATGCAGAGGCTATACACTCTAGTACAG
>VMHT01136227.1_pt1 | contig 15168 bp, 18 predicted proteins | sample 4693611 | NCBI WGS metagenome assembly VMHT01 (sample SAMN12280063, study PRJNA550983) | marine metagenome | isolation source: seawater sampled from same location over 5 years 0.02-0.2 micron viral filtrate | place: USA: collected off the coast of southern California halfway between the port... ... | reverse complement strand
CTGAAACTTGTGTGGAAACTCTACGCGCATACGCTTGTCGATTTCCTTGTAATAATCATCACTTGTTGGGTCAAAACCCTCAACACCAACTAGAGTCTCGTGAATGGCCTGCACTCCACGAGTCATAACCATGTCTTTGTTGAACCACTTGTCATTATTTGACATCCATGAACGAAGCTTTGGGTCCAAATCTTCTGTTCTAGGAACAGCTTGTCTTTGAGGCACTTGCGGCTGCTGAGCCTGTTGCTCAGCTTGTGCTGCTTGTTGCTCGGCGCGACCCTTTTGAACGCGAACCCTTTCTTGTTCAATAGCTAGCCTTTGCAACAAAGAAACAGCTTCTGTCTCTTTATCAATATCGCCTATGTCTCTAGCTTCTCTCAAAAGCTTTTTAGCTTGCTCCATTTGAGAATCAACGCGAGCGCCGTATTCATTGGTATAGCCTTGGTCTAACTGGTTTAAACGAGCTTTAATCTGAGTATTTTCTTGAGCCATCTGCTGAGCGTACTGATACGCGGCCTCTGCCTCTTCCATTGCTTGTTTACGCTTCGCGGTTAGTTGATTAATGCGCTTCTGAACATTACCACTGTAATTTTCAAGGTCATCATCACTAGCGCCGTCTGAGTCTGCAAAATCTGAAGACCCGGATAATTGTTCGGGTTTTTCTTCAGTTGCCACCTCAACAGATTCAGAATCTTCAACGTCAAATGTTACGTTTTCTTCAGCTTCTTGATTCATAATGTCTTCCATAATACGCCTCCAGTATTTTTATACATAAGAGATATCTGATGGGTCAAGTATAGTGGCGATAATGTTATCGTCATTTATGAGCCTTACCTCAAGACCGTCCACTTTAAATCTATTCCCAGCATATCTACCCATAAGTACCCATGATTTCTCAGAAGCCCACGCGCCTGATGGAAACTTATCAGAGTCTTTGTAGGCGTCTGGACCAACCTTAACAACGTAAGCTGCTACAGTTGCGAATGCCTCTCTGTCACGAGTTGCATCAGGAATGTAGATTCCGCCTTTTGTTTTGGCTGGTGGGTAATAAGGAATAACAAGAAGGCGATACCCAACAGGTTCTGGAAGGCGCTCTAGCGCGGAAGAATCCATTTCTGAAGGATTTTCTGTGTTCTTATTTTCCTCTTCTTGTGGAAGAGCGTTTTGAACCGCCTTTGGTATTTCAGTCTGCGGCGCGTCAGACTTCATGTTTGCCGCAACCCTATCAGGCACGAATAGTTTCTTAGCCATCTTCAATGACACCTTTCATCGCGGCTCTTATTTCATCTTCACAATAGGTCAGTCCGCGTATTTGGCCTACTATGAAACGGTAGTTTTCCATGTTTTCTACCGCACCATTCGACAGCATAGTTGCATAGTCATCCTTCTGCTGTCGGATGTTCTTTAATAAATATTCTGTTAGTGCTATTGCGTCCATGACCCCTCCAGGCGCGGATTACTTCGTAAGTTTCTTGTACTTTTCAAATGACCTCATTCCGCCCAAGCCAAGCATCCCTAATAATATAGTCATTAAGCTGTCCATATCAAATGCTGGGTATGAAACGGGGGGATATCCCATATAAGCGGTCACAACGTCTGCCGAAGGAAACAAGATAAAATGAGCGAATAACGCAAGGCCACAGGACCAGCCAATAAAGGGGCGCCAGCCGGATACAAAAACATTTCTGGATTTGGCTTCCTCTGCATTGATAGCCATTTGACCTTTTGCCATTTCCAAAGCATGTTTTTCTGCCATAGTGGCGATTTCATGCGCCAATTTGTTTTTTTGGTCTTTGTCTTCAACGAACTTGCCAATCAACTCTGTGGCTGGACCTATTAAAGCCTGTAACATGTCGTCCCCCTATCCTTTTAAATACATAGCAAACAAATATATACCAATTAAACCTACCGCACCGCCAAGAGTTATGAAAGCTATTTCTACCATTTGCTGTATTTGTCTTTTTCTTCTTTCTCTCATGGCTATTCTTTCTTTTCTTATCTTAACTTGTATTCTTAGAACATCTTGCCAAGCATTAAAGCCATAATTGCCTATTAAGAAGTTTCTTAGCTCATTCTCCATCTCTTGAGCTTTTTTGTGGGCGACAAAGCTTTGCAAAGCCTCTTCGCCAACACTTCCATACTTTTTCTTTTCTTCTTTATGAACATTCTTTACGGAGTCAATCGCGTCCATAAATTTTCCAATGTCCCCAGCCATAGCGTAGACATCTTTGGAAATGGAAAAACCTTTTTTAAGAGCTGTGAATGACGCGGTGGCAATTGCAATGGCGGATGCAGGGTCCATTTTTTGCTCCTAAACACCCTCCAACTACTTAATTATTTCTAATATAGCCCCGTCTTGCATTTTAACCGTCATCTCTTTACAAGTCCATCGCTTGTTAAAGTCGTTTTGATAACGCCCTACCTTTCTTTCTATTTTACGTCTAGTAGATAGGCATTCAGACAAGGAAGTGTACGGTGTGTACTCTGCTCTTTCACCGCCTATAACCAATAATAAAACAAAAGTAAGTTCAACCACCGTTTCGCAACTTTTCTAAATTTTCTTCAAGTCCACTAATACGTTTTTCGTAAAACTCTAAGGTAAGTTTCTGTTGTTGGTCATATGGCGCACGACCTTCTTCAATCTCTGTTTGCAACCTCTCTAACTCAGTGGCAATGTGTTCTATCAGCATGAACTGTTCGCTATCTGCGGGCAAGCTACCCATCTCGCCGCGAGGCCATTTGATGCGAAACTCTGTGTTCTGTTCCAAGTCAGAGTTCATCATTGTGATGTTAGTCTCGATTGTATTCAATCTTTCGATAATCGAAAAATAGGCAAAGGTTGCTAAACTAGCCGCGACAACCATACTTATAATGTTGCGGAGAGGAAGTGCTACCTCTGTGTTTTCACTTACTCTTGGCATCTTTAAACCTATGTCTAAAGAACACAATCAAATTTATGAATGTGTTCAATGTAACCATAAACACTAACCAATATTGGAGCTCTATAGGCATTAGCCCTTCTCAGAATTTAACCAGACTGCTAGACTGCCTGTCATGGCACCCGTGACCACCGATATTAGCGAAGCCTGCTGAGTTGTTAAATCCGGCTGACTAAGCGCCCACTCAATGCATCTAATGTAAACACCTGTCATGCAAAGCATCATAAACCGAGGCAGGATGCGTAACTCCAGCATTTTTCTTGCTACTTCTTCCGCGCTCATTAGAACACACCTTGAAATCTCTGTGGCCTAGCTATCGGAGAGAAGCCTTTTACCACTCCACCCCTTCTTAGAGCTACTGGCTTTTTTGGCTGCGGCCTTTTTGGGCTTTGCTTTGGGGGCTTCGGCTTTGATTGGTTCAGGGCTATCGCCACTGCCTGTCTCTGCGGGTATCCCTCGCTCTTCAACTTCGATATGTTTGACGATATCGTCTTCTGACTCGTACCTTTTAATAGCGGCATTTCTACGCTCCACTTTCTTAGCTTTTTCTACTTCCGCAACTTTGCGGTTTAATGAACTTGCTGACATTTTATTGTCCCTTCTTCATGTTGTTTAAAGCGGCTATATCCCTCTGAGTTTGAATGCGCTCCTCTGCAACTCTGGTCTTCTCATCCAGAGCTTCTTTTTGAATGTTGATGCGAGCCGCAGCTTCCATCTGGTCATTCATTTCCTTCTCGCGGTCAAGCTGATTTCTGTCATCAGCCTCTTTCGCTCTGCGCTGGATATCAGCCTCACGCAAAGCAAGCTCTTGCTGACGAATTGCCACAAGCGGGTCAGTTTGCTGTGGCGGCGTTACAGCCTGTGCATACTGCTCGCTAAGCTCTCCAACGAGCTCAGCAGCGCGAGATGCAACTTCTGTCTGCATAGCCATCATGCCTTCTTGAGAAGATTGAATTTGCATCTGCTCTTCTGGTGAAAGCTGTTCCATAATCTCTTGCTGCGCCATCGCTTCAGCCATAAACCCAAGATGCTCTTGGATATGGCCTTGCAACGTCATCACTATAGCTGCGTTAGCCTGTGCCACAGGTGTTGCAATAATTGCGAGGTGCGCTTCGATATGCGCCTGATGATTCTGGTCTGGGAAAGCTTGTAAAGGCTTGCCGCGCATAGCTTCCTGATTCTCCTTAGCCGGATTTGTAGGTTGAGGCACAGGTGGTGGAGGGAGTATGGCATCAACATTGGTAACTCCTAATGCTTCGTACATTTTTCTGTACGCTTGGTATAAACCCTGTTCATTCCCATGAATTTCAGGGTTTGATTGAACTAACTGTAATTCTGTCTGCGCCAAAGCAATACGCTGTGACATAGAGAAAATATTTGGGTCTGAAACTGGCACAACGTCAATGCGGTCATCAAAGTCTGTCACCTTTATTTCAGGCGGTGCGCCGGGTATCGCGTATGGATACATCGGTGCCATAAACCTACCAAAAACATTAGCCAGAAGCTTGAACTCCATCTTCTGAGAATAATGCAACCGCTTATGAATAGCGGACATAACTTTTGTACCGCGCTCCATAATAGCCATAGTAGTGCCCACAGGCGTATCTCCGCCCATTTCAGCTACCTTCATGTCAGCCATAGACGCAAACCTACGTCCAGAGTCTACAAGCGTTCCTAGAAGCGCGTAGAGCGTCTGTGAGGGCTCTTTAAATGGCAACGTCATCAAAGACTGACGAATATCCATACCCGCGACATCAATATCACGGAATTCGCCCGGACTTAGCGGCTCATCTTCGTCACGAATACGAGCGCCACGCGCTTTGAAACCCGCAGGAAGGTTAGATAACGTGCCAGCGTCAATAAGCTGCCTTAATAGGCTGGTTGCCGCCAAAGACAAGCCACCAATCATGTGCGTCAAGCCAAAACCGTAGAAGCCCAAACCAGGCAAGAATTTATAATGCACAAAATAAGGTTTAGCGCGGCGCAACGGGTCTGTCTGCTCGTAATTTCTACGGATAGACAATACCTTGTTGTTCTTTTCTATGATGGTGACAATATATGGTAGCTTTAAACCAGTTTCTTCGCCATTGGGGTCTAAATCTTCAAACCCAGGCAAATCCAAGTTTGTATGCACCTCGTATAGAGTGATATCTTCGTTGGTGCCCGCAGGAGCAATGCCCTGAACATCATCAATGGTTTCCTGAACATCTGAATAATCGCTCTCGCCGTAGCCCTCGCCCGGCAAGTCAACGTCAGCATAAAAACCAGTTAGCTGAAGCTTGCGAACTTCGTTTCTGTCCATCTTCACTACATGCGTAATACGAGTAGACGATGCTAAGTCTGTAGCTGTATAGGGGACAACTAAATCTTCAGCATGAACGAACTTAGACACCGCTCTTTGTAACAAGGGGTCGAAGTAAACCTTTTTAAAGGTACTGCCTATTAACGGAAGATAGAACAACATCTGGTCTAACTCAGGGTCATACTCTTCCATCTCGTAAGTAATCTGATAATTCATATAGTTCTTAACGCGGTCAGCCTGCGCTAAAACATCCTTGTTCTCATCACCAACAATTTGTGTCCGCACGGGACCACCAGCAGGCAGCAGCTCACGATAAGCTTGTGCCTGAAACTGTGTGACTGACTCAGCAAGCAAAGGATGCACAACACCAGAAGCACCTTCAAACGGCTGAGAACGCTCTTCGTACTTCATGCCAAGCAAGTCAATGCCGCGCTTGTATGTATCTTCCCAATCTTCACGAGAAGATAAATCATCGTCAATGTCACCAACCAAATCAGAGGCAATGGTCATCGCGTCTGCTTCGTCCATATATTCGACCAAGTTATCACCAAAAGGTATCTCTAAAGGAACCTCTGTCATCATCATATCTTCTGATATGTCACCAACAATAACAGAGCCATCCTCCATAGAAACCTGGCCCGGCTCGGCTGCCATTTCTATGACATCAATTTCAGCCTGCTCTTGCGGATTCATCGGCACTACATTGTCGCCGCCTGAACCTATGCCTTTTTCAATTGCCATTAGTCTAAGTCCTCATTATCAATAACAACGCGCAAATTCGGGCCCTCTGGTTTTGGCTCTGGTATGCCAGCACCAGCCAATTCACGCTGCATACCCGTTTGACGCTCGTACAGTATATCTCTTATTTGGTCATCTGTCATATCGTCAGTAATGCCCATGCCCCTGTAGTATTCGCGCTGCTCGTTTCTAGCACGCGCCACATTTCTCTGGGCCTCTAAATCTCTTCTGTTGGCTTCAGCGTCATCCATACGCTTCTTGGCGTTTCTTACGCCGAAATCATAAGCATCATCGGCAGTTTTAGCAATCTTGTTTACCATATCAGTAGGGTCTACAAACAAACCAAAACTGCGTTCAAAATCATTTATTGTTTCAGGAAGCTCTTTGGCAATAATCTCACCCATATTCGGAGTTTCTCCGCGACCTTCAGCCTTCATGCGTTCATACATAACGCGGTCTTGAAATGTATCAAAGAAACCATCTGCATCTACAGGCTCAAAGCCTCTGCCAACAGCGCCTTCCAGACCGTCCTCAATATCTACCTTAATTGTCTGAAAAGAGTCTTCTAAGCCAAGATAATCCATCTCTTCCTGATAGACATCCTTGCCCTGATTGGAAATTGCTTTGTCTCTTTTGGCTTGAGCTTGGAGAAAGTTATCCGAAGGCCCTGATACAATCTCACCCTCTAAAGCCTTCCTGGGCTTTGGAGAAGGCAGTAAGCCAGCAGGTTTTGGTGGGCCCTCTAACGCCTTCATAATACCTTCAGAAGGTGTTGAGTCAGATGGGGCAGCGCGGCGAGTGGAGGGTACCCTCGCGCTAGACAGAGACGAAGGGCTTGCCCCTGCCATTAATCCACCAATCTGACCCAACCCGTAAATGTCTCGCGTTAACCGCCTCGACATACCTTGCCCACCGCCTAATGCCTCATAGGTACCGCCAGCCACCTCCGCTGCGCCGCGAAGCCCAGATTCTCCAGCGCGACCAATAAAGTCAAAAATATCAACAGGACCGCCAATCATAACCCTGTTTACAGACTGCAAGGGGCCAACGCCGTCTTTGCCGCCAAAAACACCAGGAGCAGCCTCAAACATTTGGCTGCTCATACTAGGTGACTTTTTAAAGTCAAATGGCTCTAAAATACGGTCTTTTGTATTCATTACATAATGTCCTTCTGGTTCCCCATGTCTGAAGGATAATCGTCTAAATCGCCATCTGTTGTGGGCGGCCCAACAGACCATAAATCACAGACGTTTTCCATTGACGCCACAAAATGCAGTTCGTCACAATAGCCACTACCCTCCTTTAGCCCCAAGCCATCCGATATGCAATTAAGCAGCGCAGAGCGTAAGTTGAAGTTAGCGCATGTACCACAACGCATTTCTTTCTCTGTTTTCTCAGCAGAAGGAACGCCATAATGCCTTTCATCCACTGCTACTTGTCTGTTTTTTTTATTTAAATCGGCATCTTGCGTAGCAACAGGACACACGAAGTTGTCATCATCCCCATCGCCGTAACCAGGAATCATGTCCTCAATGCTGTTCATGTCGATTTCAATACGAATAACAGACATCAGAAAATTCCCTTAAAACTCGTTCCAGAGGTCGCAGCACCATAACCACGAACCGCGCCACCAGACGCATATTTGCGCGGCTTCTTGCTGTAATTAGGCACGCCCTTCTTTTGATTATCAATCTGAAGAGTATAATTGTCATACTGAGCATTGGTAAGGCTTCCAACGCCCTGCGTAGTACCTTTGGTGAGGATTTGACGCGGTGTAAGGCCGTCAATCTTTTCCATCACTTCACCCCAGAGAACTTGCCGCCACGCATCGCAGCGCCCATGCCACGGCAACCGCCAACAGCCCCGCCCTCTTCATATTTTTGAGCAAGTTTAGGGTCAATTTTCTGCTGAACGCCTTCAGGCAGCTTGGAAAAGCCTTTGAATTTTGCAGGGACAGCTTCGCCGCCATCTTTTTTGCCAATGCTTTTTAAATATTTGTTCAGCTCAACTAAACTAGGGATTGGCACAGCTTTGCCTTCAGCAGCGTAGTTGGCCTCAACCAGAGACATGCCTTTGCTCTTTTTTCCTGATTTTGATTTATTCTTAGCCATTACGAAATCCCCTTGAACTTGCCACCGCGACCAGACATTACACAGCCACCGTTTTTGTAGCCTTTGACATCTTTCATTATTTCTTTTAAACGAGCTTTGTCAGCGTTAGAAATGCTTTTGCCAGTGTCACTGCCCATTATTTCACGCAGGCGAGCTCTGTCGGCGTTAGAAATAGATTTGCCAGTTTCCTCCATCATCATCTCTTTATAGGCAGACAGGGGCGGACGCTCAGTACGCTCCGCACTTGCGTTGCGCTTTTTCCTTACCTCTTTGGGCATAATCGGTGCTTCAGGTTTAGCCATCAGTAATACTCCCGTTTCCTACGAAACTCTCTGTAATCATCTTCGTCATAATCAGAGGGAGTAATAATAAATCCACCCTGTCTGAACCTTAGTATAGCCTGTGTCATCGAATCCGCCAAGTCATCATGTTCGCCATTAGGAAATGCTGCACATTCCTCAACGACTTCTTCAGCAAAGTTCATATCAGGCCTGTACACCATACCAGATTCAAACACAGGAGCACAGGCGTTCATACGAGTAAATTTATCAGCGCCTCTGGACGGCGTAAACGGCGTGACGGGAATCCCCATTCTTCGCAGCTCTTGTGTTAAAGGAGTGCCGGAGGCTTTCTGTTCGACCAGAACCATGTCGGGGTCAAATTCATCGTATAAATCGAGCGCTTGCTCTTTAAGCTCTGGAAAATCCCATCTACCTCGTTGCGCGTCAAGTAAGATGATGGCTTCTCCATCTCCATCACTAGGCTCAAAAATGCCCCAAGTAGTAATGGCAGAATAGTCCGCTCTCTCTGACTGAGAGAAGGCAGTATCGTATGACTGTATGATGTAGGAGCAAGCTGGTGGGCTATCGCTATCCCATACATTCCACCATTCCCTTTTAATGATTGCGCCCTCTTCAGCAGTTGGATTCTGCAAATACTGCGCGTTCCATTTAGCCACAGGAATAGAAGCCTTTACAGCCTCTAATTCCTCTTTCTTCCAATATTCAGGCCATAAAACCTTGTCGTTGTCAGGAAAAATAGCCGGAAACTCTACGACCTCCCACTGGTCAGCGCCGCCCTCTGCTTGCTTTTGCAAAACCTTCGCCGTCAAGTCACGGATACTCCACCGCGTCATAACGATAATTATTGAGCCTCCCGGCTGGAGGCGCTGTCGGGGGCCTGAAGTGTACCACTCGTAAATATTATCAAGTGCTGTGGGTGATAACGCATCTTGTTCAGAAACAGGGTCATCAATAATACACAAATCAGCACCACGACCAGCAAGCGCACCACCAACACCAACGGCATAATACTCTCCGCCTTTACTCGTGCTCCAACGCCCTGATGCCTTTGCGTCAGACGCTAAAGCTAAATCAGGAAAAACATCTCTATATATCTCGCTGTCAATAAGGTTCTTGACCTTACGACCAAAACCCACAGCCAACTCAGCCGTGTGTGTAGCTTGAATAATCTTGGTATCGGGCTTACGACCCATCAACCACGATGGAAATAAATACGAAGCAAACTCAGATTTCGTGTGCCGGGGCGGCATGTTCACAATCAAACGCTTGATTTTGCCCTCAGCAACCTTCTGAAGCTTATCCGCGTAAATCTTGTGATGATTGCCCTCTACAAAAGTAGGCCAAACATTTTTTACAAAAGACATAAAGTCGCCCTGCGACTCGTCTCTTTTAGATACCTCATCTAAGCGCCCTACTACCTTACTAAGCTCTGCTATTTCATCGTCAGTAAGATACTCAAGAGGTATATCAAATGGCTTGTTCATGTCAGAATTTAAAGTTTAAATTAACCCCTGCATAGTCAGGACGAATTTCTGGGCTTATTGAAAAGGGCGAGTTCCCGACCCTCCAAACTGCTGACCAAGAGAATCAAACGCCCCCTGAACTCCTGCTTGAACTCCAGCAGCCACCTGTTGAGGACTTTGATACTGAACCCCAATGTTTTGCATACCTCCGCCATACCTTGAGCCACCCGGAACCCCAGAAGATAAAACATCCATATATTGAGTATTAGCAGGCGTCATACCGAGTTGCGCCAAATTCTGAGTCATTTGAGGTAAATTCTGTCCGTAATAGCTACTGCCACGGTCAGCCATTCGACCTCTAACATCTAATTGTGTGCGCTCAAGGTCGCTCATAGTGTCTGGAGTATTAAAGCTAAACAAATCACCCAACATGTCAGAAAAAGAAGGCTTGCTAGAACTCGCAACAGACGAAATTCTATCTCTTATGCTTTGCTTTTGTGGAGCCATCTGCTGCTGTTGCTGCATCTGCTGCTGTTGCAAGTTAGCCGCTTCCAGAGCCGCACGCGCTTCAGCATCCGCCTTCGCCTGCTGGTTCATCTGGTTAGCTTGAGTGGTATTAATATTATACCCATCGTCTTGAGGCGATTGATTGGTTATAAAACTGCCAGGGGCTACTGTTGGTGCCACATTGTCGTCATCGCCGCCACTGTCAAAAGGATTCTCAGAATAAGAGCCACCAGAGAAAGTGCCTCTGCCGCTACCCTCAAACCCCACATCAGGTCCAGCGCCACCAAATGCATCCAAATCGTTAGAGACATTACCGCCTCTAGCAAAATTCTGCACGTTAGAACCGCCAAGAAGATTTAAGAAATCATCCGCAGCCGTGTTTAGGTTAGAAGATATCCCCGGAATTCTACGCAACTGACCATAACCGAACCCTAGAGAACTCCCGCCAGTAGCCGGAGCGCGAGGCCCTGCATTTACAGCAGCAGGGATTATAGGTGTCGGCGCAGTTTGAGTCGGTGCCGGAGCCGCTGGCTGTAACTTAGCCAACTCCGCCGCAACTAAATCAGCAACAGAAGGTTGCGGGGCTGGGGCCGGGCGCGATGAACCACCGCCTCCTCCGCCTGTATTGGCGCCAGGAATGCGACCCTCTACAGAGCCACGACCTAGAATATCAGTGCCGGGAACTCTGGTAGCTACAATCTGACCAGCCCTGTCATAAACAGGCTCATAACCTTTGTTCACAATGTCATTGTACATATTAGCAGCATTGTTAGAGCCGAAGTTTTTAAACGCCCCCAAAATGCCAGTTCCTTCTTGACCAGCGCGTTTTGCCAACTGGTCAAGAGCACTCATGTCTGCACGCCGCTCATCACCCGTAATCGTAGTCCGTCTATTAGTGGCATCCACAATATTCTGCTGTTTTTGCAAATCATCAGGGAACTGTCTGCCTGTCATAGTGTCAAGCAAAGTCGTAAAGAAACCCTGACGGTCCTCTGGTTGACGAGAGCCTGCCGCTAAAGTTACCTCTCCAGTGCCAAAGCCAGAGTCAGCTATTCTGCCAGTAGAGCCCGCCTCTGTGCGTACAATGCCATCGGAAGCAGGCACATTAGGAGCTGAGGGGAATGAACCCTCGCCCAAAGCACCTAAATTCTGAGCGCCAAGATTATCTCGAATGGTTTGCTGAACCGAATCTGGAATGACGTCATAGCTGCCTGTATCAACAGCACTCGTCTTAGTGGGAGCGCTTAAAGCAGCATTCGCGTCTCTACGCATCTGAATCTCATCAGGAATGCCAATAGGGCCAGTCCTCAAAGTGTTAAGGTCCCTTCTAGCGTCAGCGGCAAGGCTCTGCTGCATCTTAATCTGGTCAGGAGTGCCAATAGGAGAAGGAGTGTAACTGGTATCAATATCATACCGCGTGTCAGGACCAAAAGAACGAGTGTCAATATCAAATACTTGGTCTAACAAGTTACTCTGAGCAGCCGCGTCTACTGAATCACGAACAGACTTTACGTTACTTGCAGCAAACTCTGTCGGGTCCATCGGCATTTGAGACGCGCCAATAACCTGACTCATCGGGCCAAAACCCTCGGTAATGTCAGCAGCACCACCAAGAGCCGTAATTTCTTTAGCCAAAGCCTCTTGCTTATCACGGTCTTGCTGTAAAGCTTCAGCCGCCAACATTGTAGACAAAGCATCCTGCGTAGCCGCTCTGTCAGCAGATAATGATGTGTCAGGTGTTGTAGTTTTAAAGTTTGTAGTATTACCAAGCGTGTCGTAAAATACATTACCCTCGTTGTCAGAACCGCCAAAAGCCGCGTCCTCATACCCACCAGAGCTGAAATTAGTGCTGCCACCAAAACCCGCAGATGAACTTGCCCCGCCAAAAGCTTCATCTTCATAACTAAATGACGGAACACCGCCAGGGCCACGCTGACCAGTGCCGCCCATCGCGCTAAGCGCAGCAGCTTCACCGGGAGTAATGTAAGAAAGCATGTGCGGCATACCGCCCATCATCGCCTGACGCGGAACAGCACCGCCCATTTGCATCTGCATCGGTTGCGGCTGAAAAATGTCCACATTCTGCATAGCCGCAGGCATCGGCAAAGGAGCCTGCATAGGAGAAGGAGCCATAGGAGCAGGCTGCTTAGCCTGCATCCCTGACATAAAGCCCTTGAACTGAGCTCTCATAGATGGGTCGCTTTGGAAATTTAAACCTGTGGGGTTGGCGGGAGCAGTAGTTGGGCCTGCCATCCCGCCACCCATTAAGTTATTTTGCATCATTTGCCTGCCTCAAATTAATTTGACACGACAATCATATGCTAAATTTGCCTGTCAGGCAACCGCCTCGACCAAGGTTGAAATCTCGTTGACACATTGTGATAAAATTTTCTGCCCCTTTTCGTCTAAATCGCCTATGGGGTATGCACGAATTCCATTCAACAAGCGGTCTATCCGCTCTTTTTGAAAAGGGGTCAGGGTACCTTGGCCTTTGCTTTCAACCACAGGTTTATCTTCTCCTGAGCCCGTCAACCATCGCACAGCATACTCAAGCGGCAAGTCTATTTTTGTGTGCCCACTTTCATAATAGCAGTACATTCTGTACGAAACACCCAAGCTCTCTGCTACCTCGCGGCGACTAAGGCCCGCGTCCTTACGGAAATTAGTTAAATCATCCGGCGTCCACGATGAATACTTGCTCTTACCGCGTCCGTTCTGCATCAGAAACCTCCATAACGCCGTGCTGAACACAATCCTCGATAAAATCAGGAACACTTGAAAACCTGAATGATTTACCCGTCCAATCGCAGAAGCTGGCAGCCATCGTCCGCATCATCCTAACATTGTCATCACTTGGATAAACTGAATATTTACGCAAACCATCAACAAAACCATCGTCCGTGTGCGCCTCCCAAGAGAACTCTTCTCCGGCAGTAATCTTGTACTTAGTCATTTTGCCCTCCATGACCTGTTGTTTCTATTATACTATGAAATGTATTTCACATAGTCAAGAGGTGAACGTCAAAAAGTTGACAATTGTTAGTGGGAAACAGGGCGCGTCAATTTTTTGACAGTCAACCCCCTAAATGGGGGGTGCGGCGTCAATAATTTGACCCGTTGGATTTTCAGAATAGGGCCTAGGGTACCTGTAAAACGCTGTAAACATTACACTTTTTATTGCCTGCAAGCCGCGTCAATTTTTTGACACCCTGGCTGCACATGTCAATAATCTGGCGCATTAGCTGTCAAATGTTTGGCTTGACAAGACAAAAAAATAGCCCCTCTCGGGGGCTATTCTTAGCATTGGGGTTAGCCTATAGGCGCGTTGATGTTACGCGTCCTGACTGAAAATATTGAACGATATCATATGGTAGGCCGTGCCATATGCTATCGCTGGCTATTATATCGCTAGGCAATAAATCCCCCTCAATCGCGTTTTGAGGGGCTATCTCGCGCCTTGTTACCTCTTGAAGTATCTCATAGCCGCCTAGGTCATGACTGCCACCAGACGCGCCATAGCGGTGATTGTATTGTTGTTGCGTATAAGTTAGAACAGCGTCTTGCCCTATTGCGTTTCTAATTTCAGACATTCTAGCTACGATATTGTCACGACTCATTCCAGTGATATTCATTAGCTGGCGTACCGTTGCGCCCCCCTCGATGCGGCAAGAGCGGTATAACATGCCAATATTGCTTGAATGACGATAAGGACACTCAGGCGTTTGATAGGTGGTTTCAGTTTCAACGGGCGCTGGCTGGCTGGCAATCACTTGCCCATAGTTTACGCGCTCTCTATCTGATGTCTCAATAAGAGTAATCAGAAACCGCACCCAATTCCTAACCTTGCCAGACGATAACGTGCTAGGATGCTGGCGGAATTCAATAGTGCCCTTGTTCCAAGTCTCAAGGTTAATAGCGTTATATTTGCCAGAACGCCCTATTGAATTAAAATCGCGCAAATCAGATATGGTCTGACAAGCTTCAAAACGCGAAGCGAATTGGCCTACTGCTCTTGCCATACCCCTAAACATATAGTTTTCGCGGTCTGGCGCACCGTCCCCACGCGATACGGGCATAAAATCGTCTATAGCGTCTTGGTGCGTTGCATAACGTCTTATAACGTCTTTAACAAGCTTTGGTGACATATCATCGCCAGAAAACCAGTCGTCACTCGGCATCAAAAAGCTAACGCCAGAAGCACGCTGTTTAACGTGTTCAATATATGCATCAATATTAACGGCTGGCTTTAAGCGTTTTTTTCCAATGTGGATATGCAAGCCGCATTTCTTGCGATACTTCAAACCTAGGTTTTTGCATATTTCCATAATAGCGGACAAATCAGCCCAAACTTGCGGCACGTCTGGCAAGGGCGGGGTTACTATTTCCACGTCTACCTCAACAGTGCCGTCTAGCTTTACATCTAGCCATGTAAAGCCAGCATCATACAAGGTTTGCTCAACCTTGCGGATTGATTGACACGCTGAGCTAGAAAAATAATATTCTAATTCCGCGCCAAAAGTCGGTAGAGTGTAATCTTGTTTCCAATAAGTCATTGTTTTTGTTTCCTTTTTACGTTTCACAATGCAAGGGCAAGCCCTAGCCTACACAGTATATCAAAGAAACAAGTTGCAAACAAGAACAATTGTACGGGTTATCTTGCTGAAAACATTGGCTTTTTTATTTTTCTGAAAATTAATTTTGCGCCGGATTTTCGGCGGATTTCGGCGTATTTTCTTACTATACCATTACCAATACCGGGGCGGCAGCCTATAACAATACCATTACCTAAATCCCCGATACCCCGAT
>VMHT01020938.1_pt1 | contig 15168 bp, 17 predicted proteins | sample 4693611 | NCBI WGS metagenome assembly VMHT01 (sample SAMN12280063, study PRJNA550983) | marine metagenome | isolation source: seawater sampled from same location over 5 years 0.02-0.2 micron viral filtrate | place: USA: collected off the coast of southern California halfway between the port... ... | reverse complement strand
TCAAGGGAATACTACACCTGAAGTATATGAAGTATTAGGTACTTGGCAAGGGGGTCCTTTAAAAGTTATAGAGTTCCCCTTAAAGGGGGACTTTGCATCTTTTAAAAATAATTTAAAAGAAAACTGTTCAGGTCATTGGATATTTCAAATTGATGCAGATGAACTACCACACGAATCTTTAATTAAAAATTTAAGAGAACTTTTAAGAATTAATACTACAACTGACTTATTTTTAATTCCTCGTGTAAATACTGTGGATGGTCTAACTCAAGGTCATATAAATCAATGGCGATGGAATGTAAATGAAAAAGGATGGGTTAATTGGCCAGATTATCAAACACGAATTGTGCAAAATAATCCTAAAATCAAATGGGCAGGTAAGGTACATGAAGTATTAGCAGGTCATGAAAATTATGCTTTATTACCCCAAGAGGAAGAATGGTGTTTATATCACCCAAAAAATATATCAAGACAAGAACACCAAAATAAGTTATATGAAACACTCTAAAAAAGTATGGTACGCCCCAAACAGATTTGAATCTTATGGGGAAGAAGAAATTAAGGCAGTTGAAGCATGCCTTCGTGATGGTTGGTTAGCAGGTTTTGGACCTCGGTCAGTTGAATTTGAAGAAAAAATAGCCAAATATTTTGGTAAAAAATACGGTGTATTTGTAAACTCAGGTTCATCTGCTTGTTTGTTAGCTTTAGCTAGTTTAAGTTTACCAAAAGGTTGTAAGGTAATTACACCTGCATGTACATTTTCAACTACATTAGCACCTATTATCCAATTAGGTTTTAAACCTATATTTTGTGATGTTAATTTAACTTCATATATCCCAGACATTGAAGATATTATAGCACTTATAGATGATGATGTTAAAGCAATTATGGTACCTAATTTAATAGGCAATAAACCAGATTGGAAATTCTTAAAAGAAGAACTAATCCGCTTAGGACGTACAGACATATTTGTAATTGAAGATTCAGCAGACACAATGACATACACTGAAGAAACAGACATAGCAACCACAAGTTTTTATGCAAGTCATGTTATCACAGCAGGTGGTCAAGGTGGTATGGTAATGTTTAATAGTGAGGAACATCGAGATAAAGCGCTACAATACAGAGATTGGGGCCGTATGGGTGATAATTCAGAACTTATAGATGATCGCTTTAATCACAGTGTAGATGGTATTCCTTACGATCATAAATTCCTATATAGTGTATTAGGATACAATATGAAATGTAGTGAAATGAATGCCGCATTTGGTTTAGTTCAATTAGAACGATTTGAAACATTCGAAAAAGTAAGAAGAGCTAACTTTGAAAGATATTTAGAAAACCTTAAAGATGTACCTGAAATCACTTTACCAGATGACAGTATTGAACCAAATTGGCTAGCAGTACCACTCCAAACAGAAAGAAGATTAGAATTATTAACGTTTTTAGAAGAACAAAATATCCAAACTAGAGTTACATTTGCGGGTAACGTTACACGTCACCCAATTTATAGAGAATATTTACAAGAATTTAAAAATTCAGACACTATAATGGCTAATGGTTTTTTATTAGGAGCTCACCATGGTATGACTTTAGAAGATGTAGATTATGTTTGTGATAAAATAAAAGAATTTTTTAATAAATGAAAATAGCATTTTTAACAGAAATGGGTTTTGAGGGTAAAATACCTTCTAACCATCCCAACGCACGAACTGAATTTGCTTGGATGTATGCCCTTAATGCTGATCATTTTAATATAAGAAATATTGATAATGTAAAAAATTATGATCATGTATTTGTAATTATTCCTAAAGGTGAGGTTTTTTTAAATGCTGTTGGAGTTTGTTTATCTAAAAACCCCAACCCATCTTCTGATATATTATCAACACCTATAGTTGATAAATTAAAATCAAACAATTGCAAAAAAATATATTATATTCAAGAGGGTCCTACTTGGTTATTTAATGATTATAATATGGTTGATCAGATTAATTTTTATAATAACTTAAGTAATTTTGATGCTATATTTGCACATAATAAATATGATGCTAAGTTTTATAAAGGTTTATTCCCCCATACTAAAATAAATGTTATACCTACTTTATTAATTGAAGAATTAATAAAAGACATAACACCACAAACAGAAGATAAAGTTATTATAGGGGGAAATTTTGCTCGTTGGTATGGAGGGTTTCAAAGTTATATGATAGCACAAACTTTTGATATTCCTATATGGGCTCAAGATTCTCATTGTAAAAGAGAAAATGAAGATCATTTGCCAAATTTAAACCATTTTAGTCGATTATCTTGGATAGATTGGATGCGTTCTTTATCTTCATTTAAATATGCAATCCATTTAATGCCTACAATTGCCGCGGGTACATTTAGTTTAAATTGTGCTTATTTTGGTATACCTTGTATTGGTAATGAAAAAGTAGATACCCAAAAAATCTGTCATCCTAATTTATCAATAGATGTGGATGATGTAGAAAAAGCTCGTACATTAGCTCAACGTTTAAAAGAAGATAAAGAATTTTATACTGAATGTAGTAATATTTCTAAACAAAAATATCAGGAATATTATAATATAGAAAAATGGAAGTCAAATATAACTAAATATTTAATATAATGAAAACCTTATTAATATAAATGGAAAATCAAAATAAATTTAAAATAGTAATTCCTTCATATAATAATGAAGAATGGATAGAACCTAATGCAGCTAGTATTTTAAATCAAACCTATACTAATTATGATGTTCTTTATATAAATGATGCTTCTACAGATAACACATTATCATTAATACATGAGTTAAAAAATAATTACAATCTTAATAATTGGAAAATTATAAATAATTTACAAAATAAAAAAAGAGGATATAATGTAAGTCCTTATAATAAAAATATAATTGAATTCATGGAAAATGATGAAGATATATTAGTATTTGTAGATGGGGATGATTGGTTATTCGATGAAAATGTATTATCTAAACTTAATGATTATTATAATAAAAATACTCCTTGGATGACTTATGGTGGTATGTATGTTTACCCTGAAAGTCAACTAGCTAATCCACAAAATAGCCTTTATAACAATGAAGTCCATTTAAATAATCTTTACAGAAAAGACTTATGGAGAGCTAGTCATTTAAGAACCTTTAAATGGTGGTTATATAAGAAAATAAATGATAAAGATTTAAAATATAGTAAAACTAATAAATATTATTTCCATGCAGAAGATTTAGCTACATCCTACCCTTGTTTAGAAATGTGTCCTAAAGAAAAAATAGGAGTTGTAAATTTTCCTACATATGCTTTTAATCAAACTCCTAATAATAGACAAAGAGGAATTAAAAGAGAAGAAATGGCAGGAACAGAATTAGAACAAGAAATTAGAAATCAAACTCCTTATAAAACTTTATCTATACCTTTTAACTCAAAACAATTATTTAAATGGAATCGTTTTGATTTACCTATGAAAAATTTATTTTTAAAATTTTATGATAAAAATATAAATTCTAATTTTGGGGAAGAAATATACAAAGAACATTTAAGATTATGGAATAATTTTAAAGAGTATGATAACCCAAATAAAAATACTTATGATGCTTTTAAAAATGATTTTATTAATATCTTTAAAGATATAAAATCTAATAATTTTAATTGGAATCAATCCCCTATAATAATAGATAATAATAAATTTCTTTTAAATGGAGCTCATAGAACTATAGCCTCTTCATATTTAAATTCCCCTTCTAAATTTAAAGTAGGATATGATGGTAAAGACGGTCAAAAGGTATGTGATTATAATATGTTTAAGCAGTTAAATTTAAATGAAATATATTTAGATGCATCTGCTTTAGAATTAGTAAGAAATAATAAAAATCTATTATTAGTAAGTTTATTCCCCTCAGCTACTCATAGTAGACATTTAGTAGATAATATATTATTAAAACATTCAAATATTGCATATAAAAAAGATGTAAAATTAACTCCTAATGGAGCATTTAATTACACTTTGCAATTATACAAAGGAGAAGAATGGGCAGGTAATTGGCATAATAATTTTGGAGGATTCAGAGATAAAACTCGTTTATGTTTTACTAATAATAATCCTATGACTGTTTATTTAATAGAAGTAGATAATTTAACTATAGCTAGAAAAATTAAAGAAGAAATTCGCCAAATATACAATATAGGTAACCATTCAGTTCATATTAATGATACTTACGAAGAAACCTTAAGATTATCTAGATGTTTATTTAATAAAAACAGTATACATTTTTTAAATAATTCCCAATTTAAAAACTATTATAACTTTTTATCTCAATTAAATTATTTTGAACAATATTTAATCCAAAACAATTTAGATTTTGAAGAATATTGCATAACAGCTAGCAGTGTTTTATCATTATATGGTTTAAGAGAAGGTAAAGATTTAGATTATTTACATTTTAATCCTCATATAATACAAGGTCACCCAGATATTAGTTCACATAATGAATACGGGATAGGAAGATATTCTAAAGATAAAGATGATATTATATTTAATCCAGATAATCATTTTTATTATGGAAATTTAAAAGTAGCTTCATTAAATATTGTTAAAATGTTAAAAGAAAAAAGAGGTGAAGAAAAAGATTATACAGATATAAATTTAATAAATACTATTATATGATAAAATTATATTTTGCACCTAATTGGGGATTAACATCTAAACAAATGGTAAATGATTATATTAAACAAACACCTAAAGAATTAGGAGTATGGGATGATATAACATATACTTTAAATCCTGATGAAGCAGATTATTTAATAATTCAAGATTCTTGTGATTTTAATTTAATGAATAGATTTCCTATAAATAAAAGATTATATTTTTCTAGAGAAGCTTTAACCCCTAATATAATAGATTCATATAGAAATCAAGTTGTAAATTGTTCTTTTTGGGATGAACAAAGTATATTATGGACTAAATGGTGGTATCCTAATAAGTCTAGTGGGGGTATTAATAAAACTTATGATTGTTTATTAAACGAAAAACCTATTATTAAAAATAAAAATTTAACTTGTATATTATCAAATAAAATAGATAATCATGGTCATCAATTAAGACGTAATTTTACTTCAAATTTTATAAAAAATTATAATTTTGATTTATATGGAGCTGTTAGTTTTTCAAATAAAACACTTCCTACAAATGATAAATGTGAAGGTTTAGATCCATACAAATATTGTTTAGCTTTTGATAACCAAGATATAATTAAACCATTTTTTGGGACCCAATTTACTGATTCTATTTTAAGATGGTGTGTCCCTATATATTGGGGAGGAGCAGCTTTAAAAGATTATTTTCCTGAAGATTCATATATACAAATTGATATTAAAAACGAAAAAACAATAGAAAATATTAAAAATCTTTTATCTAAAGATAATTATGAAAAAAGAATTCCTGCTTTAAAAAAAGCCAGACAATTAATTTTAAATAATTATAATGTATGGCCTTTAATAAAAAACGTAATAACCCAATTAAACTAACATGACATTATCCGATCAGTTAACAGTTGTTATAACAACTCATATATTACCTACAGCTCCTTCTACTCATATTATAGAAGAATGTATTAATTCTATTAAAAAACAATTTAAAGGTATAAATAAATGTAAATTTTTAGTTTTTTGTGATGTAAAAAATATAGAAGAATGGGCATCTAAAGAATATATATCTAATTTAAATAAAATAAACGGTATTGATATTAATATAGAAATTAATAGTGGGTTAAAACAAAATTATATTAAAGCTATAGAAAATATAAATACTCCTTTTATGTTATTTTGTGAACATGATTGGGCTTTTTTAAGAAAAATTAATACATTAGATATAATTAACACAATGTTAGATAATAATTTTGTTAATTTTATAAGATTTAATAAAAGAGATAATGACAAAGCTCATATAAATAATCCAGAACCTGGTGATAAAGATTTTTGGGAAACTTATATAGAAGAAGAATTAAAAACATCTCAACCTCTTGTAAAAACTAATTGTTTTGCTACACATCCACATATTATACGAGTTAGTAAATTTGTAAAAGAATGGAAAAGCTTATTAAAAACATTTAGTATAGAATGGGATATACACGAAGTTTATAATAAAGAAATAGATAAAAAAGAATTTAAAAATATCCATAAAAATTGGGGAATATATAATTATGGTAGTTTAAAAGATAAAAAAATAGTAACCCATTTAGATGGTAGTAATTCAGGTAGAACTTAATAAATAAAAAAATGAAAATAAAACCAAATAATTTATATTTAGTAACAGGAGGGTCAGGATTTTTAGGACACCCTTTAGTACAAAACATTATTTCTAAAGGAGGTAAAGTTAGAGTATTAGCTCGAGATGAAGGAAAATTAGTTGATTTAAAAGAAAAATTTCCTTCAATAGAAATATTTCCTGGAGATATTTCTGATAGATTTGAAGTAAAACAAGCAATGGAAAATGTTAATGGAGTATTTCATTTAGCAGCATCTAAACATGTAGGTTTAGCTGAAAAATATGTTCGTGAAAATGTAAAAAGTAACACATTAGGATCTTTAAATATATTAGAAGAATCTTTAAATAATCCTAATTTAGAATTTATTTTAGGTATCTCAACAGATAAAGCTGCCCAAGTAGCAGGAGTTTATGGTGCTACTAAATTATTAATGGAAAGACTATTTACTCAATTTGAATCTATTAATCCTGATTGTAAATATAGAATAGTACGTTATGGAAATGTATTATATTCAACAGGTTCGGTTTTATGTAAATGGAAAGCACTTATTGAAGAAGGTAAAGAAGTTATAGTAACTGAGCCTAAAGCTACTAGATTTTTTTGGACTGTAGATCAAGCTATTCAACTTATAATAGATTGTTTAACTAATGCTAAAGATTCAAAACCTTATTGTCCTTCTATGAAATCAATGAGTATTGATAATTTACTAAAAGCTATGATAAAAAAATATTCAAATGGAAAAAATATACCTATTAAAGTTATAGGTTTACAACCAGGAGAAAATTTACATGAAAAAGTTTTAGAAGAAGGACCTTATTCTAGTGAAGCAGAACAATTTAATATAGATGAAATTATAGAATTAATATGAACCCAACTAAATTTAGATAATATGAAAGTACCACAATTTATGCCGTATGTGGATATGGAAGAATGGAAAGCAATAAAACCTTGTTTTAAAGAAAACTGGATAACAGAAGGACCTCGTTCTAAAATATTTGCTGAAAAGTTATGTGAAAAAATAGGATGTAAATATGGAGTGTTTGCTAATAATGGAACTTTAGCTTTATATTTAGGTTTAAGAGCTATAGGAGTAGGACCTGGTGATGAAGTAATAGTTCCTAATTTTACTTTTATAGCATCTGCTAATGCTATAGAAATGACAGGAGCTACCCCTATTTTTTGTGATATAAATGAAGATGATCTTCAAATTAATATAGAAGATTGTCATAAATTAGTTTCCAGAAAAACTAAAGCAATTATGCCTGTACATTTATATGGTTTTGCTGCTAATATGGATGATGTAATGGGATTTGCTAAAAAACATAACTTATTAGTAATTGAAGATGCTGCTCAAGCATTAGGAATTAAATGGAAAGGTAAAGGATGTGGTTCATTTGGTGATGTAGCTACATTTTCGTTTTTTGCTGATAAAACTATTACTACTAGTGAAGGAGGGTTTGTGTGTACTAATGATAAAAAAACATATGAACAACTTCTTTATTTAAGAAACCAAGGTAGAATTAATAGAGGTTCATTTATACACCCAGAAATAGGATATAATTTTCGAATGACAGATATACAAGCAGCTATTGGTTTAAAGCAATTAGATAAGTTTGATGATATAGTAAATAAAAAACAAAATAACTATAATTTATACCTTACTCATTTAAAAGGTATAGATGAAGTTGAAATTTATAGACCCAAAAGTGAAGTATCTCCATTTATACCTTTTAGAGTAATTTTAAAAACCAAATCAAATTCATCAGAAAACCTTATGAAATATATGGTTGAAAAAGGAATAGAAACTAGAACTTTCTTTTACCCTTTACATAAACAACCATGTTTTAAAAATATTTTAAAAAAACAAAAATTAAAATTTTGGCGTAAGCAAAGTAAATATACTAACTCAGTAGATGCTTATAATAGAGGAGTATGTTTACCTAGTTTTGCTTCATTGACACCTAAACAAATAAAATATGTGTGTAATACAATTAGAGAATTTTACACAGGACCTTATTTACAGACAAAATAATATTAAAATGAAATACAAATACAGTAAAATTTTTGGAAAAGATGTTGCAATTATTCAACCAGATATATTCTATGATTTTAGAGGTGAATATATAGAAACATGGAATATTGAAAATTATCAAGTCTTTGACCCTAAAGGAAATAATAAAATAACTTTTAAACAAGATGATATAAGTACTTCAGTAAAACACACTTTAAGAGGATTTCATGGAGATGATAATACATGGAAATTAATTCAATGTGTTTATGGGTCATTATATCAAGTAATAGTGGATAATAGACCTGAAAGTGACACTTATTTAAAATGGGAAGCATTTGCTTTAAATGATAAAAATAGAACTCAAATCTTAATTCCACCTAAATTTGGAAATGCTCATTTAGTTTTAAGTGATACGGCAGTATTTTCTTATAAACAATCAACATTATATGAAGGACAAGGAAAACAATTTACTATAAAATGGGATGATCCTAAAGTAGGAGCATATTGGCCTATTTCAAATCCTATTTTATCTGAAAGAGATAACACTAAAGCAAAATACTTATAATGAAAAATATATTAATTACAGGGGGTGCCGGATATATAGGAAGTGTATTAGTACCTGAATTATTAAAAGAAGGACATAAAGTATGTGTTTATGATTCTTTATTATTTGGTGGTAATGGATTATTATCTCATTTTAGAGATCCTAATTTTACATTTGTAAAAGGTGATATAAGAGACACTAAAAAATTAAAACCTTTACTAGAAGATAAAGACATTATTATTCATTTAGCAGCTATTGTTGGTTACCCCGCATGTAGTAGAAATCCTGAGTTAACTAAAGAAGTTAATTTAGAAGCTACTAAAAAATTAGTAAATATGGTCAGGAAAGATCAATATATTTTATTTGGATCTACTGGTAGTAATTATGGGGCTGTAAAGGATATATGTACTGAAGAAAGTCCTTTAAATCCTTTAAGTTTATATGGTGAAACTAAAACTGAAGCTGAAAAATATATAATGGAAAATTGTAATGCTACTGCTTATAGATTTGCAACTGCATTTGGTAGTTCTCCTAGATTAAGGTTAGATTTATTAGTAAATGATTTTGTATGTAAAGCTATTAGAGATAAATATATTGTTGTTTATGAATCCCATTTTATGAGGACTTTTATCCATGTATATGATATTGCTAGATCATTTATACATGCTATTAATAATCAAAATATAATGCAAGGAAATGTATATAATGTAGGTAGTAATAAAATGAATTGTAGTAAAAAAGATATATGTACTTTAATTAAAAAACAAACCGATTATTATTTACATTTAGGTGATTTTGATGGGGATGCTGATAAAAGAAATTATATAGTATCTTATGATAAAATATCTAAAACAGGTTTTGATACTTCTATATCTTTAGAAGAAGGTATAGATGAATTAGTAAACAGCATTAATTGTATTAAATTTGATAACCCCTATTCTAATGTCTAATACATACTATGGAGCCGGCTTAAAGTATGATTATTTACATAAAAGTAAAAATTATACTAAAGAAACAGAATATATAGTAGATTGTTTTACAAAATTTAAACCTAATACACACAGTATTTTAGATATAGGGTGTGGATCAGGATCTCATTCTAGTTTATTACATTTAAAAGGATATAATCAGTTAGGTATAGATCCTTGTCCTACTATGATAAAATTAGCTAAAACAAAACCTGGTAATTTTAAATGTACTAATTTATCTAATATTAAAGATAAGTTTGATGCTTCTATTAGTATGTTTAGTGTTATTAATCATATTGATAATTTAAAAGATTTAAATGATTTTTTTAAAAATATTAATATAATATTAAAAGATGAAGGTCTATTAATTTTTGATTGTTTTAATAATATAGCATTTAATAAAGATAATCCTAAAAAGATTAAACAAACTAATCACACTATTATACCTGAATTTAATAAATTTGATGCTACTTTAAATTTACTTAGTAAAAGTGATATACCTGAATTTAATTATAAAATTAACCAAAGAATATGGAGTGTGGATATTTTAAAAGAATTACTTAATAAATATTTTAAGTCTATTTTTATATTTAATAACCTATCATTTACTCCAGCTAGTGAAAACGATTATAAAATAACTTTTATATGTCAAAAGTAGTATACATAACAGGTTGCTTAGGTTTTATTGGATCATATGTTACTCGTACTTGTCTAGATTTAGGATGGTATGTTAAAGGAGTAGATAAAATGACATATGCTTCTAATAAAGGTTTACTCAAAGAATTTAAAAAATACCCTAATTTTTCATTTGTAAAATGTGATATAAATGATTTAGAATTTTTGTATGAATGTGACTATGTAATCAATACAGCAGCTGAAACTCATGTGGGTAATAGTATAGTTAAAAGTGATGATTTTGTACATTCAAATGTAAATGGTGTACATCATTTACTTGAGTTAATTAGAAATTATAGGGGAGAAGGCGAAAACAAACCGATTTTATTACATTTTAGCACAGATGAAGTGTATGGTGATGTTACTGAAGGCGAACACATTGAAACTGATATTTTAAAACCAAGTAACCCCTATTCAGCAACTAAAGCTGCTGCAGATCAACTTATATTAGCATGGAATAGAACATACAACTTACCTTATGTAATTATTCGCCCCACAAACAATTATGGAGTAGGTCAATATACCGAAAAATTAATACCTAAATCATGTAAATATTTAAAACTAGGTAAAAAAATTCCCCTACATAATGATGGTACTCCTATTAGAAATTGGTTACATGCCCAAGATACAGCAGATGCTGTTGTTATAATAATCCAAAATATGGATGAACATATCATAAACAATATATTCAACATAGCAGGAGGTTTTGAACAATCTAATTTGGATACAGTAAAAAAAATTATTACATTATATAATAATGATTCAAATTATTCAAATTATTTAGATTTATCTTATTCAAGACAAGGTCAAGATGTACGATATGCTTTAAATGATAATAAATTAAGAGGTTTAGGATGGGAACCCCAAAAGAAATTTGATCAAGAATTACCTGATATAATAAAATACTATAAAGAAAAATTTATATGGTAAACTTAAAAAATCGTATATTAGAAATAGCTTACAAACATAAGTTAGGACATTTAGGATCTTACATATCGGCAGTTGGTATCATAGATAAAATATACAAATCTAAACACCCAGATGACATATTTATATTATCCTCTGGACATGCTGCCTTAGCTTTATATGTAGTTTTAGAAAAATATGAAGGCACAAATGCGGAAGAATTATTTTTAAAACATGGTGGTCACCCACATAGAGATGAGGAAAATGGAATATACTGTTCTACAGGTAGTTTAGGATTAGGCATCACAGTAGCAGTAGGAAGAGCTCTTGCTAATAAAAATAGAAAAGTACATGTTTTAATTAGTGATGGTGAGTCTGCTGAAGGTTCTGTTTGGGAAGCATTAAGATTTATTAAAGATAATAATTTATCCAATATAGAAGTATATGTTAATGTAAATGGGTATTGTGCTTACGACAAAATAGATGTAAAATATTTAGTAGATCGGCTTACTGTCTTTTTACCTAATATTAATATTGAATATACTAAAGTAAATCATTACCCCTTTTTAAGGGGATTAAACGCACATTACCATGTAATGTCTGAAAAAGATTACAAATCAACATTATGAGAAAAGAATTTGCATCATTCCTACACGACGAAATGTCATATAATGAAAAAATAGTCATATTAACGGGGGATTTAGGATATGGTTTATGGGACAAAATAAAATTAGACTACCCCGATAGGTTTTATAATGTAATGTCATCAGAACAACTTATGGTAGGAGCCGCAACTGGTTTAGCTATGGAGGGATTTATACCATTAGTATATTCTATTACACCATTTGTACTATATAGGCCTTTTGAATTACTTAGAAACTATTTAAATCATGAATGTATTCCTGTTAAATTAGTAGGCGGGGGTAGAGATAAAGATTATGGCTATTTAGGGTTTTCTCATTGGGCAGAAGAAGATATAAAAGTTTTATCTACATTAGAAAATATTCAATTATTTAAACCAGAAAATCCAACTAAAAAACTATATCAAGAATTTTTATATAATGAACAACCTAGTTATCTAAATTTATCACGATGAAAATATTAATTACAGGGGGAAACGGATATATAGCTAAATCTTTAAATAAAGGTTTATGGGATGGAACAAATAGACCTAATATTACTTCTATAACACGAAAAGATTTTAATTTAATAGATAGAGAAGCGACTAACAAATGGTTTGAAAACAAATATTTTGATGTAGTAATCCACACAGCAGTAGTAGGGGGCAGTAGATTAAAAAAAGATAATGGGGATACTTTTTACCAAAATATACAAATGTTTTATAACTTACTAAATAATAAACATTGTTTTAATAAATTAATTCATTTTGGATCAGGTGCCGAATTAAATATGCCTAATGATCCTTATGGGTTAAGTAAAAATATTATCAGTAGAATTATAAACAGTGAACCCAATTTTTATAATATAAGAATATTTGGTGTATTTGACGAGAATGAGTTAGACACTAGATTTATTAAAAATAATATTAAACGTTATATTAATAAACAACCTATAGAAATACATCAAGATAAATTAATGGATTTCTTTTACATGGAAGATTTGGTTGAATTAGTAAAATATTATATATATAAAAATAATCCACCTAAAAATATAGATTGTACCTATGGAATAGACGCATGTCATCTATCAGATATAGCTAACATAATTAATAATTTATCCGATTATAAAGTAGAAATTAATATAGGAGAAAATAAAGGTAAAAAATATGTGGGTGATTGGAACCCCCTCAATATAGAATGGATAGGTTTAGAACAAGGAATTAAAGAAACTTACAAACAATTATTAAATGAAACAAATTAGTTTTATTATAAATACGGCTATTAATGAATTAGAATATATTAAATTATTACTTAATTCATTAAAATTAAATTTAGATGGGAATAAACATGAAATTTTAGTTTTTATTGATAATGATAATCAAGGTACATATAAATATTTAAAATCAATTAAAAATGATTTTTTTGATTTAAAAATTATAACACATAAATTATTTCCTTGTGTAGGTTATTCTAGAAATAATAATTTACTTGTAGAATTAGCAAAACACGATATAGTTAGTTATCTACAAAGTGATATGGTAATATCCCCCCATTATGACACTGATGTTTTAAATCAATTTGAACCTAATACTATTTTAAGTGCTACTAGAGTTGAACCCCCTTTACATGGTGAATCTGATAAAACTATTACTAAAAATTTTGGTGTATATCCAAAAGATTTTAATCTAGAAGAATGGAATAAATATTCCCCCACAGTAAAACAAAATAAAGATACAAATTACTTTTTTGCTCCTATAACTTTTTATAAAAGTGTTTGGTTAGATATAGGAGGATATGATACATTATTTAGAAGATCAAGAGAAGATTCAGATTTAGTTCAAAGATGTATACATGCTGGTATTAAATTAAAACAAACATTTAACGCTATAGTATATCATTTTACTTGTACTTCATCTAGGGGGGCTGATTGGTTTAATAAACAAAATATAGAAGCCCAAAATAGAGCTAAATTACAAGAATATGCTGATCAAATTGAATTAAAACGATTTATAAGAAAATGGGGTAATTTTAACCATGGAGAAACCAAATTAGTTAAATATGATATTGATTTAATAATAAAAAATAGTAATAAATTAGATTTAAATTTTTTATTAAATTTAGAACCTTTATTTTCCTATATGTGGTTAGATAGTAATATAAAACAAGAAAGTTTACTAAACCAATTATCTAATGAACATAAACCTGCTAATAAATTACTTAATTTTACAGATAAACAATGGCACGAAACCTCTAAATACCATAATTTAGATAATTATGGTTCTAGAATTTTAGTATTAGAAGAAGATATAGTTATGGATAATTTATTGCAAGAAAGATGTAATATTATTATAGATGGAGATTTAATTCAAGATTCAGATATAGAATTATTTAAAAACCTTCACGTAATTATTAATGAATATAAAGAAGGAAATTATGAATTCGGTAGTATAAAAATAAACCTAAAGAATAAAACACCCTTAGACAATACAGTAGTAATTAACCCCCCATTTAATATGGATTTATTAAAAATAGAATAATGGATATAAAAGAACGTATAATATATTTAGAACATGAACTAGCATCCAAACGTCATGATGGTTACACAGAACAAGGATTAAAAGAAGAACTTAAAAAATTAAAAAAACAATGGACAAGTACATTTACAGAGCAAAACTCGACAGAGTAGTAGATGGCGACACAGTAGACGCCCTAATAGATGTTGGATTCGACATCTGGTTTAAGAAACGAATTAGATTTATGGGACTAGATACCTGGGAATCTAGAACTCGAGATTTAGAAGAAAAAAAGTTAGGCAAACTAGCTAAAGAACGTACACGTCAATTATTAGAAGACGTAAGTAGCAAGTCAGGTTACTTTAGACTTAAATCACATGGTTTAGGAAAATATGGTAGAGTGTTAGGTGAGCTTTTCATTATGGATGCAGATGGTAAACAATGGAATGTTAATGAAACATTAATAGCTGAAGGCCATGCCTACGTTTATGACGGAGGTAAGAAAAAAGTATTTACTTCGTAGATTTTTTCCATATGTATAACAAAATAAAAAATATGTGGGGAATTTTTAAAGACGATAATGAATGGAACGAAAAAAACGTAGTTGGTTTTATTGCGTTTCTAGTTATGGTTGCTTTTGCATTAGCAGACCTA
>VMHT01003190.1_pt1 | contig 15168 bp, 30 predicted proteins | sample 4693611 | NCBI WGS metagenome assembly VMHT01 (sample SAMN12280063, study PRJNA550983) | marine metagenome | isolation source: seawater sampled from same location over 5 years 0.02-0.2 micron viral filtrate | place: USA: collected off the coast of southern California halfway between the port... ... | reverse complement strand
ATATATTACAATGGGGTAGTGAGGAGTTTCATATCCCATACATCTCTCCAGTTGACCGCAGAGTTCACAAATACTTTCCAGACTTCATTATCAAAGTAAAAGAAAGTACAGGTGAAATAAAGACCTATGTTATTGAAGTTAAACCAAAGAAGCAAACAAAACCACCAGCAAAAAGAAAAAAGGTTACTCAATCTTACATTTATGAATGTAAGACCTGGGAAGTAAACAAGGCAAAATGGAAAGCTGCTACTGAATTTTGTGCTGATAGAAGAATTGAATTTAAGATCATCACAGAAGACGAACTTGGAATCAAATGAACCGCATCGAACCAATCCTCAAGACCATAAAAGACACTGAAAAAAAAGAAGATCAAATGAATATGATTACAAAGGCACTGAGTAATACAGTAACTCCAATTCCTGAAGTTGGACAACACTGTACATTTTTTTATGATGCTAAAACTAAAAATTTGGAAAATGGTTATGATCAACATCCACTAGTGTCAGTTTTTGGTTTATATAACTGGGGATTTGAGGGGTTAAATTATCATTGGAGAAAAGTGCGAAGATATACTTGGGCAGAACTAAGAGGACAAGTTTATATTGTAAAGGAAGAGGAACTAAAATATTTGCAGTCAATACCATATGGAAAATTCATACTAAATAAATAAAAAGATCATAAAAATGGCATCTGCTACTAGTAAAGTAAGCAAGGTAAAACTGTACACCGGAAACCCAAATCAGATCAAACGGGGCACAGGCTCAAGCACAGAGGGTTTTTATAAAACTGATGTAACTACACTGGGTGGTGGTGGTATCAAAAAAGAAGTGTATAGAACTGACGCACAAGGAAACAATACTGTATTAATACAAACAATAACCATCGATGAGAATGGAAACGAATCATCAGAAATTACAAGTAGTGCAACAAATGCGGAGAAAAAAAATCTAAGAGTAAAGCAATCTTCTTTCAGTAATACATTAGATGATCAAGCAGATGATGCAGGTTTTGCTGCATTAGCAAATGAAGAGCAAGCATCTGCTGGGGGACAAACAGATGTTGGTAAAGATAATGCAGCAGCTATAGCAGGAAAATCTAACGATGCTGACAACGATAATGACAATGCATCATCAAATCCAGCAACTCTTAATAATATAAACGAAGTTGCCAGTGCAGGAGGTACAAGAGCACAATATGGTAACTTTCGATATCCTATAGATATTGAAAAATCAAAACAAGATATTATAAAATTTGATATCTATGAATACGTACCTCAACAATTTTCAACTGGTGGTGGGCAGGCAGTTTATGCTAGTAATGCAGCAAGAAATGCTGATAGTAGAAAAAGTATAGGATCCGTTATACTTCCAATACCCGCAGGTATATCTGATGCAAAATCTGTAGATTGGGGAGGGGAAAAGATGAATGCAGTAGATATTGCCAAGGCAGATGTAGCACTTAAGACAATTACTCAAGGTCCAAACAAGGGAATCAATGCGGCAGGAGAATATATTAATTTTGTAAAAAATAATCCTGATGATATGAAACAAGCAATAGCAGCATATTTTGCAGGTAAAGCAGCAGGTAAAGGGCAACAACTACTGCAAAGGACAACAGGAATGGTGATGAATCCCAACATGGAATTATTGTTTAGTGGTCCATCATTAAGAGCTTTCTCTTTTTCATTTTTCTTGTCACCAAGATCAGAGGATGAAGCGAAAGCAGTGAGACAAATTATAAGAACATTTAAACAGTCAATGTCGCCTATAAGAAGTAAAAGTAATTTATTTTTAAAATCACCAAATACATATGGTCTAACATATATACATAGAGGTAATAATGATGGGTTACATAAAGGTCTAAATGCGTTTAAGGAATGTGCGATGACTGGATTTAATGTTGATTATACTCCGACAGGAAACTATGCCACGTATAGTGACGGCACTCCTGTTCAGTATCAGATGAGCATGTCATTTAAGGAACTTGAACCAATCTTTAATGATGAATATAATGTAGAAGGAGACAATCTAGATATTATAGGATTCTAATGTCAAACTATTTCAGTCAAATCCCAGATTTTGATTATGTTAGCAGACTTCCAGATGCTAAGATATCAGATTATATTATTGTTAAAAATTTATTTAAGAGAGGAAAGTTAAGGGAAGATATTTTTCAAGATGTATCTATCTTTACCAAGTATAAAATAAAAGGTGATGATCGCCCCGACAATGTTGCATATGATTTCTATGGAGACTCAACCTTAGATTGGTTAGTTTTAACCTGTAATAATATTATCAATGTGTATAGCGAATGGCCTATGACACAGTTTAATTTTGAAAACTATTTGTTGGAAAAATATCAAACATATGATAATATAAATGCTGCTCATCACTATGAAACCACTCAGGTAACTAATACTTTAGGAGCAGAAATTGTTCCTGCAGGATTAGAAGTTGATTCAAACTTCTCGGTCTCATTTTTTGATGACCAGATAGAAGGAATGACTACTAAGTATCCGGTCTCTACCATCACCAATTATCAATACGAAGAAAAACTACAAACAGAAAGAAGAAATATATTTTTACTTGAATCAAGATATCTAAACATCGTGAAAGATGACCTTCAAGAAATGATGCAATATGAAAAAGGTTCTACCCAATACTTGAGCAGAACCTTAAAGAGAGGAGAAAATATCAGACTGTTCCAGTAATCAATCTTCTGCTAGTTTTTGGAAGTATGACAGAGCATCATCTTCATCCTCACTATTACGTGTAGGAGTGATATCTGGTTCTACTTCAGGTGCCTTGGACTTAAAGTCAGGTGTGAATGAACCACGACCTTCACTCTCATCCTCAAGTTCTTCATCATAACGACGTGCTGGTTTCGCACCAAGAACCATCTTCAGACGCTTATCAAGATCCTCATAGGACTTGAATTGGTCAGCAGCAGTCAGCGCAGCAAGAGAATACTGCTTCTTCCACACTGCTTCAAGAGCATCATCATCATCAAGCACAGCACTAGGTGCTGCAAACTCAGATGAATCATAGTTCCAGTAACCTGCAACTTTTTTCAGTTTCAGTTTGAAGTTTGCACCCTGCCAAAAATCAAAAGGATTGATGGGAGTTTCATCTTCGTATTCAGGTTGCATGGCTTCCATGACCTTATCAAAGATCTTCTTACCAAACTTATAGAGGAAAACACGACCTTCGTTCTGAGGGTTTGCTTTGTCCTGTACAACATAGATGTTGGCATAGTAGGACAGTTTACGCTTTTGCTTACGAACAGTATCCTTATCTGCTTCGTTGCCACTGTTCCAGAGTTCGCGATTGTACTCAGAAACAGGATCCTTACCACCAGTGGTGGTCAGAGAGTTCTCAATGTACCAACCACCAGGACCTTGGAAGGCATGGGAGTACATCTTTGCCCAGGGAAGTTCTTCACCTTCAGGGGCAGGGAGGAAACGGATAACGGCATAACCATTACCACTCTTATCCATTTCTGGTTTCCAAAGACGCTCATCTGCGCCGTTAGAAGTATTATTCATCTTCTCTACTTCCTTGACCAGTTTCTGAGTCAAAGATCCAAGAGAGGATTGCTTTTTGAGATTTGCGAAAGACATAGGATTTATTAGATTGGTTTGGATTTGGCTTGTGTTGACAAAGATATTGTAATGAATTTAATCAGAACTGTCAATTTGTTTTTTCATCACGTCAAGCATTTTAATCATATTACCGAATATTGAATTCATATCAGCATCATCAGGAAGTCCCATCATTTTTGCAGAGTCAGTGATATTTTCCTTCATTTTCCTGGCAGCAGGATCATCAGATAAACTCAGACGAGTATATAGAATCCTCTGCTTTTCAATCAATCTCTCAAGGAGAGAGACATGAAAGAGTTTCTCTTCTTGATTCATTTTAGGAAAATTGAAGACATTTTGATAGATGTCTTCTTGTAATTCACTGATTTCGGTCATCTCTGCTCGGACAACCTCTGAATCAAAGAAATCACTCACCTTCTACAACTTCTGTTTCAGAGGTTTCAGTTGGGTTGTTTGCTTCTTCGATTTGAGTTAGCGCATCAATGGCACCAACAACTTTCAGATAGGTTTGACGAAGTGTCTCCATCTGAGTTTGACCTTCTTGGAGATTCTTCTCCAAGTCCTCTCTTTGCTTAGTGAGGTTTTCCAGTACTTCAGTATTACTAAGTGCCATGAACAATCTCCTTTAGAATTTTTTTAAAGTGAAATACATCGATATTTAGGAAGGGAGAATATTTTTTAATTCTCAAACTTACGGTTTCCCACACCGGATCGGTCAACTGTTTGTCATAATCATTGCGATACCCTAGTATTCTATCACAAATCACCAGAGTTTCAAGTGATATGTCACCACTCAGATACTTTTTAAGTATTGGTGGATGACCGGTCGTCCTTGCAAACACAGCATCTAGGTCAGCATTTGCAAGGATAATTTCAACCTCCTCTCTAAAAATATAAGAGAGGGATTGTGTTCGTCGTTTCCAGGCAGTGTATCTACCCTCACCTTCGCGTATCATTTCTCCTATCCAAAGCTTACTCGGATCAGTGCAGGTGATAAAGTTAGATACAAAGAAGTCAACAACTTCTTTATCAGATTTGTTTCTTGCTATTTTCTCAAACCAGAAACGATCTTTCCTTTTATAGAAAGACTTAACAGTAGCACGACTCTTACCACAATACTTATGGTAGTCATACTTCTCTTTCGTGAAGTGATTCTTCAGCGCGAGATATTGTTTATATGCATCAAACGGCATCATCAAAAAAGTAATATAGTGATTTTTTGCGGAAAAATTTTTTCTACAAAAATAGAATCAAAGAGGTAATTTTGCTCTAGAACTTTTCTTTAGAAAGTTTAGTTCCATTGCTTCATACTTCAACTTCTCCTTCAGAGGTTTGGTTATAAGTTTAGGAACAAACTCAACATCAATACTATTCTGATCACAGAAGTGAATGATAGCATCAATATAACTCATGTCCTTATTCTTCTGAACAAGATCCTCAATCTCTTGAACAAACTTAGCAGGACAGTAAAATTTATTCTTTAGCGCCTTCTCTAATTCATTCTCCATCCTCTGACCTAGTATTGTGATGTACAAATTCTTTAATATATCTCACTAGTAGTTTAATATACTGCCCTTTATCCCTTTTGTCAAATACCTTTACCTCACCACCAGGAGTAACCATTATAGTGATGAGTTTCTTTACAGGGATTCCAGTTAACTCATAGTACGCAGAAGCATAAAACATCTCTTGGACGAAATAGTTTTCCAACCATTTTTCTGGTTTGATTTTATCTGATGTCTTAAAATCAATGACTGCAAGTTCTCCTTCATACTCTGCGATGCAGTCAACTCTTCCCGCTAAACCAAGGTACTCAGAATACAGAGTCCTTTCTATAGCGTGTACATTATTTATCTTGTCCAGATATGGTAGGGCATGATAAAACATAAACTTTGTGAGAGGACGAAAGTCATCCCAGTTTATCTCTTCATTCTTCATATACACTTCTACTGCCTCATGAAAATCAGTTCCACGAGAAGTAGCTCTTTTAGTGATACGATTTGCTTCTTCAATACCAACTCTCTTACGCCAATCAACAAATACCTGACGATTATAGAAAGAAGTTACCGAAGTAATTGATGGCACCCACTGACCATCAGGAAGATTGTACAAGCGGATGCCACCAGTTTCTTTCTTGTTTAGTTCAAGGTCACCGAGAAAATTATGATGAACAAAATTCATAAATTAAGATCCATTTTTGCAACTAAGTATTCTTTACACAGACCAGAACGAACAATATCATCAACATCAAATTCAATAATATCCATCGATGGCATTGTTCTTAAGATACGCATGAAGTCTGCGATTCCATTCTTCTCTGCAGTTTTAATAAGATCAGATTGAGTAGCATCACCACAGAACATAATCTTACTATTTTCACCTATCCTTGTAATTATACTATCAAGTTCATGGAAATTCAAGTTTTGGAACTCATCAACAATAATGATTGCGTTATCAAGTGTTGTTCCACGAATGAAACTTGTGGACCAGAAACTGACTGTTCCTTGTGCTTTTAAATTACCGTAGAGCATTTCAAAGTCAGATTCTGTTGGTAACTCGAACATGTATTTGACCATGTTCTTGTATGGAATCTGATAAAGAGAGGACTTATCCTCATGGTCTCCGGGAAGGAAACCTATCTCTCTAGTTGCCACAAGCGACCTGACGATGTAGATCTTCTCATAAGGTGTCCGAGTATCAAGAACGTCTCTTAACGCATTATAGAGCGTGATAAAGGTCTTTCCTGTGCCTGCTGCTCCGTAGGCAACGATGTTTTGATCGTTCTTGTAGCAGCGAAAGAGTTCTTGTTGATTTTCTGTTAACGGATCGATGGTTTTCATCAAATCCGTATTAAGAGGTTTCTTTCTTTTCATTTGTCTATTGGACATTCCAAATGGAACTGGAGTTTGTGACTTTCTTTTAGAAGGCATACGCTGTTTTAGAAACTGTAATCGCGGTGTTTACGAACAGTAGCACCAGGTTGTTTTGATGCTCTATCCAAGACTTCGTTCCACCCACTGGAACGAGCCTCACCAGTCCACTTTAATTCTGTGGACTGACCCGCGCAACCTTGTGACCAATCTTTATCCCAATCCGGATTATCCTTTCTCCACTTATCATACTCTTTCATAGTCATGACGAGCACTTTTGTTTCCTTATTCTCTTTGTTAATAACAGGGTAAGTTGGCATAAACCTCAAGTCCTAGTGTGAATATTTATGAAACCCACTCCATTGCCTCTGCAACTGCAGGAAATTGCTCACAGAAAATACTCTTTGCACCAAGAGCAATGTCCATATGCTCCTTCTGCGTACCATTAGCAGACCTCAAATCAATGTAATGAATCCATGAACGCACAGAACCAGTCATATAAATTTTTGTGGGACATGCTAGAGGGAGCACAAAACGAGCACACTCCTTTGCAATATCAGCATCGAGCATCTCTTTATAGAGTTTCATTCCCTCGTCAAAGTGTCGTTGCATTTTGATTTGGAATTCTTGCCGGACAAACGGGTCAATATCATCAATAGAATTCTGACGATTCTTGGTGTCTTGACGCCGTAGTTCAGGTAAAGGGATCGTCTCCGCGAGTAGGGAAGAATCAGCATAGCGTTGTGAAAATTCTTGATATGTGAAAGAACGGTGCCGAAGCACTTGAGCTGCGATTCCTCTGGTGGTATTAATCTCCAGAGTCATATATGCCTGCTCAAAGATACTCCAGTGCTGGTGCTTTACACAGTAGCGCAGAAGACCAGAGAACTTTTCATTCTCTTGGTTCGCAGGATTACTGACCCGAGCACAATATGCCATGTGCTTCTCTGCATCGGGAGTAACACTAATAAGTTTAATATCAGTCATCGTCGTCTTCAAATACCTCGTCGTAATCTATGATGTAATTTTCTGCAGGATCATCAAAGTTCTCTGCTTTGTATGCCTCCACATTCGAGTATACCTCAGACTCTAGCACATCTACTAGAGACTTAAGGTTCCTCACGATTAATTTGAGTTTCTCTCTGTCCATAAAAAGATTATACTTCCACTAATTATAGATAAAAAAAGAGGACCCGTCAAGGTCCTCATTTAGTTACTGTCCATCTTGGTATGCATCTGCTGAGTGACTTAAGGTCAACCCATTTAGCATAGTTGACTCCACGATAAGTTAGGTATCGAAAGACCCTATCTGGATCGTGAATTTCTGGATCATATTCTGGAAGATCATAATATAATTTGATCTTCAGCATTTAATTTCCTCCTCATGTATTATGAAGGAGTACGATTTCACCATAGATAAGAGTCATTCCAGCAACACATGCCAAGGTAATTAATCCCGTGATTTGTAGTGCTTCCATGATTGCCTCATTTGGTGTAAGTACGACCACGATAGCAGAAGGTTCCCTGAGGATCCTTGCGTCCTACATTCTTTACAGAATACTTAACACCACGATATGCAGTGTGAGTAATCTGTGCGTTATGCAATGCAGACTGCTTAGTGATCTGATCTTTGATGAGTTGAAGTGTGTTCATTGTCTTACTCCTGAAGTTGGGTGATTTTTCTCCTTTAACCCTTTCGGGTGATCCGAGTTTCCCGTTCCTTCAGTCGTTTGCGTCCCAAAGGGATGAACGATCCGTTCCGCGACTTACTTGCGTCCTATGTTAGAGTACCGCACGTACCATCTACCTTAGACTTAAGATAACCAATAAGGTTATACTTAGTTCTCCGATCCAAGTCATCATCCATCAGGATTTCGACTCTTCTTAATAGGAACCTTTCACAATCCATGTGCCAACCATAAGGATCAGCATCATTATGTGAGGCAAAGGTGAATGCCAGCATTAGTGCTAACATAAGGATGAACGATAGGTTTATTATAACCTCCATAAACTATATAGTCAAGTTCTTTTGTAACTCGTGATACAAATTTAGATCAGTCCCTTTTGTTTAAGAAAGTGTAGCGTATCTTTCAATCCGCCACGATATCTGAACCCTTCATAGTCAATTGTAACCTGTGGATACTCTGCCTCCTCACCAAACTCAGACTTGAATCCTCTGTCAGTAAAGTGATTATCACGACGATACTCAATAAACTCTACACCAACGCTTGATAGAAGACTCTTTGCCCTCTCGCATTCTTGATTCTTATTGGAATACAAAATTGCTCTCATCAGTCTCTTTGCCTCCAATCGTCTGGTTTATCTTGTTTGAACCAATCTACAATTTCATCCGCTCCAGAGAACCCCTTTCTATGATTAGATGGATCGGGGTCCCCAAGACCCATCTTATTTAAAAAATCGTCAGTGCTACCCTCTTCAATATCACTAGCAGCTTGACGACGTGCTTTATTTAACCAATCTCGCGCAGTCGTATGTGCTTTAGCAAGTTTCTCTACCCAAATCATATCCTCTAAAGGAACATTCTCTTTGTTCGCAATGCAGGCACAGATGGACTCTAATCTTAGTCTGTATTGAGTTGATAGCATTTTACTCTCGCAGTTTTGCTTCTAAGTCCGAAAGTTTAGTGAACTCTTCATGTGCTTTTAACTGACGATCACAAACAATATTTATGATATCATCAATGATTGTCTGAGTTTCTGCACCATCATCAAGATACTTATCAAGGGCTTCTTTCAGATAGCGATGCCTGTGCCACTCGGCACTATAGGGTTTATAAGACATGGTGAAAATGGTTCATAGTATCGACTATAACACGGCATACCGATTTAGTCAACTCCGTATTCGTCGATCAATTCATCGACCTTGGTTTTCTTACCAGAGAGTTTTTCAATTTCATGAAGAGAAGACTTCTGATATTTCTTCAGTTTTTTATATTGTTTGAGAAGTCGATTAATATCCTCTTCAGGCATCTCGACTTGCACATCAAATCCATCACTCATTTTTTCTTTGATTCCTTTTTCTTCACTCCCCAAAGTCTAGGACTGACTGTGCCATAACCAAAGTCAATCTTCTGAACAGACCCAGGACCATAACGATCATAGTACATATCAAACATCTTCGATACCTTACCGCATCGAGTTAGATCAATATATTCAGTTCCATCTACAACGTACCAAACAAGTCTGGCATCATTTGGAAATGTCTTATCGTTCGCAACGTCAAGAGTAGTTTTTTCAAGTAAAATTTGACAACCATAATCTGATGGATTGTTTAAATTCATATCTAGATTAGGTGCCTCCTCCTGTTCTGTTTTTGTTGGGGCATCTTCCAATTGATTTGCCATTAAGAACGACCTCCCCATGTAATATCAGGATATGCCTGTTCGACATTAGCCTTTGTTAATTTATATTTAGTTGTAAGAAGTTTATCCTTGACCAATACTAATAACTCTGCTTCCTTAGGATGTAGTCCTCGTAACAGATTGATGAACATCATCTCTCTACGGGTCTTTGTGAGAGTATCATTACCACCCCTCACATAGTGATAGAGATTCTGCCACTCCTTACGAAGTGATGTTTTATTACGCCCATCAAGGTCTTGACCTGTTGCAGACTCTCCACCAGACATCTCTCTAGAAATATTATCAGAAAGAGATCCTTGATACACCGTTTGCTCCTGAGGATCACCGTAAGGAACTTCACCCTCAGGAATCATAGAGATAACACTCTCATCAAAGTTCCAAATCAAAACTGCCTTAACAGAATTGTCTTCATACTGCTTCAAAGTTTCTACTTTCTTAGCAGCAGTTCTTTGAGCAGACACCGCTTCAAGAATCTCAAACACAAACGGATTGTTTGGAAGAGTAATCTTGACCGGTGCCTTAACTGTTCTTGGTTTCTTAGTTGTTGTCTTCTTCGTCGAATTCGTCATAGCTATTTTCAAATCGTACTGCTAAAATTTCGTCTGGTAATACATTTCCATTTTCATCAAACATTTCTGGATGTGTATAAACGGGTTGAGTCTGATAGACATGCTCCTTTGCTAACCATCCTACCATACCTCCAACAAAAAAGAACATGATCGATACTAATGTTCCAATAGTGAGTGTTACTGCTAACATCCTCTTGTCCTCCAGAGATTATTTCTTCCTGATGTCCAGATAGAAGTTTAGATGAAATACAATCTCTCTTCGGAAGAGAGACACCATCTTACCAAACTTAATCTGAAAAGTTTTGGGTGGTTCTGGTTTCTTCCTCCTGTTGCGTAGTAGCAACTCAACTCCACGATTTATGTGGGTTTCAGAATTATTTAGATTCTTTTTTTCTTCTTCCTGGTCTTCGGTCATTACTATACCTCATTGCATCATCTAAAATATTCTGAAGATAATTCTTTATCTTTCTTGCTTGAGGTTTAGGAATATATCCGTATCCCTCTCTAAGTTGTTTATGCATGTTATCATTACCACCCTCAATATATTCATTCAAATCATCAACTAAGTTACTGATTTCTAATGTGGTAGTGCTTTTAATAAAGATTTCTACTTCATGCCTTTTAATTTTATTAGATTTCAGGTATTCGTAGAATTTTAAATTCATATTACCCTCAAAGGCATTATCGATAGCATGTTCAATGAGATCATAAATGTCAATGAGGTTTTGTTCCATTAGACTAACTTTTGTTCCCGTAGATACTTTACAGTTTCCATACACCCGCCGATTAGAGTATCATCTTTGACTACTCTTGGGAAGGTTGTACCTTCTCCAAACTTAGCATAGAACTCTTCACGAGTGAAATCCCTGTTAAGTTTATATATCACATGCTTTATTTCAGCAAGTTGTAACACTTGCTGCACTTTATCGCAATACGGGCAACCATCTCTCGAAAAAACTGTGAATGTCATTGTTGTACCTGCTTCCAATCGTTGTCAAAAATTTCTAAACCTTTGTCTGTGAGAATGTGATCATACATCTGATCAAACACTTTTGGTGGCATCGTGCAGATCTCAGCTCCATTATACCAGGAACGGATAGCACGTTGAACACTACGGATTGATGCAGAAAGAACCTGAGTTCTCATACCATGAATACGATAGAGTTCTGAGATAGACCTCACAACCTCCAGACCTGCCACTGACTGGTCATCTAAACGTCCTACAAAAGGAGAAACATAAGTTGCCCCTGCCTTAGCGGAAAGGACTGCCTGAGCGGCGCAGAAGATAAGTGTGACGTTGACCTTAATGCCTTGATCAGAGAGAGATTTACATACGATCAGACCCTCGCGTGTGCAGGGAACCTTCACAGTGCATACATCACCAAACTTTTCGTAAAGACGTTTGCCCTCATCATACATCTCAAAGTCAGATCCGACAACCTCCATACTGATGTCTCGGACACCCATATCTTTGATCTCTTGGTAGACATCTTCAGGATTACGACCACTCTTTCTAATCAGAGTAGGGTTAGTTGTCACACCATCGACTAATCCAGTTGAAAAATATTTGGAAATGACATCGGTCTCTGCTGTATCTAGAAAAATTTTCATATTCTTTTATTATTGATAATAAAAAAGAGGATGTTAACCCCTATATCATACCAAGTTTTCTATTCGTTGTAAAGGTCTTGGTTCATTTATACCTCATCTAGACTCCAAACCTTAAATTCATAATCTTCAATGACTCCATTCGCAAGAAACTTACTACACAATTTTTCTACTTCTTTATTAGCATAATCATCATTTTCTGTTTCAAAATCCATTTCAATTAATTTACCCAATCTCAATTTTGACATCTTGAGATCAGATAATCTACCACACGCTGCTCTAACAGCATTTCCAGCAGAGTCATCAACTGCTGCTCTCAATCTAATATAAACTTTTGCCTTATACTTTTGCATTTTTTGAAATCCAACATGGTTTACAAAAAGAATTTTTCCATCCTTTACCAGGTTCAAAATATCCTATTTGTGGACATTTATTTGCCGGTATCATTTTATCACAAATACTACATTTAGTCTCCCACATCTTCATTTAACTTCTCCGATAATCCAAGAATTCATACCAAATCCTAAAATATACTCCTGTACATAGTGTACCACTTCTAGAGGAACAACCAAACAAAAACCAATACCAAGATTGAAAACATTTCTCATCTCCTCTTCAGTAATATCACCTGCCACCTGAATCTTATTGAAGAGTTCTGGTCTTTCCCAGGCATCATAATTAACATCAATAGTTAATCCCTCTGGAAGACATCGTGGAAGATTCTCAGGTATACCACCACCAGTAATATGTGCCATACCAAGGATAGGAAATTCATCCAAGAGAGATTGAACTAAAGGTGAATAAATTGTAGTTGGTTTCAATAATTCAGGCATCTCTTTATAGAAAATTTTATTTCTCGATAACATATCATTGATGAGAGTATATCCGTTACTATGAAGACCATTACTCTCAATACCAACCACATAATCACCAGGTCTGATATTGCTTCCGTCAACAATATCATTTTTCTCGACAATACCCGTACAAAATCCTGCTAGATCATAATCAGTTGCTCTGAAGTGCTCTGCAGTTTCACCACCTAGAAGTTGCATTTGAGAAATATTACAACCTTTGATAATACCATCTACAATCTGTGTGACATTACTATCAAGTCTTTTAGTAGAAATATAATCAAGAAAATATAGTGGTTTTGCTCCACTACAGATTACATCATTAACACACATTGCAACTAAATCTTGGCCAATAGTGGAGTAATCAAAGGCAATTCTACAAATATTAATTTTAGTTCCCACACCATCAGCACCAGATACTAATACAGGTTTCTCATATCCTGATGGAATTTCCATCATTCCATTAAACCCACCAATGTTAGGGACCATAATTTTCAGATGCTCTACAAATGCTCTACCCTTTTCAATATCAACTCCTGCAGTTTTGTAGTCCATTAGTGAATTTCTCCTTTCGTAATTTGTTCACTTAGTGCGACATAATAACTCATTGAATTGCCAGTGGTTGTAGTCGGTCAAGAATCTCACGATAGGCAGGGACAATATCCCCTTCATCATTCCTGAATAGATCCTTATCAAATCTTTCATCACTACCAATCTTCCAGAGCCTCATACTATCAGGACTAATCTCATCAGCAAGATACAAATCACCATGAGCATCATAACCATACTCAATCTTGAAGTCAACCAGATCAATACCCAAAATGTAGAACATCTGCCGGAGATAATTATTGATACGTAAAGTCATATCAATAAAGGGTTGAGGATCATACCCCATCAGACGCACACGGTCTGGTGTGAGTAAAGGGTCATGCTTATTATCGTCTTTCAAAAAGAACTCTACAATCGGTTGCGGTAGTGGAGTGCCTTCTATTAAAGTTGTCTCACGAACAATAGATCCAGCAGCACGGTTCCTACAAATAACTTCTAGAGGAACAATACTAACCTTCTTACAAATCATCTTGTTAGCACCAACCATGTCAATGTAATGGGTTGGGATATTTTCCTTGGCAAGTTTCTCAAAAATAATAGATGAGATACTACAGCAGAGAGATCCTTTTCCTAAAGGATGGTCTTCCTTTTCACCATTACCTGCTGTTACCTTATCATGGTATTCAATAATTACACGATCAGTATCATCTCCCTGATAAACAGTTTTAACTTTACCTTCAATAATTACTTCCATAAAAAAAGGGTTATGCAACCCTTATATCATACCAAGTTTTTTATTCATTGTAAAGGTCTAAAGTTATTCATTAACTTTTACTTCCGTTTCTGGAATTGTTGATGAACTAAAGATGCTATTCAAAATCAAATAGTCCAAAGAAAGTTTTCCTGGTCCACATAACATGATAGCAACTGCTCCACCCCAGTAAAGACCCAGCAATTCTAACAAGTAGATGTTGAATCCATTGAATACAACAGCATGATATATTGCAAATGATGCTGTCATAACAATTGAGAGTGCCCCTAGACGAGTCAGAAATCCAGTAATCAATAACCAACTTCCGAAAATTTCTGATAGTGCTGCACAGTAAGAAAAGAATATTGGAAAAGGAAGATGCAGAGGTCTAACAAAGGCATCTGCAAAATTTTCAATACTATCTAATTTTTCATAACCATGATGTATTAAAAATATTCCGACACATAATCGGAGTATTAACATGCCTAAATGTTTCATACTGTTTCTCTTGCAGTGCTGTTAATTGTTTCCAGAGTATTACTCAGTTGTGCTACATCGCTGAGACCATGAACATCGAACCAAGGAGCAGTTTCCCAATTGAAACCAACTCCCATAGTGCTGTCTGGGGCAACAATATACCAATGACATGCTGGATCAGGTACATCAACTGCACACTTAGACCAGTCATCACTCCATTGGGGTACTTGTACCCACATGAGTGCAGCAAAAATAAAACTGAAAAGTGACTTAATCATAATGCATTCCCTCTTGGTAAGACTTCTTCAGGGAAGACAAAGTTTTCATGTGGCTGATCGACAGGCGCAAGCCAAGCACGGAGTCCTTCGTTGAGGAGAATGTTCTTTGTGTAGAAGGTCTCAAACTCTGGATCTTCTGCGGCACGAATCTCTTGTGAGACAAAATCATACGCACGTAAATTAAGAGCAAGACCAATGATGCCGATACTGCTAGTCCAAAGACCCATAACTG
>VMHT01094898.1_pt1 | contig 15169 bp, 12 predicted proteins | sample 4693611 | NCBI WGS metagenome assembly VMHT01 (sample SAMN12280063, study PRJNA550983) | marine metagenome | isolation source: seawater sampled from same location over 5 years 0.02-0.2 micron viral filtrate | place: USA: collected off the coast of southern California halfway between the port... ... | reverse complement strand
TTATATAATAATAACAATTATAAAAAGAAAAAAGCTAAAGTAGACCCCTTAGCAGCAGATGAAGATGCGGGGGTATTACGTCAGTTAGGTAGAGATGATCGTAAAAAAGATATAAAAGAATTTATAGATTATTATACTGAATATGTTGATAAACATATGTTTACTTTATTTAAAAAAGACCATGATAGAAAAGTGTGTGATGCTGTAAATGTATTATTTAAACGTAGAGAAAATTTAGAAATATTTAATAAAAAAGCATTATATATTTATATAAGAGAAATGACTGGTGTAGAAACGCCAGTAATTACTAAGGTAACAAAAATACTTAAAAAAGTTTATAAAAAACTATATAACGAATATATAAAAACAGGTTACGTAAAAGTCTAACTTTTTCCATATTTATAATAAAATAGTATGGATCCACTAAACCAAATATTATTTGATAACGTTTCTTTCTCCGATTTATTGAAAGATATTCATGGTAATCAAAAGAAAAAAGCTAAACAATTAGCCCAGCTTATATCTGAGTTAAAGCCCCTAGTTCAATCTTTGGGTGATGCTACTGTTGTAGTTCCTTTAATTAAAGAATATCTAGAAATTAGTGTAAAAAATGATGATGCATTAATAAAGATGGCAGCTATTGTACAACGTTTATCTACAGGTACAGTAAATTCAGGTGATGGTGGGTTATTAACAGAAGAAGAAATGGCTCAACTTCAAGACTTAACTGAAGAAATAGCCAAAACTGTTGAAGAACCAAAACAATTAGGTGAAGGATAAACATGGAATTTAATTCGTATAAAACAGTTAGAGTAGATGATATAATACTAGATTCAGAACATATAGGATATAGTAGCGATGATGATATAGGTAAAATATATTTTTCAGATGTTTCAGATCCTACACCTTCTGAACCTACACAAGTTTGTTTTACAGCTAAACCTTTATTTTTTTATATAAAACAATATCCAGTTAAAAATGAAACTGTAGTAATTTTAAATTCTAATGTAAAAGAAGATTTTTATTCTAAAAGAGAAAGAATTCAAATATATTATTTACCTCCTGTTAATTGGAAACAAGATGTAAACGAAAATGCACTACCCACTATATCTAATGATGGTAAAATCGATTTAGGTAAATATTTTGATTTTTTAGATACTATTAGACCATTAAAAACATATGAAGGAGATACTTTATTAGAAGGTAGATTTGGTAATTCAATTAGATTTGGTTCTACACTTCCTAATAATTTAGATAATCCCTGGAGTGATGTAGGAAATATAGGTGATCCTATTACTATTATTAGAAATGGACAAACATTTACTCCCGAATCTCCCAATAATCATTTATTAGAAGATATTAATGAAGATCCTTCAAGTGTATATCTTTGTTCAAACCAACAATTAACAAATTTTATTCCTGCATCTTTTAATGATGAATCATATGGAGAAGATTTATTTAAACTTAAAATTCAAAATGAAGTAACATTTAAGGATGATGATATTCCTTCAAATACAAATGAAGATGTAGTATTAACTCCTGCAGATAATTTAGATGCAGAAACTAATTATAGTGAATTAAATAATTTAACAACAAATAACCAAACAGACATTAATGCTTTAGAAACTAAATATGATAATGCAGAAACAGATACTAATCCAGTATCTGCTACTCAAGATGTATCTTTAGATTTTGAACAAGATGATTCCGTTGATTATGATATGGATTTAAACAGTAGTACTGGATAATATAAAATATGGCTTTTAAACTAAAACATTATCTAAAAAGTTCATCATTCCCTAATATTAAAAATACACCAGGGGTAGATCAACCATTATATCCTGAATTAACTAAAGAATACATTATAGATAATTTAGTAAAATTACATACTAATTGTATACAACCTATTGTTGAAGTTTTTGGAGAAAATGATATAGGATTACTTGCTGGATATAGATCTATAGAGTTAAATAGAGCTTTAGGTGGAGTAGAGAATTCTCATCATACAAGAGGATTAGCAGCAGATATAATTAGCTTTAGTAGACCTACAGCAGATATATGGAATTGGTGTAATCAAAATTTAAGATTTAATCATTTAATATGGGAGTATCCAGAAAGAGGAGTATATACTTCATCTAATAATAAAAATTTTTCTTGGATATCTATATCATATATAGAGGGATCAAACCAAAATATATCTTCTTTATCTTCAGAAAGAGATGATTTACATGAAATGTATGAAAGTGATAAGTCATGTAGAATAGTAGGCGGCAATTTTACGCATAATATAGATTATGCAGATAATAATTTAATATAAAATGGCATATAAACCAGAAGCACCTGAATTATATCAGGGTAATCAAGTATTAATAAATTCAGATAGATTAGTTTTTAATGCTAAAACTGATGGTATATTATTATTTTCAGATAAAGTTATAGGTTTTAGTACAAATGGTAGTTTTCATTTTGATACTAGTAAAAATACAGATAATAAATTTATAGTAAATTCACCTAATATTCATTTAGGTTTAAAAGATAATAATGAACCCCCTACTGAACCTGCTGTATTAGGACATGAATTAGAAACTTTTTTAGAAGATATTTTAGATATAATTAATAATTTAATTGATGATATTAAATATAAGGTATCTTATACTTCAGGCCCTCCTGGAAGCCCTACAGAAATGAATCCTCTTAATGAATCTGCTCTTTCAGCTAGAAAAACTGAAATAAGAATAGTAAGAGATAATATTGCAAATATAATGAGCAAAAAAATTAAACTAGTTTAATATGGCGTCTCAACAAATAAAAAACGAATTAAATAATGAGTTAGAAACACTACTTTTAGAAGCTAAATTTGAAGTTAGAAAAGAAGGTAAAAGAAGATTAGAAGAACTTAAAGAACAAATACCTACTCCTCCTGAAATTATAGCTATTTTAAAAGCAGAATTAAGTGAAAATGCTTGTAGTATAGCAGGAATTGAAAAATTTATGGCTAAAGCTCAAGATTTAAACGATAAATTATCTGATGTAGAAAAAATAGCTAATATAGCGTCTACTAAATTAGAAGGTATTAAAGAAAAATTAGCTCCCATTTTAGACCAATCAGGTCCTATTGGAAAAGTTCAAAGTATAGTAGATGGTATTCAACCTATAGTAAATATTTTACAAAGATTAATTCCTTTAGCTATTATAGCTTTAGCAGCTAATTCAGGCCCTACTTCAAGTGGGGCAGTTACTGATCAATTAAGTGTTAAAAAAGAATTTGCTAAAGCAAAAATTAAATCATATGCATCTTTATTTAGTAGTATACCAAGTATGTTAAATAGTTACATAGGAAGAGCTCAAGCAATTTATACTCCTTTAGATGCTTTATTATTTAAAATAAATTTTGTTAAGAGTGAAATAGCAAAATTAAAAATGATGATACAATTGCTAATGGTTCAATTTGAATTAGATTGTAGTAATTTTAATGCTACAATTAATAATAATTTTCCAGATAGTGAAAGTGAAGAAGAAAGTACTCCTGTAATCCCAAATGATTTAATAGGACCTAATGGTTTACCTACTAACATAGCTAATTTAAATCAACAACAAGTATTAGATATAGCTTCTAATTACTTTGGTGATGTGGTAAATTATTTACAACAACAAGGTGAATTTCAAGCAGTTGAAAGAATATATAGTTTGGGAGCTAATTTTTCTGAAGATTATAATATTAGTTTTAAAAATATTAATCCTCAAAATTATAATTATCCCTCTTAAAATAAAAATTAAAAATTTTATATTTATTAACAAATAACAATTAATAACATGAAAGCAAAAACTTTTGAAAATCTAATTAGAAAAGTAGTTAGAGAAGAAATCGATTATGCGTTACGTAGAGAAATTAAATCACTTAAAGAAGATTTACGTGATGAACTAAAACCAACTATAATAGAACATACTGAAAGAATAGTTGAAGTACCTAAACAAAATTCTTTAAAAGAAAAAATAATGGGTACTTCACCAATAAAAAAGAAAAATTATACTCCCCAACAATTTACTAGTAATTCAGCCTTAAATGATTTATTAAATGAAACAGCATCGGGAGACACAAGCTTGGAATCGGGAAATTCACCAGTAAGTTTATCTGATCCCTTTGCATCAGGAGCCCCTATGCCCATGGATACAACAGGTATGCCCGAATCAGTAGCAAATGCAGTAACAAGAGATTATAGTGGTTTAATGAATGCAATTAATAAGAAAAAAGCAAAATAAATAAATGCCAATAATAAGAGGAATAAAAAGAATTAGTCCCTTAGATCTTAACAAAAATGTTACGATAGGGGTTGCCTTTCCTATAAATGAAGTAAATTTATTTAAAGGAACTGAAACTATAGAAGAACAATCTAAAGCTAATCTTATAAACCTTTTATTAACAGAACCAGGAGAAAGAATAAATTTACCTGATTATGGTATTGGTTTAAAACAACTTTTGTTTGAACAAAATGTAGATTTAATTTCATTAAAAGAACTTATAATAAAACAAGCAGCATTTTATATCCCAAATATACTAGTAACGGATGTAGAACTAGGTACATCAGAAGATGAACACTCATTATTTATTTCTATAACATATAGATCTATATTAGATAACTCAGAAGATAGTATTCAATTAAATTTTAACTAATGGCTTATTCAAAAGTATCAAATAAATCACAAGACAAAGATGTAAAATATATAAGTAAAGATTTTAATTCTTTTAAAAACCAACTTATTGAATTTACTCAAACTTATTTCCCTGAAAATTTTAATGATTTTAGTGAAGGAAATCCGGGAATGATGTTTTTAGAAATGGCTGCCTATGTAGGTGATGTTTTATCTTTTTATACCGATACACAACTTAGAGAAGCATTTTTAAATGTTGCACAAGATAGGGAAAATATTTTTAATATGGCGTATGCCATGGGTTATAGACCTAAAGTAACAACCACTGCTAATACTAATTTAGAAATATCTCAATTAATTCCATCCAAAATAGTAAATGGATCTTATGTACCAGATTATGATTATACTTTAACTATACAACAAAATTCGACTTTTAATTCAACTGAAGGAGCAACATTTTATACAACTGATGATGTTAGATTTTCATTTTCATCTTCATTTTCTCCAACAGAAGTAAGTATATATCAATATGATGAATCAAATAATCCTGAATATTATCTACTTAAAAAAACCGTAAATGCCGTTTCAGGAGAAACAAAAACCCAAAGTTTTAGTGTGGGATCTCCCGAAAGATTTTTAACTTTAAATTTATTTGATACTAATGTTATATCAATAGAATCTATAGTAGATTTAGATGGTAATGAGTATAGTGAAGTACCTTATTTAGCTCAAGATACTATTTTTGAAGAAGTAAATAATATAGCAGCTAATGATCCTGAACTCCATGCTTATAACCAACAAACCCCTTATCTTTTAAAATTAAAAAAAGTACCAAGAAGATTTGTTTCTAGATTTAAAGCTAATAATCAATTAGAATTACAATTTGGGGCAGGTATAAGTGATAAAGCTGATGAAGATATTATCCCTAATCCAGATAATATAGGTTTAGGAATTAAAGATGGAAGAAGTCAACTTGATAAAGTTTTTGATCCTTCAAACTTTTTATACACAAAAGCCTATGGACAAGTTCCTTCAAATACTACGTTAACAGTAACATATCTTGTAGGAGGAGGTTTAGAATCAAATGTTAATTCTAATACTATTATAACACCAGCAACTACTTTTATTATTAGTAAACCTAATATTAATTCAAGCATGGTAAATTTTATTAAAAGTAATATTACATCTAATAATTTAGAAGCTGCAAGAGGAGGTGGGGGTGGAGATTCACTAGAAGATATTAGATTAAATACTATAGCTAATTTTTCATCTCAGCAAAGAACTGTAACTAAAGAAGATTATTTAGTTAGAACTTTATCTATGCCTCCCCAATTAGGTAGAATTGCAAAAGCATATATAACACAAGATGATCAAATTTCTCCATTAACAAATGAACCAAATCGTATACCTAATCCTTTAGCATTAAATTTATATACTTTAGGGTATAATAGTAATAAACAATTAACTACACTAAATACAGCTACTAAAACTAATTTATCTACTTATTTAGAACAATATAGAATGTTAACAGATGCTGTTAATATTAAAGATGCATTTGTAATTAATATAACCTTAGATTTTGAAATTACTGTATTTAAAAACTATAATAACCAAAGAGTATTGTTAGATTGTATTACAGAACTTAAAGATTATTTTAATATAGATAAATGGCAAGTAAATCAACCTATTGTAATATCAGAAGTAAAAAATTTAATAGGAGGAGTAGATGGAGTACAAACTGTAGAAAATGTACTTTTTGAAAATATTAGTGGTACAACATTAGGTTATTCACAATATAGATATTCTTTTGATAGAGCAATTAGAAACGAAATAATTTATCCATCCTTAGATCCTAGTATATTTGAAATTAAATATCCGGATACTGATATAAAAGGACGAGTAACAACATATTAAAAATGGCATATTACTTTATATTTCCTGAATTAGATACAACCTTATATAGTCATCCTAATAGATCAGAAATGAACTCAGGTGGTGATGAATTACTAGAAATAGTAAAAGAAAGAGGTAATACAAATCAAGTTTTATATCCTTCAAGAATTTTATTAAAATTTAAAAATGAAGATATCCAAACAACTATATCCGATATTGTAGGTCATAATAATTTTCCCCTATCTAAAGTTAATTTAAATTTAACGTCTGCAGAACCTAAAAATTTACTTCAAACTCTTAATTTAAAATTATTCACAGTATCACAATCATGGGAAGAAGGAACAGGTAGATATTCTAATTTACCAACAGGTTCTAATGGAGCTAGTTGGAAATTTAGAAATAATACCATTATAAAACATGAGTGGAGAACTTCTAGTTTTGCACCGGGTTCAACAGGATCAGTAGATAGTGCATCCCCCATAACTAAAGGAGGTGGTGTTTGGTATACAGGTAGTGGTTTTGAAGTTACTCAACAATTTTTAGTTGGAGATTCTTTAGATACGAATTTTGATGTAACTGATATAATATCAAAATTTAGTCAAAGTATATTTAATAGTGCTGTTTACCCTAATGGTATTGTAAATAATGGATTTTTAATAAAAAAACCAGATGCTATAGAAGCTAATACTTCACATAGTTTTGGTCAATTACAATATTTTTCCGTAGATACTCATACTATACATCCTCCTAAATTAACTTTTAAATGGGATGATAGTATCCATAATTCACAATCTTTAGCTAAAATAAAAGGAGATCTTCATGTTACTCTTTATAGAAATAGAGAAACATATAATCAAAACGATGAAGCCTTTTTTAGAATTCATGTACGTGATAGATATCCTATTAGACAATTTGCCTCTTCATCTAATTATTTAAATCCAGGATATTTTACAACATCATCTTTTTATAGTATAAGAGATGCTTATACAGAACAAGAAATAATCCCTTTTGATACATCATATACTAAATTAAGTGCAGATGATGAAGGTATGTTTTTTAAATTACATATGAAAGGTTTACAACCTGAAAGATACTATAGAATTTTATTTAAACATACTAATGATGAGGGTACAAAAGTTTATGATGATAACTATTATTTTAAAGTAATAAGATAATGGCTTTAAAACAAATACCATTACAAAAAATTGTTATTAGTAATAAAAATTCTAATGATAGATATAAAAAGAATTTTGATCAGTTAGCTAAATCTTCAGAAGAATTTAATGTAGAAGTAGTAAAAAATATATACGACAGTATATTTTATAAAATTCCTAAAAGAGGAAATAGTTCTCATTCTGATATTATAGAACAAAGTTATAATTATGTTTATGAAGATATTAATAAACAAAAAGACGTTAAAATATCTAATTTAAAAGAAGAATTAAATAATTTAACAATTCAGTTAGATAAATTAGAACAACCTGAAATTAAAGAGCACCCTATATATGGTAATTTTACTTTTTTAAAAGCAGGAGATAATGGAGTCCAATATCAAGGAATGGACACTATATATGTTATGCAAGAAGGAGTTAAAAGAGTAATAGAATTAGAACCATATTATATTCTTAGGAAGGCTTTAGGTTTACCAGAAGATCTTTCAGGTATAATATATGTACCTGTAGAAATTCTAAACGCTATAGATACTGCAACCCCTATAGTTAATGCAAATGCGCTTAATATAACCCGAATTATAGGCCAAGATATAGATATACAGTTAATAGCCCCATATTATGATGTATTTTTATATTGTGCTGGAAATGAAATTCAAGATGTATATGATATATACTCAAATCAAGAATTTTATACAAATGAAGAAGGATGTACAGTAAGATATGTATTTAATGAGTTTGTAGATGAAATAGAAGAACAATTTTATGGTAGTGGGGGTGCCCCAAGCTTAGGAACATATGAAATTAGGACTTTAACTTTAAATAAAGGAGAAACTCAAAAAATTAGAGTAGCAAGAGACGCAACAGCAGATATGGATTCTCCTGATATGATAGCGGGTATTAATGGTATCCCAGAACCCGTAAATTATAATCTTGGACTACCAACTACAGAATTTGATGCTGCTTATTTATCTGAATATGGCGATCCTCAAACAGAACCACCTTCATATATTAGAGAATGGGGTAAAGATAGAAAATTTAGTGGTATAGTTTATGTTAAAGGAAGAGTTAAATATAGAGAACAAGCTCCTGTAAATCAATCGGGACCTTATTTAGTATTAAACGGAATAGGAAATTATAATATAAATGAAACAACTCCCACTTTTGATGAGTTATCTACACGAGGTACAAGAAAATTATATAGTCCATATTTAAAAGAATATGGTTCATTACATCAATCTTCATGGATTCAAAAAAGTTATTTTGATGATGTTGCAGGTAGTTATTATTACACAGATATAGCAAATTATTCTCAAAATCCTAATACTGCACCCCTATATCCAGGCCACCATAATGCTCAAGGATTAGGAAAAGGTAGATATAAAATATATGGTCAACCTATATTAAATAATAACTCAGGCGCTTTAGTATTATTATGTGTACAATTATTAGATAAAACAACTGGTAACATGTTATTTTGGTTTTTAAATATAACTAAAAAAAGAATCCAACCAATGTCTAGACAATCAGCAATAAATTCTTTTGGTTTAGATATAGATTATATTAGAGATTCTGATCTAAATGGTTTAGGTAATACAATAGGAAATTTTTATCTTGATTCTATTACATTTGGTCTTGGGGTTTCGGGAGATTATAATAGATATTTAGGAATAAGAAGGGTAAGATGGGAAAATGTAAGATCCACATCATTAGGAGGATTAAGTTTTATTGGATTAGTTCCTGAAGGAAACGAAGTAGGAGTATATGGGTATAATTCAGATGTATTAGATTTAATTAATGTATCTGATAATGAAAGATATGTAAACCCTATGGGTACTGATAATCCTTTTAACCCTAAAGGATTAGGAAGCAATTTTGGATTAACACAACACACTAGAAATATAGTAATAGAACAAGAAGCGGGATTATTAGTAAATACTTTATCTGAATAATGACAATATTTAAAAATATCATATTAAGAGATCAATACACAGGATATGGTGGTGGTGGTGGTGGATCTAGTGCACCCTCAGAAGCCCAACAATCTACTGTACCTTCCTCTACACCTACATCACCTTCTTCTAATACATCTTATTCAGGTGAAATAAAAATAACTCAAGAATCAAAAGATATTCTTCCAGTAGATAAAGATAAAGATAAAACAAAAATTCCTTTATCTAAAAACGTTTATGATATATGTTTAGCTTATGATGAGTTAGATGAAGAATTTAATCAATTTTTACCTAACCAATATACAATTGGAGAATTTTTTAATATATATAATACATCTTTTTATCAAATTAATAAAAATGTTCATATTGAATTTATTCAAAGAAGTACAAATAATGCCTTTCCAGAAGGATATTTGTTTAGAAGAGATATAACTATAAATAATTTACAATTAGATATTAGAGAAATAATAAAAAGAATCAATAGTATTGAAAGACACCATCCTTTACTACCTAATAGAATAGTATTAGTAAAAGACGAATTTAAAAATGCCCCTATAATAGCAGCTGTAACTAATAGGGCAGCTTACTACTTACAGTCGGGTGTTAAAAGACAAATTCTTACAAAACTAGTTTATGATACCATTAAATCAACTAAAAGAGCGGGTTTACCCGAAATAGCAGATAGTGAATTTGTTATTTATATACCTAATGATGCTCTTAATACAATAAGTAATGGACCTGATATAGGAAACATACAAGGTCTTGATTTAAGTTTTTTAGAAATCAATACTTATAATAGTAATACATTATTAACCGAAGAAGAATCCGATGTTCGCCCTTCAGGAGGTGTAGGAGGTGGAATAGGTTATTAAAATTAAAACTAATAAATGGCTTATAATAATACCATATCAATTCCAGTAGATAATCCCGAAAGACTATCATCGGAAGATTCTGTTAATTTACCTGAAATATCATCTGCATCTAAAATTATAAATAAATCGTTTGGTAATGTAGATGATTATATAGAAGTTCATATATATAACTCTAATAACCAATTATTAGAATCAGATTTAAATTTTACAGAGTATACTTTCCCCGAAAATACTACATTTTCAAGTGAAATATTAGTTGATCCTAATAAAATTTTATCAGATAGAGGTTATATATCGGGTCAATTTAGAATAAAAATAAATATATTAAAAAATAAAATTTTTAATACTAATGAATTTCCATTTATAATAGATGAAATATCTAGAGATAGAAGAGAAGTAAAGGCAACTGCCCCTAAAACTTCTAATAACATAGTAGATCCTGCTACAAATAGATTTATTTCAGAAATAGGAAGTTCAGTTTATTTTAAAGAATTTTCATTAAATTTAGGAAATGATATTTTAATACCATGTATTAATATATTACTTGATAAAACACCAAAAAAACATGAAATTTTATTTAAATCTTTAGAAAGATTATCTTCTAGAGTTTTATTAAAATCATCTTTTAAAGTAGTAGAAGAAATAGTTGATCCTATTTTTATAGATATAGATTTAGGAGATCCTCAACTTATTGATAATAGTATAGAATTAAGAGAACCTAATTTTAATGTAGATATTAGACAAAATAATTCAGTTCCTTCTTCATTTAAAAATTATGATTCATTACTTAACTATAGTATAACTTCTTCTTATCAACATTTATTAAGTAGATTAAAAGATGATGGAGCTAATTTAAATATTCAATATGATTATATTAGACCCGTATCTGAAAGTGTATTAGAAAATACTTATCATTTTGAAAATTTTGTACATTTTAGTAATGCTGAGGATAGATTAAGAAATTTTGAATATAAGTTAAAACTAATAGAACTATATGATTCACAAATAGGAACTATTAACCAAATTCCTACGTCTTCTGCAGCCTCTTTATCGGCTAAAAATAATATAAATGAAAAAAAAGAAAAATTAATTGAAGGCTTTGATGGTTACGAACAATTTTTATACTTTACTTCGGGAAGTAAATACACTTGGCCTAAACAAACAACATCCAAACCTTATCTTTTATACTCATTATCATCTTCAGAAGCAAAAAATTGGCTAGGTGATAGTGCTGGATCTATACAAGATTATGGTGGTCAGTTATTATCTGCTTCTTTATATGATAAACAAAATGTTCATAATTTAAATAAAATTATTCCCGAACATATTAAAGCAAATTTAGATAATTCTTTTTATGTTACTCTTACTAGTATGGTAGGACAACATTTTGATCAAATATGGACATATATAAAAGCATTTACGGAAAAAAGTAATGCCCATAATGTAAAAGGTATATCTAAAGATACTGTTTATCATCAGCTAAAAAGTTTAGGAATTGAAACATTTGATCAATTTGAAAACTCAGATTTAATAGAATATATTTTAGGAGAAGGACAACCTAATAATACAGTTGGTAGTTTAACTATAGGTAATTATATTATAGGAGGAAATGATCAAAATTTTTATACTACTAGTGATCATGAAACTTTAGTAACAGCTTCTAATGCAGGTTCAATACCTAAAGAGGATATAACTAAGGAAATTTGGAAACGTTTATACCATAATGCCCCTTATCTTTTAAAAACTAAAGGAACAGAAAGAGGAATTAAAGCTTTAATGAGTTGTTATGGTGTACCATCAACTATTTTAAATATAAAAGAATATGGAGGTTCATCTCCAGTAAGTGGTCCCTTAAAAGATTTAGATACTTCAGATGTATATAAAACTTTTAGCTATGAAAAATCAGGATTAGCTTTAAAAGGTAATTCAGGTACAACAGGATTTTTTATTAAAACTAATTGGTCATCTTCGTTAACGGATGCTTTATCTGCATCTGCTAAAACAGTAGAATTTAGAATTAAACCAAATAGAACAGTTAGTAATGAAGATTTACATTTACTTACTTTATCAGGTAGTGATGCTACTAAAGACCCTACATTAATATTAAGTCCATACACAGGTAATGATATATCAGCTTCAGACGACTCAACCCAATATGGTAAAATAGACTTATATATCAATAATAGTATAGCAGCATCTACAACTAATTTTCCCGTATATAATGGAAACTTTTGGAATATACACATAGGAACCTTAGGAACATCAGGTAGTGCTTCAAACATTCAGTTTGGCGCTTATCAATCAAATTTCAATAAGAATGTATCTTCATATTTAGCAACAATATCTCAAACAGAAGCAGACAGACAATTAACATTTGGAGATCCTTTTAATGGCGGAAGTAATATAGGAGGAGCTCTACATGCCTATTTTGGGGGAATCCCCTCTAATACAAATGCAGCATATAATACTGTAGATGTTTTAAGATATTCAGGTTCATTACAAGAAATAAGATACCATTATGGTGAATTTTTAGTTAATAATACTTTTAAAAAGCATGCTCTTGAACCTTTTATGTATGCAGGAAATTCATTAACTTCTTCTTTTGATAATATAGTTTTAAGATTACCTTTAGGAAGTAATGATCAACAGGATAGTTCAAGTTTTCACCCTAATATAGACGTAGATTATTTAGGAACTATATCAAGTAATATGGATTCTCAAGAATGGGAAGAAGTAATAGAAACTCACCATTTACCTACTCCTGATACTGTTGGTGCATCAATGACTAGTGAAAAAGTTAGAATAGATGAAGGAACTATAGACGATAATATATTAGTGACAGATGCTAAAGTTGAAACATCTACATTAGATAGACAACCTCAAGATTTTGAAGATTTGGGAATATTCTTTTCTCCAACTAATGAAATGAATGAAGATATACTTTATACTTTAGGTTCATTTAGATTAGATGATTTTATAGGTTCTCCTTTACCTTCAGCTCAAACTTCTTCAAAATATGAAGATTTAAAAGAAATTAAAGATTTTTATTTTAAAAAAGTAAAAAGAAGATTTAATTATTTTGATTATATAAAACTAATACAAAATATAGATCACACTTTATTTAAAGTAATAGAACAATTTGTTCCTTTTAAGGCCAATACTAAAACAGGTTTATTAATAGAACCTCACTTTTTAGAAAGATCTAAATTTGCTAGAGAATTACCAACTAGAAGTGATGGTCAAACAGGTATAATAGGTACACACCAAACATTTGAAGCAAGTGTTAATGGAAAAGTATATTCATTTGCAACTTCTTCTAATGCTAATACAATAAGTGGTCAACATGATCCTGGTAGTTATGTTATTAGCCATAATAACTTATCCTTTGTAACTTCAAGTAAAACAGGTGAAAGAATAGAAAAAGGAACTAATGGAACTATAGAAATATATGATGATTATTTAAATCCTACTTTAAGAGATGAAAATTCTGAAAATAATCACTCAGCTCAAGCACCTATTACTCCATTTTTATCAACAAAACCTGCAAATTATAGAGCACATACATCTAATACTATACTAGGAAATGCAACTGATGGAAAAAAATCTAAAAAATATTACAAATATAAAGAATACGGAATAGGATATTCAGGACATGGTTTTAGTTCTAGTTCTTAATATTTATTATAAAGTTACAAAATATGCCTTTTACACCATTTTATTCAACAAATTATAGTGCTTCAGTAGATCAAGGAGGAAATATATTAACACATAGTTTTTCTGAAAGACTAACAGATATAGCCGAATTTGATGATGCTTTAATAGATCAAAAAGCTTGGAAAAATTCTAGGTATGAAGGTTCTAAATTAATAGGTAAAAAAATAAATGAATATAATGAACCTACAAAAGGAATAGGTAATGCAATTATAGGAAGTGGGTTTATAGTAGGTTCTGAATTCTTATCTCATCAAGAAATCACTTATCAATCATTACCTGTTTTATCTAATGAATCAACAGCTATTTATATAGCTAACACAGTTGTTGGTGGAACAGAAGATCCTCAATTTACTACATTAAGAAACCACTCATATGTGGGAATTAATAAAATATTAATTATTAATCCCTTAGATGACTCAGTACAAATTATAGATAAAGCAGTTGAACCTTTTGACCAATTTCATAGATTTATAACAAATGATTTCCCTACGGGAAACAGAATAAAATTAAAAGTTATTGATGAATCTATACAAACTAATTTAAAAGGAGATTATAGAGTTAAAATGAATAAAGGTTATTTATTAAAAACTTTTAGTTTTAAACACGCTGGGGAAAAACTAGATTCACCAGATCACCAACCTTTTGTTTTAACTGATAATAATTCTATGTACTTATATAAGGGGGGTGATGATGGAGTAAGAATAATTCAACACTTCTCGGGTAGTACAGAACCTGATGATATTACAACGGATCCTGCTTTAATTGCACAGCCTATAACTAGATCATTAGGAGAATCAGTAAGATTTAGATATGCTCTAATAGAAATGCATGATGGAACTATAGGTCAACCAGGTCATATGTTTAGAACACATAGAATGGGTCCCTCATTTGCATCTTCTTCAATATTTGAAAATAAATT
>VMHT01049136.1_pt1 | contig 15171 bp, 31 predicted proteins | sample 4693611 | NCBI WGS metagenome assembly VMHT01 (sample SAMN12280063, study PRJNA550983) | marine metagenome | isolation source: seawater sampled from same location over 5 years 0.02-0.2 micron viral filtrate | place: USA: collected off the coast of southern California halfway between the port... ... | reverse complement strand
CAGCGCCACCATAGTAGCACTTGAGATACCGGATGAGCTCATCAATATCATGGTCATCCTTTACCCATGCGTCAACATCAATGGTGATGGTTAGAGATACTTTTTTCATCCTTCGTTCTCCCAGTGAGGCGTGAAGTACCAATCGGCATCTGTAATAACACCATCGGTTGGGTGAACCACAGTGTACCGTTCGTAAGCCACTTCCGCAAGGTCTTCCACAACGTGGTCTTCGGACTCCAAGAACAAGCACCAGCCGCCGGGATGCCTGTTCAGCCAAAGCAAGTCGCCAGGATTGTGCACCATTAAACTTGCCACTCTCTGATGTATTCCGTAAGCTTGAGAAGATGTTGGACCTCTGCGAGACCAACAGACTCGAGGTCCTGAAGAAACCTCATTTGAAGGCCATCGAGGTCAAGCTCGACGTCACCTTCGCCGGCAACATCGACGACCAACTTCTTGACCTTGAATCCGGAGCCGATAACAGCTCGGTGAGGACGGTCGTGGCTGTGGGCGGAGTAGGTGCCTGCAAGCATTTCGACTGCATCTTTTGCTTCGCCAAGGGTTGGGCGATGAGGATCCTGTGAACCAGGATCTGCTGGGATAGCTTTGCCGTGCTCGCGAGCATACTTGATAGCCTTGATCTTTTCAGAATCCCCCATGAGACTCTTGAGTTTATTTCGATGATCGAGACCCATGCAGATTCTTCTAGCCACTATTCCCCCTTCACACCGTGGTGCTCCCCCGAAGGGGAGCACCGTTAACACTATGCCTCGTCAGCACACCACTGATAGACGACACCCCAGAGATCGCGGATGGGAGCAGTTGCTCCAACCTTGCCAGACTCGGGGCGCTCGAGAGGCCACTGTGACCAGTCGGTCTCAGCGTCAATCCAGCCCTTCATCATGCCCTCGGCATCCTTGAGCTCCTGCTCAGTGGGAAGCCGACAGTCGTGATGCTCAGCAAACTCCTTTGCTTCGAACCAGGTAATGCCAACCACTGGCGCATCGTCCGGGTCTTCCTGGCGAAGACTCTCGTCCTTGCGACCGGTCTCCTTACAGAAAGCCTTCCACTCTCTACGGGTGACAAGATCGCGCGCCAGGTTTCCGTACCACTCACGCTCTGCAGACATGCTAACTCCTATCGAATTGAATTGTTTAGTAGATGATCAGCCGATGACAGTTGCGTTCTCAACTTTGGTCACGTACCGAGGCCTGTGATAGACGACCTCGGACGAGTGACGGCTCCAGATCTTGTATGTGTCTTGCAACCGCTTGCCGGCTCTGATGACTTGATGACACGGGTACAACTTGACGTTGACACGGTTGACCTTGACGACGACGGCGTGCATCGTCCTTGCATGCTTATCACGCTCCTGATCGTATTCGAGCCTCACAACGTCCCCAGGACGTAGCGTCTGGCGCATTTCGGCTTCGCGAGCATCAAGCTCGAGCTTGCGCTGCCGGGCAGCATGCCGGCGCTTCTGTGCTCTGACTTCGTTCTCCCTGTGGTTAATTTTTCGAATGGCCGCGCGGCCGATGTCAAGGAACTCCTCGAGCTCTGACTTGGGCATCACGCTCACCATTAGCTCGAGCATCGACTTGGTTGCTTCATTCATGTTGTTACCTCCTTACAATCACATAATACCACGTCTACGAGAAATCTGCACTCAAATGAATGAAGCAACCAGTCAACTTTAGGAGAAGAATCCCCCAGCCAAGTAGAGCAGAAGAAGGGAAGCTCCAGTAATCACGGTTCCGTAAAAGTTGAAGTACACCTTCTGGCCGCTTTTAACAAACCCAGTGCCCCAAGTGATCGTTGCTAGTGGCACATACACGAGTTGTGCAACACCCCAGACGTCGAAGAAACCACCGAGAATAAGCAGTGATAGCGTAAACAGGGAAGAAGCAGTAAACCACATCGGGTCGATAGTGTACTTCTTCCCATCGTTAAACATGGCGTAAATGACCTGAACGGCGTAGAAAGCAAGTAGGATAATCTGCGGATAGCCCATGAGAAACTCCTCTCGTTGTTGGGACTCATTATAGAGCGAAACACTCTGGTTTACAACGTTAACTCTTCGGTCGGCGCTTCTTAATGTCCTCGGAAGGAACATTCTTGAGCTCGCCGCCAACAATCATTGGGTAAGCAACACGCCCCTTTTCATCGATGACTGGAGAATCAACAACCATTGAGTAATGCCAGTCAGTTACGTACCTTCGTTGCCAACTGTTAGCTTGACGTTCCGTTCGAGCCGGTGCCCATCGCATCTCGCCGGCAACATGCTTGGGGTTTTCAACTTCAAACAAACGAGTCTTGAACTGCTTGAACAACCGTTCCATACACCATTCGTCAAAACCGAACTTCACAGCAGCTTCCGCAGAGGCGCCGTTATCCAGGAAGTGTGTTGCCTTTGCGATGGCTTTGCTCAAGCCGCCATGCGAGTAGAGGTAGTTTGAGTCGTAGCGATTCGATAGCTGAACGCACAAACGAATCTTCTCAATCTCAGAATCACTCGGACACCATGGTCCGTTTTCGGCAATCTCGCTGGCCTCTGAAAGAAGATTCTCGAGAAAAGCCTGCTGTCGCTCGCTAAGGTACCATCCGTTGAATGCCTTAATCCGAAAGTCATTGAGGACTGCCTGAGTTCGGACAGATATTCCATCAACAGCAAGACCTTCATCGATGCGTTCGACGAGAGCAGGGTCCTTCGGTTCCGGAAGTCCGGACTCAATGATGCTTGTAACCCACTTTCGCTGAGAGGTTGTGAACCCTTTGCCCCTGGCAAGGCGAGCAAGCATGTCTTTGCCAAACTTAGCACTCCGATGCTCAGCAAGGCCAGCGTTATCGTATTCCTCGAGGCGAGCGCGGAGAAGCTCACCGCGTCGCGTGTCATTCATGCGTGGCATACAGAACCCCCTTACAATGACATAATACCACATCACCGAAGAATCTGCACTCAAATGAACAAAAGTTGTGGTGCCCCGAGAGGGGATCGAACCCTCACTCCCTACGGGAAGGGGATTTTAAGTCCCCTGTGTCTACCTATTCCACCATCAGGGCTCTGTCCCACCACTTCTCGAAAGCATAATGGATGACGGTAAGAACGGTCATGAGAGCTACCGTAAGCAGAAAAGACTTCTGCCACCCTCCGAGAAAAATCAGGTTGTAGATCATCGCAACAGCAAAGCTGATTAGTCGCCAAGCAATGACCTTCTTAACCGTATCAGACACTGTGCAACTCCCACTTGGTCTTTTCGTTGATAAACCCTATCTGGTAGCAGACTACAGTTTCTTTTCTTCCGAGGATGTAAGCGACCCGAACCCGCGTCGATCCCGACTCCTCGCGCTCGCCCATGAATATGCCAACGTCAATGTCCTTGACCACTTCACCGCAGTCAAGGAACTTTCTGCTGACAACCCTAACGAGGTCTCCTACTTTCACTCCTCATCTTTGGGGGTTAGCCAGCTTTCCCTTGCGTGAGTGATGCAGCCGAAGTTGCTACCTTGAGTAATCCGAACCAGGTACACGTCTTCGTTTAACGTCCAGCGCATCTTCTTTAGAATCTCGGCATCAAACTTCTCTTGCTGACCGCTGTCGACCACAACGCGCGTGCTATTCTTGAACATTGCTGTACCTCTCTGCTTTGATCAATGGATTGTACTCGAGTTTCCTCGTGTTTTCAACAAACTTGCAAATCAAAATAAAAGACTGAGGTGGTAGGACTCGAACCTACGGTATCTGGACCCAAAAACCAGCGCCTTACCAACTTGGCTACACCTCAATAATGTGCCGGCCTACCCGTCTTCTTCCTCGATGGGCTGCGCAACTGGTTGAGAAGACTTGGCGATGATAGCAGAAGGCATTCCAGGAATGAGCCCCGTTAGAGTTGGGTAATCGACTCGAACACTACAATCAATCCACAAAACTTCGGGAGACGTGAGCGTTGACCCGGTGATGATGATCTCGCAATCACCTGCAGCACAGTTGAACCTACTAGCCCTGCTAACTGTTTCGGTGATGAACTCGCCAGCTCTCTCGAAAGGGTCAGTAAAGATGTTGACACCCGTTTGGGCACCGCCCTTGCATCCAGCAACTAACGCGGACTGAACACGGCCAACATCAACCGCGTACCAAAGAAGTTCAATGCCACCAAAGACCAAAAAAACAAACACTGGCAAGATGAGCGCAAACTCTACTGCCTGACTTCCACGTCTTTTCATAGCTTTTCCTCCTGTGGTAGAGCATACTTTAACCGGTATGCCAGCGGTTTTACAAGTTAGTCTCGCTTTGAGACAAACTCGTAGAGGTCTGTAGCATAAGCCTTGATCTCAGCAGCGGTTGGCGCCGGAATAGCATTCGGAGCACGATTTTCTGCATTTGCACGACTCTCCTCTAGATTCATGGCTGCGTGCCATTGTTCAAACAAGGTGTTGCGTGCATCGCTCAAAAGCGAGTATCTCAATTCAAATGGATTCATATCATCCTTCCTGTGTGTTGTGTTGTGATGCATACTTTATCCGGTATGCGAGCGGAAAGAGTGGGACGCCAGGGGCTCGAACCCTGGACCCTCGGCTTAAAAGGCCGGTGCTCTACCAACTGAGCTAGCGTCCCGTAATCTATTTCGATTTATTCTGAAGGATGTCCCACCGGTAAATCAACAGATGCAAAAATACTTCGTGTTCTCGTTCATACTCTTTGATAGCATCCTGAAATGCTAAGTTGTTGGGATTTAGCCAAGCTGCTCTAAGAAGACGAGCGTAGTGCTCCCAACTAAAAGAGTTATCGACCACATCCCCCAACATTGACTTTGCCATTTTAAGAAGTGGTACGGGCGAGGGGATTTGAACCCCCGACATCTGCTTTATAAGAACAGCGCTCTAACCCCTGAGCTACGCCCGCATAAGTTGCAAGGGGGTTATTTTTCCAAGCGCCAGAGACAGTGACCGGAGTATGTCTCACTTAGGCTCTACGAGATGCCTCCTAGTAAACTCTACCAGGTGACAACCGAATGTTCACATTTTTCTAGCGAGTTCGAACAGTGCCGTCGGCCATCTGGCGAACCGTGCATTCCTTCTCTGGACGGCAACTGGTGTTGCAAATAGGCGGGGAATGCTGGCCTGTATTCACGCAGTGCGTCGAGCACACCTGCTCCCCTGTCTCGACCCACTCAAGACATGGATTATCGTGCTCGTACTTTGCCATGGCGAACAAAGAGTAGAACACCAGCGCAAACATGGCAACGATCGAAGGCGCAGCCACCAGCTTTACAAACTTGTCAGACAGGAGCACATATCCAATCCGGTCTAGACTGTTGCCAATCGGTTCATACACGTAGCGATCAAGGAGCTTAAGTGCATTGTCAGTTAGCTTAGTAAAGTTCATATCAGTCCCTCCAAGTAATGTAAATGCCGTCCTTCCTCTTATACCCTAGCTTCTTGAGGGCTTTAATAACCTTTCGCTCCATCCTTGCGTCGCATGGCTGGAACGTCGACATCTCAGAATGAAATTCAATCTGGTACTCACCCCGCGACGCCGCGATCGAACAAATGTCAATCACTTTCAAAAGCAGGCGATCTGCGAGCACCGTGCGAATGTCATCTGTCTTCTTCCTAAGCTCATCAGCCTTAGTTAGCTTTTCCAAGTCTATCGTAACCATGGTTTCCTCACGCAATCTTTGTTAGTAAACTTAGTCGAACATCCCACGGCTGGTGATCGTCTGCCTTGACCAAGGCGTTGACCTGCTTCACCCTGGTGATGGTCCCAGTGACCTGTCCGCTTCTAGTTGAGAACGCCACGCGGTCACCCTTACGCAACAGCTTCTTGTTCTCGGCGATCTTGGCATTCTTACGGCGCTTATGCTCTCCAGCAACCGCATGCCACAGGGTCATGATGTCATCGTCTGACATCGTGCTGACCATTGTTTCGTAAACTTCTTTCATTGGCCAAACCCCCAGAACTCATCGTTGCGCATGCAGCTGTCAGCATCGGCTCGGTCGGCAAACCAGACCTTTGGAGTCCGGAAGACCGGCCGGCCGGGGCATCGAACCTCTGCGCAGACCATCCAGCCCTTTTCTCCGGAGTCGGAGAAGGCTTCGACCAAGCAGAGCTCGTCGCCGATGTCGTTCGTGCGGCCGCTGTAGACGACGTTGTTAGCGTTGTTGTTTTTCACTCAGCACCTCCTTACAATGATATAGTACCACAGTTAGAAGGAATCTGCACTCAGTTTTAGCTAACTACTTTTAAATGTGCCGTAAACGTGGCCGACGTGAAAGCTAATGAAACACAGCGCTGCTGCGAGTATCATTCCTTCAATAGTCATGCTTACCTCCTTTATCCTGATGAAATCACCTTGACTAGTAAAAATCCGGCTGCTAAGACAACCATGCCTGAAACAATGCTGATGTCTCTTACAACTCGAGCAACAGCAAGTGCCAAAATTTTATTTCTATCCTTAGGCATTATTCACTCCCCTTATTCAAGCAACAGTTTGCATCTTGGAATATTAGCCAACCAACGAATAGTCCAAGGTTGAAAAATGCGGCAGCAGTCATTGTTCACTCTCCATCGAATACAGCCAGTAAAAGGCCGTTAGTTCTTCATCAGTCTCAACTGTCCTGATCGTTTTGAGCATGATCAAATCACCTTCTTTGTATGCTTCACAGTTTGGGTTTTTTGAATGGTTGAAAAATCCACCTAACGGAGTTCTGATATATCCGTTTTCAAATCGTTCATCCTGAACGTGAGTGATTCCTAGAATGGTTTCGGAATCTAGATGTTCTTTAGCAAAAAGTCCGAGACCGTCTACATCAGATTCACCGATATAGACAAATCGTGGAAGTGGTCTGTACGTCATTCTTCACTCTCCACTTGAAATACACCATCTTTCTCTATTAGCACCTTAACCTCAAACATCTCGCTCAATACTCTCCATGGTCTTGGCGCTGCTTTCTGAACCGTTGTTTTAAAGTGCGCCTTTAACCACCTATCATGTGCCCAGCGTCCTAACCAAGAGGAATCTTCCAGTCTGGGAACCACCACTGTACCTGACTCCGTTTTAAGAAACAGAGTCTTTTTCATTTTTGGCTTTCCGATACGCACCAACCGCAACAGGCCATAGTCCTTCTGCGATCTCCAAGCAAGCCTCGGCGACCTTTTGTATCTCCCATTGTGCCCCTTCGTGTGTGCGAAGGTCAATGAACTTTAGAAGATTGTTCAGGTTGACTGTGCCATAATACTCGGTGTACATGTTTTGGGGTAGGACGCCTCTTGCTTGTTCCCGGCAAACGCCTGCTTCGATCAGCATTTCATACAGAGCAAAGCTTGCTTGATGGTGATCTTTTACTATTTTTGAAGCAGGTAGGGGTTCAAAGATTCTTGTAATTTGCGGATCAATCAATTCTTCGGCATTTGATGCCTGTCGGTTTGACTTGTGCTGGGTTCTGAAAGCCTCTGGCTCGTAGAACTGGATGTTCACATCAGTGTATCGACGAGATATTTCATTGTAGCTCCAAGTACGATGACGGTGATGCTGAGACCTAACAAAACATGGAACCACAAAACGGAAAGTAGCAACGTTGTGTTCAAACGTGCTGGTGTGTCTGTGTTTAACCAAGTAGTTAACCAGTCTTTCATCTTTTTCATCTAGTGCCTCCTTATGCTTCCCAAAACTGACACGAGCACTGTTGACGATAGTAAGATCGCTGCCCATCCACTCCACCAGATCAACTCTGCCAATTCCGTCTCCATAGATCTCAATGCTCCTCTTAGAATCGTCTAAAAAGCGTTCTGCTTTGGGTACCGTTGCCCTAATGTTTGGGTCCACAACCCACTCCCTTTTCGTCCTGTATGCGTCTGGATCGCTCACTTAAACCCTCAAATGCAACTAAGATAACGCTCACCACGATCACAGAGCATGGTGAAAATAACTCCGTCAAACTCGTTCTCGCTTGCCCACTTTTCGCAAGCTAACACGTTTGCACCAGAGCTAATGCCGACCAGCATGCCCTTTTGCTTGATAAGTTCTCTGGCTCTCTGTTTCGCCGACTCTGTCGGTACCACAATTATCTCATCGACCTCTTCGAGATCAACAAGAAACTTGCTCCCATCACCGATACCTTGAATCCCGTGTAGCCCTGGTTCTCCGCCGCTCATGACCGGAGACTCTGCTGGCTCGACGGCAATGATCTTTACATCCGGATAGCTCTCGCGCAGCTTTGCAGCAACTCCCATGATTGTCCCACCCGTACCGGTTCCAGATACGAATGCGGCAGGCTTTGTGTTCATTGACCTGCAAGCTTGGACAATCTCCTCGCCGGTAGTGTGGTAGTGGCATTCAATGTTCAGCGGGTTATTGAACTGATTAGTGTTGTACCATCCGTTCTCTTCTGCTAGGCGATCCCTAAGTGCAATTGCACCATCAAAATCACCGGCATCGACCTCTATGAGTTCAGCACCAAGCGTCACCATCATCTGTTTTCGCTCTTCGGACATGTTGCAAGGCATAACAATCTTAATGCTATACCCTCTTTCAGCTGCTAGCAGAGCAAATGCAATTCCAGTGTTTCCAGAGGTTGCCTCAATGAGAGTGTCACCTGGCTTGATTTCGCATGCTTCCTCAGCAGCATCGAGGATGTACTTTGCCAGACGATCCTTCACGCTTCCAGAGGGACTGTACGTTTCAAACTTTCCATAAATGCCTTCTTCAACTTTGAGAAGAGGCGTATTCCCCACGTGATCAGATGGTCTAGACATTCCAGCTCCGCTATGTATTTCATTGTACGGCACAGCGCAGCCGCTTTACAGAACCTAAATCAGACTATATTCGGTGTGAGGTCAAGCAAGTCCTTGATGCTGTCATAGTGAGCCCGAGCGATGTCCCACTGTCCGGCTTCAGACATGAGATACTTTGCCTCATCGAGGTTAACAAAGAAGCCGTTCTCGCTGAGCAGAGCTGGCATCGCTGTTTTTCGAAGCACGTAGAAAGACTGATTCTCCACAACCTTACGCGGTCTTAGTTCCGTGTTACCGTACTCGGAGAGAAGGTTGTTGGCAATGTCTCCTGATAAACCACTTGCTCTGTATACGTACACGGAGGCGCCGCGAACATCGATGGACGGTCCCTTGATGTCCATACCAATTGCATTTGCATGAATTGACACAAAGATCGTGCTACCACTTTTGTTCTCTCTGTTTGCGTTTGCAACTCTTTGAGAAAGAGAGATATCGGCCTGCTCCAAGCTTACGGTGTCAATAGAATCTACGACATATCTACCAGAAACACAGTCATATGTCTCAACACCTGCTCTAACTAGGAGAGACATGAACTTACTTGCAGTGCCTCGGTTGAAGACGCCCTCGTAAATTGTGAACTCTTCCGGCTCAGTAAAGTGGTACTGCTTAGAACCAGGAGTCTGGTACTCGCCATCAATCATACCGCCGTGACCGTAGTCGACGATAACTCTGTCTATCGCTGCCATTGAACCCATCCCGTCGTACTGCTGTATCGACTCAGGGTATAAATATGCGAGAGGTGGGACTCGAACCCACACGGGATACCCCACTGGATCCTAAATCCAGCGCGTCTACCAATTCCGCCACACTCGCTAAAACGCCCCCTGCTGGACTCGAACCAACGACCCGGTGGTTAACAGCCACCTGCTCTACCAACTGAGCTAAGAGGGCAAAGTATCGGGATAGCTGGATTTGAACCAACGACCCTCTGGTCCCAAACCAGATGCGCTACCAGACTGCGCTATATCCCGGTAACACATTCTAAGTACTGGTATGTGATTTGTACAACGTCTTCCCCGGTTGGCGCGTTCGATCTATCAAAAACTATCTTGTTGCCGGCAGTTCCGTCGTACTCCCAGTCGCTCAAGGGAGATATTATTCCATTGATCGTCACCGTTATGAATGCCGGTTCTACTGGTGTCCTGCTCATTTCAAATTCAAGAACCGGTCTATAGCTAGATTCTGCTATCATAGTAAGACTGTCGCGCCAAGATCCGCATATGTCAATGGAAGAACCCGGGTTTAACATTGCCAACTCTACGTAGCGAGGAGCATATTCTGCTGTACAAACATCTCGAGAGCCGGTGTCTGGAATGAGAGGGTCAATCGGGTTGATAACAGAAAAAATTGCTAGGTTTTCATACCCATACAGTCCCTGAAACCAATCAGAGTAGTCTAGAACATCCCTTATGTCATCGCCTGGTTCATCAGTTACAAATATCATGGTTAAAAAGCTGTCTTCCCTGAGGACACCAGAGTCCCACGAGAAGGCGCCTCCTGAACTTGTCGTAGCTATAGCTTGGTCCATTCCTTTTTCGACAGGGTTTCCACTTGTCCCTACTAAGAACTGAGACTCCAGCTCGCCAACAATATCAGTTGTTGCAGGTGTTACGATTGGACCTCTAAGCTCAGGGCTGTCAGTTGTAATGACACCTATCTGAAAATCTACATCGGATCCGATAAGTGTCCTTGCAAACTTTGAAGCGCTAGCAGAAAGATCCTCTTGCTCTTGAGACATTGAGCAAGAGTTATCAATTACAAATAGAACATCGGCCTTGTAACTTTCTTCGCCCAAGTGTGTGTCGATCTGCTCAGGGTAGTCATTAGCGTAAAAATCCTGATCTACCCATATGTAAGGATCGTTGATTGCATTCGACCTAACGAACAGCCTTGCACCGTCGTCCACACCGTTGTTCTCGATGTGTTTGTACTCTATGACAATCTCTTCGCCAGGATCCAGGACCGCTTCGGTTGGATGCGAAACAATGACGTCTGGAGCACCTAATCCGTTCCACTCTATTGAATCGATTACTAGTGGCTTTTGACCGGTCGATCGAATAGTAACAGTCGCATCCGCTTCGCACTCTCGATCAGTCGGGCCGGTCTCTAGTCGCTCTGGGAAAACTCGAATTTTAGGGAATCCATCACCGAGAGGTGGATCATCATAAGGCGAACTAGGCGGCGTGATCCATCCACTGTCGTAGCAAAAGCAAGATGAGTCTTCGGTATCTACAACGCTCTGGTGTGTGTCGATCCCTTCAATCTTTTCACGAATGTGGAAATTGTTTTCTGAAGAGCAGGAGAAAATGGCTAGGATACAAAATACTAAGACACGCACTGACCACCTCTTTGCATAAGTAGACAGTGGGAAGGGAAGCCGCCTGTCGGATTCGAACCGACGACCTGCTGATTACAAATCAGCTGCTCTGGCCAACTGAGCTAAGGCGGCAAATGGGAAGACGGTGCAGCAGAATAATCGGGCGAGATGGCGAGTAAGTTGCTTTCGCCGCCTCTCATAACCGACCGTAGGGCAACTAATCTACGGTCTTGGTTTTTTGTTTTGATTTTCTGCCGGCACCGTCGACTCCTTCGACCCGTCGGTCGAAGGCCCCAATGCAAACGAGGGATACTGGGCTCGAACCAGTGACCTACGGCTTAGAAGGCCGTTGCTCTATCCATCTGAGCTAATCCCCCAAAGGTTGGTTACTCGGGCGGCTGAGTTCCCTTTCACCTTGAGAAGTCAAGCTTCTCACTAATACCCCACTCAGCCTGAGGGCGGAATGATCAAAAACAGCCCCATTCCGCGTCGGGCACCCAGGTTAATCTCCCAGGATTTCAATAACCGCTAGAAAAGCTAGCGGAATCAAAATGGGCAGTACTGCTGCCATGATTCACCTCTCGTATTTGACTTATACAAGCCAGCTGGTTATTGTTTAAGCTTCGCCAGCAATTGGAAGAGTACTGATTAGTTCGATCAGTCCTGCTTCCGCAAGCGGTAACAAAGCTCGCTCTTCTAGATCATTTTCGCTACGGAGAATCTCTACTTCCCCAATCTGTTCGGCAACTTCCTGGAGACTGGCGTATGTCGAAAGCATGATTGCCGACATAGTTGCATCGTAAGTTGCCCGCTCGAGAGGAGTTAGGCGACTCAAGATGGTTTCTACAGTCTCCTCTGTGGAGTCGTCGTTCATCATTTCCCTTGTTGCCATTTTTAAATATCTCCTCAAAAGCTCGATTGTTTAGGACGCATAGATCGGAAGGAAATCATTTGCATGATTGTGCGAAATATTCCTGTCCCGGTTCCATCGGTAATACTTTCGGCAAACAGTTCTGAAGTATTCTACACTACCCTCTTGATCTCCGTAAAGAACGTAAAGTGCCTTGTAGCTGCTGGAGTTTGATAGATGCTTGATCTTGTCAACCATTCGATACGCGACATCTCGAATCTCTTCGGGAAGTGTGATGAGCATCTTGTCAAGCCTTTCGTTGACCATGCAGTTCATCAAGTACTTGTAGCTAAGCTTGGACTTCACCATCTCGCCGATGTAGTTGATGTACTTGAACTTGATTCTCTGAGCATTCGTGCCCTCGCCGATGCATGCAACCCAGCCTTCGTTGTTGTGCACGTCGCGCCTGTTGATTTCATCGATGACTTCCGTGATGGTCATCATCTTGCGTTCTGGAAGAACAATGCTGTCATTGCCTGCCTCCCGAACCTTCATGATGATTCTTTCAAGAACATCCGAAGGAATCTCGTTGCCACCGGTATCGTATGCAGCTAGAAGATAGACCGACTCCTCGTTGCCATAGTCAACATGGACACGGCTGATAGGATGGACAAGTTCCACAACGACTGTCATCAGAGAGTAGTTGAAGAGACTGCATGCATGAACTGCTGCATCGAAAGCCTTCCTATCGAGAAGCCCAAGTGCTGCATCAACATACGGAGTCTCGAGCCTTCCACGGGTAGTTGCACACAGCTGGTCATTGTGAATGAAGTACTGGAGCATTGCACCGTCTTCTTTACGCTGCATCATGACAGGCTCTGAACCGGCAACCTCGTGAATGAACTCGGTCTCTGAGCTTGGAACCTCATCACGATTGAAGAACTTCCGGAAGCTTCGGGAAGCGAGCTTCACGCCAGACACTTCGCCAGGTGTCTCGTAGGAATACACCAAGCCTCGCATCAACCGGAGTGATGTTGTCCAGCCATCCCCGCCTGCAACATCGTGAAGTACGTTGTGGGCCTGAGGAGTGTAGTTGAACAGAACAAGCTTGCGACGAGCGTCGAGGTCAAAGCTGAAGAGATTGCCAGCTTTTACGCCCCACTTCTGGTTGATTCCAAGAATCTTGTTGAGCTCATCGTTCCACTGCTTCTTGAGATGACGCCAGCGATTCTTCTTATCCTCTCGAGTTGTCATCTCGCTAGTAATCTTAGCGACGAGCTTGGGAAACTCTTCGTTGAGGAAGATCGACTCTTCCATGGTTTGCTGTGTTCTAAAAGTTTTCATACATCCCTCCACACTAGATTATAACGTTGACATTCGCGGTTTACATTGAAAGAGCAAGAACTACAAACAGATATGCCAGTGGAAGCATTCCAAACACAAACAATCCATCCTTGATCTGTTCACTCTTCGGGTAATCTTCGTTGCTCATCGCTTTCCTCCGGCGCTGTTTCTCTTGACTTGACTCTTAACCTTTCTCGCCGTCTTTGCATCGGGCGGTTCTTCCTGTAGATTTCCGATGTCCGTGCTGTAAAATGCACCCTCGGTAAGATCACATAGAGTAACCCATTCCTTCCCAGCAGGCGTCTTGCTGAAGTACATGAGGGTTCCCCAGCGCCACTGGCCGCCGTAGTCCTGAAACCATAGCCAGTCGTTCTTCTTGTACGGGGAATCCGGGTGTTTTTCAGTCATGGTGTTGGTGCCTGGAATCGGCTTGCTCTTCTTGCGTTTCACTATGCCCCCATGGAGTGAATGACTTCGAAGCTTCCTGAGTGGTAGTTACCACATCGGTGAGTGTCGCCGGCGGGAGTTGTCATTAGAACGTCGACGTAAACATCACCCCGGCCGTCGGCGCGCCACGCGCTGTTGAGCGTGGTCTCCTTAACCTTGAGGACGATGCCGGTGCAACCTTTGGGAATGGGTGTCCAGCCCCTCGACTCGTTAACGACCGGGTTGTTTCGAACATCCATAATGTTTTTGACGATATCACCAGCTTTCATGATGCAACCTCCTTACATTTTCATCATACCACATGTAGATGAAATCTGCACTCAGCTTGAGTAGTAATCGTCAACTATTTTCTTAGCTCGAGCGTAGAGCGTAGGGTCACCCTCGGTCAGCACCTTGAGTAGTGCAGCCTTTTCCTTCATGTAGACCTTCGCAAACTTGGGATCGTGCTCAGTAATGCTTTTTGAGTTACTGATTAGATCTGCTAGCTTGACCGTCTTAGATTGAGGAAGAGCCTTCGCCGTGTGAATCAAGTCCAAATGCTTGCGTGCCTTTCGATTGCCGTCGCTCGGAACGCTGATGTCTGTGAGATCTGCAACAAGCTGGCGTACTTTGTATCCAAACTCATTCCAGATGTCTGACAGCGTGACGTCGGTGTCTTCGACAACGTCATGCAACACGGCAGCCGCAAGCATCTCCTGGGTGTGCGGAACCGTCTTCACGATTTCCATAACCTCCAGAGGATGAACGATGTAAGGCTCACCAGTGTACTTTCTGGTCTGACCATGGTGAGCTTCAGTTGCGAACAGTATGGCACGTTGAACAAGCATCAGATGTACATCATCGTTTCGCTGTTCGATGCTGCAGCTTCGGCAGCGTCGAAGTTAATGTTTCGCCAGTGAAAGTTTACGAACGGCATTCGCTTGGTCTTCTTGCTGTACTTGTGCTGTACGATGACGTTCTTCTTCGTGATCGACTTGATCGGACCGAAGTAGCTCAGGTTGAACGAGTCATACTCGGCTGAATCGCCAATCTTGAATGTCCGTTCCTTGAGGACTGGGATGTCGAGCTCGTCGTCGGTATCGTTGGTGACCAGCGTGATAGACTCTCCGGGTGTCACGATCGCCCAGGATGTCTTGCCGAGAGTTACAGTGAATGACTTGGCCATGTTCTTTCCTCCTTACATTCTCATCATACCATGCTTGGAGGAAATCTGCACTCATTAATCCTTGAAAGGTGAAGGTCCTTCAGGTGAGAGTTCGTCTCGAGAACGCTTTAGCACCTTTGCCATATCATCAATTGCTTTCACCAACTCTTTTCCCGTTGACGCAAAAAATAAATCTTCAAGTCTTGGCTTAACTTTAGCGTGTGTTTCTTCAGCTCTCTTCCGTGCTCGAGGCGCGCCGAGGCTACCGAGATTTGCAT
>VMHT01201439.1_pt1 | contig 15174 bp, 12 predicted proteins | sample 4693611 | NCBI WGS metagenome assembly VMHT01 (sample SAMN12280063, study PRJNA550983) | marine metagenome | isolation source: seawater sampled from same location over 5 years 0.02-0.2 micron viral filtrate | place: USA: collected off the coast of southern California halfway between the port... ... | reverse complement strand
TCTAAGAAAAAGAATACAGTAGCAGCTAAACAAGCCATTGATACTAACCAAAATGAAATACCTACGAAATCATCTTGAGCTAACATCACTGTCTCTGCGTTTGCTACACCTGTAACACCCATTAGGGCAACAGCTGTAAGAGCAAACAATTTAAGTTTTTTCATAAAAAACTCCCTCTTTAGTTAGTTTTTACTTTATTAGTTTATATAAACTAGGTTTAAGCTTCCTTAAACCAAAGTTGAGCGTTAAATACCAAATATAAGTAGATTATAGAAGACTTAATTATCATTAATTTACATTGATTTTACTTACTTTTTAAAATTAAATACAATTTATAATTTAAAAACCGAAAAAATAAGACTAACGAATCAATTTTTATGTCAGACAAATTCAATGAGATTTATCAGAAATCCATTAATAACCCTGAAAAATTTTGGCAAGAAGCTTCTAATGATATCTTTTGGTTTAAAAAGCCAACTAAAATTTTAAATAGTTCAAATCCACCTTTTTATAAATGGTTTGAGGATGGAGTAACAAATACATGTTATAATGCCCTTGATATTCACATTGATCAAGGCAAAGGGAGCAGAACAGCCTTAATTTACGACAGTCCAATCACTGGAAACAAAAATAAATTCACTTATGACGAACTAAAATCAAAAGTTTCTAAATTTGCAGGTGCTTTAAAAGCTCAGGGCGTTAACAAAGGGGATAGAGTAATAATTTATATGCCAATGATACCTGAAGCAGTTATAGCAATGCTCGCATGTGCTAGGATTGGAGCTATTCATTCAGTCGTCTTTGGTGGCTTTGCCTCTAATGAACTTGCTAGTAGAATTGATGATAGTAAAGCGAAACTTCTAGTAACAGCCTCATGTGGTTATGAGCCCGGGAGAACTGTTGAATACAAACCATTAGTAGATGAAGCAGTAAAACAAGCCAAACATAAGATAAGTAAAATGATTTTATTTCAAAGAAAAGGTAACGAAGTAAAATTAAATGCTCCTTTAGAAATTAGCTGGGATGAAAGTTTGATAAATGCAAAAGAAATAGATTGTGTGGAAATGAATTCAAATGAATTTGCCTATATACTTTACACTTCAGGGACAACAGGCACACCAAAAGGTATTGTAAGAGATATTGGGGGTCACATAGTTGCTTTAAAATGGACTATGAAAAATATTTACAACATTGATGAAGGTGATATTTGGTGGTCTGCTAGTGACATAGGTTGGATAGTTGGTCACTCATACATTGTATATGCGCCTTTGTTTAAAGGATGTGCCACTGTATTGTTTGAGGGTAAGCCAGTAGGTACTCCTGATGCCGGTGCTTTTTGGAAAATTATCTCTGATTACAAAGTAAAATCCTTATTCACAGCTCCAACAGCATTTAGAGCAATTAAAAAAGAAGATCCTGAAGGAAAATTTTTTTCTAAGTATGACTTGAGTAATTTTGAAAGCCTTTTTCTTGCAGGTGAACGAGCAGATCCTGATACAATTAAATGGGCAGAAAATCTTTTAAAAGTTCCTGTAATTGATCATTGGTGGCAAACAGAAACAAGCTGGGCAATTAGTTCAAACTGTACAGGAATAGAAATGATGGAAACTAAATACGGTTCAGCATGTAAAGCTGTACCTGGATATGATGTAAAAATCATAAAGTCTGATCAAACTTTAGCTCAACCAAATGAAATGGGAGACATAGTTGTGAAATTACCTTTACCTCCAGGGACCTTCCCAACACTTTGGAATGCAGATAAAAGATATAAAGAAAATTATATGTCTAATTATGATGGTTATTATCAAACCTATGATGCAGGGCATATTGATGAAGATGGTTACATCTGGATTATGTCAAGAACCGACGACATCATAAATGTAGCTGGTCATAGATTGTCCACAGGTGCTATTGAGGAAGTTTTATCAGAACATCAATCAGTTGCTGAATGCGCCGTTCTAGGAGTCGCTGATAAATTGAAAGGACAATTGCCTATAGGATTAATTGTTTTAAAAGCTGGAGTTAAAAAAGATAACCAAACGATTTCTAAAGAATGTATTCAAATGGTGCGGGATAAAATTGGTCCGGTAGCTGCATTTAAAGTTGCGATAGTGATCAAAAGACTTCCAAAAACAAGATCGGGTAAAATTCTCAGAGGAACAATTAGAAAGATTGCAGATAATGTTGAATATAAAATGCCACCAACTATCGATGACCCAGCCATTCTAGATGAAATAAAACAAGATCTAATTGATAACAAAATACTGAATAATGGTTAAAACTTATTCTTTATTACTTATTGCTATATTCTGTGAGGTTGCTGGAACGATGTTATTGCCAGTATCACAAAATTTCACCAAATTGATACCCACGGTTTGTCTTACAATATTTTATCTCGTATCATTCTATTTAATGACATTTGTGATGGATAAACTCCCAATTGCAATCGTGTATGCCACGTGGAGTGGACTAGGAGTTTTTACAATAGCAATACTTGGTTATTTCTTTTTTAAGCAAACTTTAGCATGGCAGGCAATTTTAGGATTATTTTTAATTGTCATTGGAGTGATATTGGTTAATTCTTATACTTTAAAGACGATTTAACTATATCAATATATATGAAGGCATCAGTAATCATTGCGAATTATAATAATGCAAAATTTGTTAAAGATTGTATCAATTCTTTAATTTCTCAAACACACAAAAATGTAGAAATCATTTTTTTTGATGACAATTCGCTTGATGACTCAATTGAGATTGTTGAGAAATATGAAAATATAAAAATCATTAAAAATAAAGAACAAACAAAATTTGGTTCTCTTAATCAAATGAATGCATTTAAAAAGGCTGTTGAAGTAAGCACTGGTGACATAATATTTTTATTAGATAGTGATGATTATTTTCACTTTAATAAAATTGAAAAAATTATTAATTCATTTTCTGATGATGATAACAAAATGATAATATATGATTTTCCAATAATTCTAAAAAATAATAATGAAATTACTCAAAATCAAAATAATAACATTTTTAAAACTTACTGGGGTTATATTCACCCAACCAGCTGTATATCAATAAGAAAAAAATTCATATCAAATCTTTTTGAATCAACAATAACTAATAGTTTTACAGATATTTGGTTAGATTTAAGAATTAAAATTTATTCTAAATATTTGCATACTTATGATGTAATTAACGAAAACCTGACTTATTATAGACAAACAGATAGTAATGTTTCATCAAAATTTAGAAAATTTTCAAAAAGTTGGTGGCAAAGAAGAAATGAAGCTCATGATTATTTTTTTAATTTTATGAATAAAAACAATTTAAAAATCTCTAAAAATTTAGATTTTTATTTTACAAAAATAATTAATAAATTTATCAAATGATTAAGATTTTAATAATTGGAAAAAGAGGTTTTGTTGGTAATAATTTAAATAGATATTTAAGAAAATATTATAATGTTTCTCACAAAAGTTATAAAGATCTAAATAAATTAAAATTCAAATTAAATAATTATAATTTTATAATAAATACATCAATCAACAAAAATTATATTAACAATAGATATAATGTAAAATTTGATAATGATATAAAAATATCAAAATTTATAAATAATCGTAAAACCACATTAGTTTTTTTAAGTACAAGAAAAGTTTACAAATCTAAAGCAAATTTAAAAGAAAATAGTAAACTTGCTCCTAAAACCAATTACTCAAAAAATAAATTAATTACTGAAAAGAAATTAATTGAAAAATTTTCAAAAAATTTAATAATCTTAAGAGTCTCAAATATTATAGGCTATAAAAGTAAAATTAAGAGACTACATAATACATTTGTTGACGTATATTTTCAAAATGTCAAAAAAGGTTATTTATTGGACAATAAAAATGACTACAAAGATTTCATTAGTATTGAAAAATTTTGTGAAATTATGAGGAATATTATTAAAAAAAACCTCAGAGGAACATTCAATGTTTCAATTGGCAGAAAAGTTTTTTTGAATGATATTGTGAATTGGCTTAATAAATACAATTCTAAAAAAATAAGGACTAGAAGTGTTAATAAAAAAAATGAATGTTTCTATCTTAACAATCAAAAACTTATGTCAAAAATTAAGATTAAAAACACTCTTTCAGAATTAAGAGATTATTGTCACAAAATTAGTAAAAAGAAATTTAATTAGTTTTCAAATATTAATGGCTTTCCCTCAGGATCACCTAAAATTTTACCATCTCTCATTTTAATTTGGCCAGCGATAATTGTTGCCGTTGGTGTGCCTTTAAATTCAACTCCATTAAAAGGTGACCAGCCACATTTACTCTCAATATTTTCATTCTTTATCGTAATCTTCTTATTTAAATCAATTATCGTAAAATCAGCATCGTAGTCCTTTTTAATAAACCCTTTATTTTTAATGCCAAATATTTTAACTGGATTTTCACAAACAAGATTTACTAATTGGTTCAACGATAATTTTTCATTATTTACATGATTCAACATTACTGGCATGAGAGTTTGCACTCCCGGCATGCCTGAAGGTGAGTTAGGATAATCTTTTTCTTTATTAACTTTCAAATGTGGGGCATGGTCTGACCCAATCGTGTCATTTAAGTTATTTTTAACTGCATACCAAAGACGATCGTAATGAGATTTGTCACGTATAGGGGGATTCATTTGAGCATAAGTACCTAGTTTATCATAGCAATCTGGTGCATAGATCGTTAAATGTTGTGGAGTAATTTCAAAAGTAATATTACCTTTGTGTTGAGATAAAAAATCTATTTCTTGTTTAGTGGTTATGTGAAGAACATGGGCTTTCTTTTTGTAGCGCTCAGCAATTCTTACAATCCTTCTTGTGGATGAAATTGCACATTCTTCGCTCCTCCAAATAGGATGCGAGTGTACATCTCCATTTTTGATTAACTTTTTATTCTTATTTAAAATTTCTTCATCCTCTGAATGAACAGCGACTACCTTAGAGCTATTTTGAAATACTTTATCAATATCTTTTTCATCAGCTACTAAAAGATTTCCAGTAGAAGAGCCTGCGAATAATTTGATACCACAACATCCCTCTAAATCTTTTAACTCCGCTAGTTGATTTACGTTGTCAGCTGTTGCACCAAAATAGAAAGCATAGTTGCAATACATTCTATTTTTTGCAAGATCTAATTTCCTTTGAAACTCTTTTATATTTGAAGTTGGTGGATTCGTATTTGGCATCTCAAACACTGCTGTGATTCCTCCAGCTATAGCTGCTCTAGATCCAGAATGAAGATCCTCAGTATCAGTTGAGCCTGGTTCTCTAAAATGAGTTTGGGTATCTATACAACCTGGCAGGACAATTTGTTTGTTCGCATCATAAATCTCTTTAGTTTCCTCTGAAATTTCACCAATCTTTAAAATTTTTCCATTTTTAATGGCAATATCTTTATTCTCTAGCTTTCCATCAATATAACATTGCCCATTTTTTATTATTAGATCTAACATTTATGAAAAAAGTTATTATATTAAAATTAGATATCAATCAAATATGAATAATAGTGTTTATATATTAAAAGATAGAGCCATACTTTACATTAATGGTGTTGATTCTAAAGATTTCTTACAAAACCTAATAACTAATGACATAAATAAAGTTACAGATAATTCAAGCTGCTTTGCTTCCTTATTAACGCCTCAAGGAAAATTTCTATACGAATTTATAATTGTTAAACATAAATCTGGATACTTTATTGATTGTGAAAAATCCCAATCTGAGGAAATATATAAACAACTTAATCAATACAAAATCAGATCTAAAGTAGAAATTTTAAATTTAAGTAATGAGTTTGTGGTCGCAAGTTTTGGTTATGAAAAATATTTATCTATTGAAGGCTCAAAAGATATCTTAGGTTTTACACTTAAGTATAGAGAGGATCCCATTATTTTAGATCCAAGAAATAAGAATTTAGGTGCTAGATTAATAATCAATTTAGAAAAGCTTTACTTATCTTTAAAAAAACTTGAATTAAAGGATGACAAAATAAAAAATTATTACAATCAAAGTCATAAACTTGGAATTGTTCCAAAAAATTTGAATAAATTAAAAAATAAATTATTTGGTATTGAGTGTAACTTTGAAGATCTCAATGGAATTGATTTTAAAAAAGGATGTTATGTTGGTCAAGAAAATACGGCAAGAATTAAACTTAAAAATAAACTTTCCAAGAGATTGTTGCCAATCGAAATTGTTGATGGAAAACTGTTAGAAGATGAGGCAATATTTTATAATGATGTCGAAATAGGAAAAATTTTAATCAATGAGGAGTATCCTTTTGCTTTAATAAAATACTTGGATAAAAATTTTGATAAAAATGCTATATTTAAATGTAAAAATGGATCTTTCAAAATATTTATACCAAAATGGTTAAAGATATAATTTAATGGTGCGGCCAGAGAGACTCGAACTCTCATGGACTAGGTCCGCACGGCCCTCAACCGTGCCTGTCTACCAATTTCAGCATGGCCGCAAATATGACCCACATTAAATCAATGACAAGTAGGTTTCAAATTGATAAATTTTAAATATGGAATTTAACCAAGAAGTAAAAAAAGCTACTGATCCAATTTATCGAAAAATATCAAAGGTTATGCCTGAGATTGAGTGGTCAACACACGCTCCTTATATTCATAAAATTAATAAGCTTAAAAAAGAAAAAAATGCTGTCATCCTTGCGCATAACTATCAAACTCCTGAAATTTATCACGGTATCGCAGATTTTTCTGCTGACTCTCTAGCTCTTGCAATAGAGGCAGCAAAAACATCAGCTGATATAATTGTAATGGCAGGAGTTCATTTCATGGCTGAGACTGCAAAATTAATGAGTCCTAATAAAAAAGTTTTGTTACCAGATATGGATGCGGGTTGTTCTCTTTCATCATCAATTACTGGAAAAGATGTAAGATTATTAAAGGAAAAGTATCCAGGTGTTCCGGTTGTTTCTTATGTAAATACTTCTGCTGATGTAAAAGCTGAAACAGATGTATGTTGCACCTCGGCAAATGCAGTTAAAATTGTAAAATCATTAGGTGTCAAAAAAGTTATTTTTTTACCAGATGACTACCTTGCTAAGTATGTTGCTTCACAAACTAATATTGAAATTATTTCTTGGAAAGGAATCTGTATTGTGCACGATCAATTTAATGAAAAAGAAATTATTAATATTAGAAAAAATAATCCAGGAATAAAAATAATTGCACACCCAGAATGTCCGCCTGATGTCATTAAAGCTAGTGATTTTGCAGGATCTACTTCCGGCATGATAAATTATGTAAGAGATAATCAACCCAAAAAAGTTATGATGGTTACAGAATGTTCAATGAGTGATAATATTCAAGTAGAAAACCCTAACGTTGAATTTATTAGACCATGTAATATGTGTCCACACATGAAAAAAATTACTTTACCGAAAATCTTGGATTGTCTAGAAAATGAAACTGGTGAAATTATTATGGATAGAGAGACAATAAACAAAGCAAGATTATCAGTTGAAAAAATGGTTGCTATCGGTAGATAATCATTTGTGTCAAAAATTAAATTAAGTGAAAATTTTATTAGAAGTACTGTTAAGCTTGCGCTTAATGAAGATTTATATCCATCTGGAGATATAACTTCAGATTTAATTAAAAATGACAAAGTAATTGAAGCAAAGCTAATTTGTAATGAAAATGCAGTTATAGGTGGTTTACGGTTTGCAAAGAGCACTTTTAATTTAATTGATAGTAAAATTAAATTTATTGTTAAAAAAAAAGATGGTTCTTTAGTAAAAAAAAATTCTTTAATTGCTACCATCAAAGGTAAAGCTAAGAATATATTGATCGCTGAAAGAGTTGCTCTAAATTTTTTATCACTTGTTTCAGGCATAGCTACAAAAACAAATCAATTTGTAAAATTAGCTGGTAAAAAGTGTAAAATTTGTTGTACTAGAAAAACTATTCCAAATTTAAGAGTTATTCAGAAATATGCAGTAAAATTAGGTGGAGGAACTAATCATAGATTTAATTTGAGTGATGAGTTTTTAATTAAAGATAACCACATTGCTAGTTCAGATTTAAGAAATTTAGTTATTTTAGCAATAGAGAATAAAAAAAATAAAAAGATAACTGTTGAGGTTGATAATTTAAAACAACTTAAAAAAATTCTTGGTCTAAAATTTAATACTGTCCTATTTGACAATATGAGTATTAATAATATTAAAGCTGGTATTAAATTAGCAAAAAAATATTACAAAACAGAAGCTTCAGGAAACATAAGCCTTAAGACAGTTAAGAAAGTTGCCGCAACTGGAGTAAATCGAATTTCTGTTGGAAGTATTACTCATAGTTCTTCAGCAATTGATTTTAAATTAGAAATTTAAATTATATTTTATTATTTTTTATTTTTTAACTCTGCTTGAGCAGCAGCTAATCTTGCAATTGGAACTCTGTAAGGTGAACACGATACATAATTTAGACCAACTTTTGAACAAAACTCAATACTCATTGGATCTCCTCCATGTTCTCCACAAATTCCTAACTTTATTTTTTTATTCTGTTTTTTTCCTTTTTCAACTGCTATTTCGATAAGATCCTTAACACCATCATCAATTGAAATGAATGGGTCAATGGTAAAAATTTTATTATCAATATAATCATTCAAAAATTTACCACTATCATCTCTACTGATTCCAAAAGTTGTTTGTGTTAAATCGTTTGTTCCGAAGCTGAAAAATTCTGCATGTTTTGCAATGTCTTTTGCTTTGATTGCAGCTCTGGGTAATTCTATCATTGTACCAACCAAAAATTCAATTTTAGTCTTATTTTCATCCTGAACTTTCTTTGCAGTTTTAATCACGAGATCTTTCATTATCCTTATTTCTGCTTCTGTGGAAACTAAAGGTATCATTATTTCTGGAAAAGCAGATTTTTGTTTATTTTTTTTAAGATCAGATAAAGCCTCAAAGATTGCTCTACACTGCATTTCATAAATCTCTGGAAAAGAAATACCTAATCTACAACCTCTATGGCCTAACATTGGATTTTGCTCATGAAGTTCATCTATTCTTGACTCTACTTCTTTTTTATCTGAACCTAATGCATTGGCTACTTCAAAAATCTCCTTTTGAGATTTTGGCAGAAATTCATGTAGTGGGGGGTCAAGCAATCTCACCGTAACTGGAAGACCGTGCATAATTTTGAATATTTCCATAAAATCTTTTTTTTGATGAGGTAATAATTTTTTTAATGCTTTTGCTCTATCCTCTTGAGTTTTTGATAAAATCATCTCTCTCACAGACAATATTCTCTCTTCATCAAAAAACATATGCTCGGTTCTACAAAGACCAATGCCTTCCGCACCAAAGTCTCTTGCCGTTTTGGTGTCTAGAGGAGTTTCAGAGTTTGTTCTCACTTTTAATTTTCTAATGTTATCTGCCCAACTCATCAGTTTTGAAAAATCTCCTGAAATTTCTGGTTTTACTGTTGGAACCGTACCTAAAATTATTCTCCCTGATGAGCCATCAATTGTAATTGTATCACCTTCTTTCACCTCAATAGAAGATGTTTTAAAAATTTTTTTTTCATAATTAATATCAATTTCACTAGAGCCAGAAACACAAGGTCTTCCCATGCCTCTTGCAACAACTGCTGCATGACTGGTCATTCCACCTCTTGCTGTTAAAATTCCTTTAGCAGCATGCATCCCTTGAATATCTTCAGGCGATGTTTCAACTCTTACTAAAATTGTATCTTGCATCATATCATTTAGTCTTTCAGCTTCTTCAGATGAAAAAACAACTTTTCCACTTGCGGCACCTGGAGACGCTGGAAGACCATTAGCAATTACTTCGAAAGAACTTTTTTCATCTAAAGTAGGGTGGAGCAATGTATCTAAAGAATTGGGATTAATTCGTAAAACTGCATCATTCTTTGAAATTAATTTTTCTTTTACCATATCAACTGCAATCTTTACAGCTGACTTAGATGTTCTTTTTCCTGAACGGGTTTGTAATATCCAAAGTTTATTATTTTCCACGGTAAACTCTACATCTTGCATATCCTTGTAATGTTTTTCTAACTTCTTGAGAATCTTGTAAAGCTCAAGATATACTTGGGGCATTGATTCTTCCATTGAAGCTTCTTTAACTTTAGCCTCTTTTTTTGCTTTTTTGGTTATATATTGTGGTGTTCTAGTTCCAGCAACGACATCTTCACCCTGAGCATTAATAAGATACTCTCCATAAATATCATTAGAACCATTTGAAGGGTTTCTTGTAAAAACAACACCTGTTGCACAATCATTTCCCATATTTCCAAAAACCATTGATTGTACATTAACTGCTGTTCCCCACTCTGAAGGAATTTGATTTAATTTTCTATAAATTTTTGCTCTCTTACTTTCCCAAGATAAAAATACTGCACTGATAGCTCCAAATAGTTGTTGATAAACATCTTGTGGAAATTCTTTATTGGTTTTTTCTCTTACTGTATTTTTGAAATCATTGATTAATCCATCCCAATCTTGTTCATCTAACTCAGTGTCTAATAAAACACCTTTTGTTAATTTGTAATTTTCTATTAATTCCTCAAAATGATAAGTCTCAACACCCATAACAACATTTCCATACATTTGGATAAATCTCCTATAACTATCCTTGGCAAATCTTCCGTTGGAGGTTTTTTTTGATAAAGCAATTACAGTCTTATCATTCAATCCAAGATTTAGGATAGTATCCATCATGCCTGGCATTGAAACCCTCGCTCCTGACCTGACTGATAAAAGAAGAGGATTTTTTAAATCCCCAAATTTTTTTGATACATTTTTTTCAATAATCTTTAGTTCTTTTTTAATTTGATTTATTAATTTTGAATTCAATTTTTTTTTATGTTTATAAAATATTTCACAAACTTTTGTTGAGATAGTGAAACCTGGAGGCACTGGTAAACCCATCTTGCCCATTTCAGATAAATTCGCACCTTTTCCACCTAAAAAATTTTTTGGATTTTTAATTTTTTTTGACTCTTTTGAATTAAAATTTAGAATTAGTTTATCCACTACTTACTTTCAATAATTGAAAAATTTGTAAAATTTTGAAATGTTTTACACAACATATTAATAAGTTCCAATCGGTTTTTTCTTAAATTTTCATTTTCTTCATTTACTTTCACATTATCAAAAAATTCAAATACTTCTTTTTTAGCTTCTGCTAACATTGATAATGATTTTTCATAATTTTCATCATTATTAATTGTAGAATAGTACTTTTTAATTTCATTAATCTTTTTAAATAAATTTTTTTCAAAATCACTTTTGAAAATACCTGGATCAGTTGTGTTATTTATTTGGATTTCATTATTTCTTAACTCGTTCTCTAGTATACTTGAGGCTCTCTTATAACTAGAAGTTATATCTAAACCTATTTGGCTATTTATAATCTTATCTAAGCATTTAGCTTTTTCAAAAGATGAAAATAATCTATTTAATGATAAAGATGTCATTGTTGCATCAATTATATCGTAACGAATTCCTTTTTCTTTTAAATAATATTTAAATCTATCTTTAAGAAAATTATGAAGTTCTTTTTGTAAATCTTTGTTAACTAATTTAAAGCCTTGGTCTTCATATAAACTTGAGGAATAAATCAATAAATCATTTATTTTCAAATCTTTTTTATTTTCTATTATAGTTCTGATTGTGCCAAGTGCTGTTCTTCTTAATGCCAAAGGATCTTTCGAACTAGTAGGTTTTTCATTAATCCCAAAAAAACCTACCATCGTGTCAATTTTATCTGTAACGGACAATGCAACACTATATGGTTTTTTTGGAACTCTAGAATTTAATCCAATTGGCAAGTATTGTTCGGTTATTGCCAATGAAATATCTTTATCAAATCCTTGGGATGCGGAAAAATATCCACCCATAACACCTTGTAATTCAGGGAATTCATTTACCAGGTCAGAAGTCAAATCTGTTTTACAAATCGATGCGGACAACTCCACTTTTTCTTTACTTATCAAAAATTCATCTGAAATCATTCCACCAAGTTTTCTCATTCTTTGAACTTTGTCAAAATAAGTTCCTATTCCTTTGAAAAAATTCATTGATTTTAGTTCTGATATTTTTTTTACTAAATTTTGATTTTTATCTTTATTCCAAAAAAATTCTGCATCACTCAATCTTGCCTCTACTACTCTTTCATTGCCTATCTTAATAAGTCCTTTGGTATCTTTTTTGTTTACAACAATCAAAAATTCATTGGTAATTTCATTTTTATCATCAAAAGTTGGGAAATATTTTTGATGAGATTCCATTGTTAAAGTTAAAATTTCTTTTGGTACAGATAAAAATTTTTTATCAAATATACACAATAAAACATGTGGGCTTTCTACTAAGTTTACGACCTCTTCAATAAGTTTTGGATTTTCATTAATCTTTAATTTTTTTTTATTCAATATTCTAGAAAAATGTTGGTTTATTAAATTCAATCTTTTATTTTGATCTACATATATTCCAAGTTTTTCAAAAAATTTTTGATATGTTTTGAAATTTTGAAATGTTTTTTTCTTTTCTTCAAGATCTTTATCTATAAAAGTTGAATTTGATGACACAAGATGATGGAATTCAAAATGAATTATTTTCTTATCAAATAAAGATAATATTGATTTCAATGGCCTACCCCAGTTTAAATCAAATTCACCCCATTTCATTGATTTTTTCCATTGATAATTACCTATAATTTTAGGGATAAACTCGGTCAGCAGATCGTGAGTATTTAATACTTTTGACTGTGTTTTAAAAAAATAAAATTCATCTTTTTCAATTTTTTTTTTATATAAATCTTTTTTATCTATTTTTTTTGATCTTATAAAACCTTCTAAAGCTTCATTTGGCGCAGTTATTTTAGGTCCTCTAATTTCTTCCGATTCAATTTTAATCACTTTATCTAAACCTTCAAAGACAATAACTAATCTATTTGGAGAAGATAACGAAAAACTTTTTTTTGACTTAATTGACTTTTTTTTAAATAAATCTTTAAAATCTTCAAAAATTTTTTCCCTCAAATTTTTTTGAAGTCCAGCTGGAATTTCTTCGCTGAAAAGTTCTAAAAAAAATTCTGACATTCTATTTTTGTGTATCAATCCAAACTGTAGCAGCTGATTTTGTAATTTCTCTAATTCTGCTAATGTATTCAGCTCTTTGAGCAACACTAATTGCGCCGCGTGCATCCAATATATTAAATATATGACTTGCTTTTAAACACTGGTCGTATGCGGGTAGAGATATTTTTTTTTGAACTAGAGACCTTGATTCATTTTCAAACATATCAAAAAACTTAAAAAGATTCTCCGTATTAGCAAATTCAAAATTATAAGCTGAAAATTCTTTTTCAGCTTGATGAAAAACTTCTCGATATTCTACTCCATCATTATTCCAAACTAAATCGTAAACATTTTTTTTTTGTTGAGTAAACATACAAATTCTTTCTAAACCATATGTAAGTTCTACTGAAACAGGTTTGCATTCAAACCCTGCCATTTGTTGAAAATATGTAAATTGGGTAATTTCCATTCCATCACACCATACTTCCCATCCAAGTCCAGCAGCACCAAGTGTTGGGCTTTCCCAATCATCTTCAACAAATCTAATGTCGTGGTCTTTATGATTTATACCAATTACTGTTAAACTATTCAGATAAAGTTTTTTAATATTTGATGGAGAGGGTTTTACTATTACTTGAAATTGATAATAGTGTTGAAGTCTATTGGGATTATCTCCATATCTACCATCTGATGGTCTCCTTGAAGGTTGAACATAAGCGGCCTTCCATGGTTTAGGTCCCAAAGATCTTAAAGTAGTTGCAGGATGAAAAGTTCCAGCCCCTACTTCCATATCATATGGTTGTAAAATCACACAACCGTGTTTACTCCAAAACTTTTGTAAATTAAAAATTGTATCTTGAAAAGATTGGAATTTAGGCTTTGATTTACTTTTTTTAGAGACCATATTTTTGCCATACAGATTTTTCTTCTAATATATTAGCTAAATGATCAACTTGATCATTCGATGAAGATAATTTTTTACTTAACCAGCTCTTTGATTTTTCAAATTTTTTAATTATTACATCTTCTCCAAATTTTTCTCTTAGTATTTGATTGGCATCTCCAACTTCGTCAATTAAACCAAGTTCTTTGGCTTTACTTCCAGACCAAAATTCACCAGAAAAAAGCTCTATGTCAGATTTTTTAAGTTTTGAGCCTCTACTTGTTTCAACAACATCAATAAAATCCTTGTGTAAATCTAACTGAATATTTTTCAATCTTTCTATATCTTCTTTTTTTTCATCAAGAAATGGATCAAGAGTACTTTTATTTTTACCAGCTGTATGAACTCTTCTCTCAACTCCTATTTTTTTAATTAATTCAGTAAAGCCAAAAGAAGAATAAATAACTCCTATAGAACCAATTATTGAGCTGGAATTTGCATATATTTCATCTCCTGCACATGCAATTAAATATCCGCCAGAAGCAGCAACGTCCTCTGCGAAAACAATGACTTTTTTTTTATTTTTTTTGGCTTGTTGTCTTATAAAATTATAAATTAAATGCGACTGGACTGGAGATCCACCTGGTGAATTTATAGTAATCGCAACACAAGGTGCTTTTTTTAATGAAAAAGCTTTAGAAATAATCTCTTCTTGGCCAGAAAAATCTATACCCTGCTTAAATTTTCCTACATTTCCTATAACTCCACTTAGTTTAATATGTGGAACAATTTTTTTCTTTTTAAAAAAAGAGAACATTTTTAATCTTTATAGAATTTTTAATTGAATATAAAGACACCTTATAATTGAAGATTCAGGTGCGTCAATTGATAAGTAATAAATATAAACTTATTATACTAGTTTGTTCACATATATGGGAACTGTAATTCAGCTAAAAGACCAAATAAATAATTCTTATTTTCAGCTTAAAAACTCAGTTGAAGATAAATTAATACTTGTTGAAGAAAAGATAAAATCAAAACTTACAAGTGATGTAGAATTGGTCCAAAAAATGACAGATTATCATCTTGATACTGGTGGTAAAAGATTGCGAGCTTTATTAACTTTAGGTTCAGCTAAATTGTGTGGGTATTCAAAAGGTGTTAGAGAT
>VMHT01140228.1_pt1 | contig 15174 bp, 17 predicted proteins | sample 4693611 | NCBI WGS metagenome assembly VMHT01 (sample SAMN12280063, study PRJNA550983) | marine metagenome | isolation source: seawater sampled from same location over 5 years 0.02-0.2 micron viral filtrate | place: USA: collected off the coast of southern California halfway between the port... ... | reverse complement strand
TAGCTTGGCCCCCAATGTGCGCTCAAAAAAGAGTATAATTCTTCCCTCATATGATCCGCTTTAGTTTTGGCCTCGAAAACTGCCAAGGCTTCAGCTTCAACAGAACCAGACATTTTTTTCCACCAAGGAATATTATTCTGCTTATGCTTTTGCTCTATATGATTGAGGTCTGACATTGCGGAAGCCCATTGGGAAAGTTGGCCCACGCAATCTTGCATTTCCCTACCCGCATTTACCGCTTTTTTTAAATAACCTACGGCGGAAGAAGCGGCACTAATTGCCGCTGTCACGGTAATTGGGTCCATTTTAGCCCATAAATGTCATTCTTAGCAGAAGCAGTAAACTTGCACCACTTATTGCTATCATAATTGCCTCAAGTCGCTTAATCCGATTGTAGAGATCTTTAAACTGAATTTTCATTTCAGTTTTGATTTCCGCAACCTGGATCTGCAATTCATCAATACGCTTGTGTGCAGACGATACCGTTCTTTTATCCATTTTAGATTGCCTCTATTAAACGTTAGGGTAACGTGTTTTGATTTCTGCACGTTTATCTAGCCATTGCTGTTCTGTGCTTATCCCTGCTTTCCATTTGAAATATAAAGGATCACTTTCGTTCTGATATGCAGCTAATCTTTTTGCATCAATTTCAGCTTGTGGCTTACCCAAAACAATAGCGTCATATTCAGCTTGGATTTCTGTTTGGCTTGGCGTGGCCCCTGAGTGATCATCAGCCCAAGTTATCGTTGATAAATCCGCACCAACCATCGTAAACTTTGCATTTTCATTTAAGTTATAAATAGCTTTAAAAAGCGTCATAATATCCATTATACAGTCACCTCTTCAAACATAAAAAACCCATTTTGAAATGCAGATCCACCGCTCTGGGTGGCAGGGGATAATGACATAAACGCACCAGAGCCAAGTGTTGCAAACGTGTCAAAATATGTTCTAGTCGTTATTCTGCGAACAACTTGAATGTGTATGCTATCTTTATTAAAATCTGTACCGCTTGCATTACTTTGGTGGTTATATGCGGTATCATATTCCTTAGTTGTAATTGAACTTCGGTTGCTGCTAGTCGTGGCAGTGCTTGTAGTAGACCTTAATTCTAAATTAAAACCACCACTTGTTCCGCTAAATTTTCCATAAAGAGCTTGAGGCACAATGTAAGTTATTAATGTATAATTATTAGAATCGTTTTGCAAAAAATTGGGCGTTCTATCTGTCGTTGTGCCTGAAGCTGTAAGCTCGTTCCAATATACGTGTGTGAATGAGCTACTTGAAGCACTTACCCCTGCACCAGTAAAAATCTTTAAATTGCTTATTGGGGAACTTCCACCGCTACTTGCCGTTGCAAAGGATAAAGTTCCACTCCCATCGGTTTGCAAAACTTGGTTTGCAGTACCATCTGAGGACGGTAGCGCAAAAGTTCCCGAAAAATTACTTAACTCTAACATTCTTGCGGCGGTCATTCCCGAACTTGCTAACGAGTTTATCTCTGCGCCAGTTGAGGTAATCGTTGTCCCACCAACCTTAAATGCTGTAAAATCCGGTGAGGTTAATGCACTCGTTCCAACATCCATATCTTTGAGATGCCCCATGATAGCTCTCATAGCGTTATTGACGTTGCTAGGAGCCATGCCCTCATCTATGTCAATGTTGGCTACATCCGTGTTCGATGAAGCCGTAGCACTATATTGCGCTATAGTGTTCTTAGCCATTATTCAAATTCCTCTTCTAGTAATTCTGAACCATCAAATATTCCCGCTTGCACCAAAACAGCGTTTAGCCTTTTATTTCGTGCAGCTTTTAGTTTTGCCGTAGTAGGTCTTTCTAATAAATCAGCCATTAACTTTGGATCTTTTATTGCTTCAGCAAGAATGGTCTTAACTCTGAGCTTTGGCATCTTGTCGAAAACCTTTTGTGCGGTTCTTACCCCTGCCCCTGCCAATACCAATGGAGCACCCGCCGCCTGTCCTAGCGCACTAGAACCGCCTAAGTTTGCACCACCTATTCTTAATAAAAGATCAAAGAATATATCTTCTTTGCCTAATAGGTTTTCAAACTGATCTGTGTTTGCCAATGCGCTTTCAAACTCTTTTGTCTTGGCTATTAAACGATCAACGTTTTTCATTTGCTGTGAGTTAAACAAGCCGTTTACCATTAAGCTCTGCCTAACAGTCTGATTACCTGTTTTTGCATTTAATATTTGTTCAAGCCTATTACCGGATATCATTCCTGATCCAGTAGAGGCACTATCTAATAGTGTCTCGTACACACCATATCTTAGGCCATCCATAACGCTTGGATCTCTTGATCTCTTAGCAAGCCTAGAAACATCCCTGATGCCCCCTGCAACATCATTTGATTTCAAAACGTTTAAAAAAAAATCGTTTACATTGTTCGTGCCTAGCACCTTGGCTGTAGTAGACTTTGTTCTTGCAAACTTGGTCCCATCTTGAGCTTGCTTGGTTACTCTTTCAGCTAATCGTGCGGCTGTTTCAGTGCTTCTAAAAGAGTCGGTCAAACCTAAGTCTTGTATTGTTTGAGCGTTAGACTTGATAAATCTATCAAGCTCTTGAGGGTTAATAGAACCATCATAATTTGTGGCTTTATTTGCAAAAGATTGCAGAAAGTTTTGCTGCAACTGCATCATGTCACCAGATTGATCACCCGCTGCATTTCGTAATGCTTGCAGATTAAGTAAAGTTTGCTGATCTTGCCCACTTCTCGCAACGTCTAGCGTTCTAGTAGGATCAACGGTTATACCACCATCACGATCAAAACCTAATGTTTTACCTACAAAACCCTCAGTAAACTTTCTGTTAAGTTCCCTTGAAAATGCTCTTGCTGTTTTAGCTATATCTCCTTCAACTGGCTCTAAATCTTTAAGTATGCCATCAGAAACTTCACGATACATTCTTGCGTCATTAAATCTTTTTTGCGCTCTAGCCTCTCTAGCAAGCTCTAAATAACGACTTCTAGTCCTTAATAGGTTGCCAGTTGTAGTCTCGCCTTTACCAAGATTTTTCTTTTTCTGATCTTTCTTTATGTCTTTTATTACCGCTTTTAATGGGGCGGGTAATTCCTCACCAGACGCTAAAGACGCTTTTACCTTATTATATGCTTCAAGCGTATTATCAGCTTGCACTGTAAGATCACGCTTAACACCTGACCAAAGTTGGTTTTCTGTATCTCTTGCCGTTTTAAGAGCCGTTTCTACAATATCTCTAGCTTGTGAATTTACTTGAGCGCGATCCACGTTAGGCATGTTGGTTGCCTGTAAATCTTGCGCCCTCTTTGCAGCGGTTTTTACACGTTCGTCCAAGGATTGTACTAGGTAATCTTGTCTAGCTTGTGCAGCTAATCTTACCAATTCAGGATCACCACTTGTTATCGCTGCGCGGTAAGCATCATTAAATTCATTAATAGCTTTCTGCGTTTGCTTTGCTACATCTTGACTAATTTGCCCACCAGACCTAACAAGCTCATTCTCAATTGCTAAAAAGCCTTGGTTTCCTGTGATCTGTCCGGCTGTACCACTACCTGTCGCGGTGCGTAACTTCTTAGCCTCACTTTCTAAATCTAACCCACGATCTAATTGATCTTTTTGCACTAACCTAGCGGCCTCTCTTTCCTTACCGCTTGGCGTCAACGTGCCTAATGCTCTTGTAAGGTTAGCTGTAAGAGTTGGCAAAACAGTTGATAAAACAATAGGAGAAAACGCCCCTGCTAATTCTCCATACATCCTACTTGTAGGATCACCTGGATTAACTTGTTCTGCAACACCCGCACCAATTGAAGGAGCAAGGGCTAGTCCTGTTTCTACCGCCGCTGTAGTTCCTGGGTTTGCCGCCGTAGTCTTTATTATATCATCAACAGTTTGTGATACTATATTTGATTTTGGTGCAGCTTTAGCTGTCGCGTCTAATGCTGATACTTTTCTTGCCGCGCCAAAAACAGGAAGTATCGTTCCGACTGTTTGACCAAAAACCTCACCGCCTTGAGCGAATGGTCTTTGATCTTTTGGCAAGTCCTCAATGTCTTTGTACCCTAAATCAAGTAAGCCCGACATTGTGTTTCGTATAGATTGAGAACCGCCTATCGGGTTCTCAGTAATAGGTCCAAAGCCTTGTTCACCAGGAAGTAGATTTAATAACTTTGGTAACTGATTTATTGCGTCAACAGGAGCACCAAGAACATCAGCCAAACCGACATTGACCCCTCTTCCGGCCCCTTCGACTCTTTCCCCGAGCGACGATTTTGATACCTCAAGAAAGGCTTGTTTAACAGTTTCAAAATCAGGCGTTCCCTTCTTGTCTTGGTTATCAACGAGCCATTGAGCAAATTCATTAGCGGTAGACATTATCGATCCCTTCTTAAAATATCGACTGCTTGATTTACTACGGATGATTGTGTGCCGTAATCTCTTTCAAACTCATTCAAAGACTCTCTTAGGCTTGCGATTAAGTCTGGAAATGTGTTGATAACATTTAGAGATAATGTTCTTTGAGTAGCCGTTAATCCCTCTGACTTTTCCGCTGATACTGCTTCTCTTAGTTTTTGTTCTAAAATCGGGACTAATCTCTCAATCTTTGATTTCATTACAGAGTCATTATCATTGTCTTTCGGCAAAATACGTTTAACGTCTTGTTGCGTTCTTACTGACCCTTGCGAACTTATTTGCTTAACTAAATTAGGCATAACAAGGCTTTCTAAAGCCGCTAGATTAGTTTTCTCATCTGTCCTATCTGGAAAAGCTGTGGCAGTTACAAAGCCCAATCCCTTGTTTACAATATCCCTAAACACCCCAGGAACATCACCCCCCGCCGCTAATGGAATATTTATAGATGATATTGGAGATTGGCTAGCGTCACCAACTGGTATTTCAAGCCCATCACCACTTAGATTGTTTGTTTGCTCAATTTTTGTTGGGGCTTTTATTGCACCTTGGCTAGTAGCACTTTCAATAAGGTTTTGCTGAGTAGCTTCATCAAGAGCGAAAACCGTTCCGGCAGGGATTGTTCTACCATTAATGATAACATCTTTAAGAGATGAAAGATTTACTAAGCTTGTTGATTTTGGGTCTTTTGGTGTAATGCCATAAAGTGCTTTATTCCACTGTGTTGATCCCTCTGCTATTCCACCATCAATCAAAGCCTTACGTTTTTCTTGAAATGCACTTAGAGGCTGATCTTTAATACCGAACAAGGCTTGGTTGTATTCGTCGGTTCCCTCAGTAAAACCACTTGAGATAAGTGCTTGCTGTTTTTCTGCAAAAGCAGATTGCTTTTCAGGAGTAATGTTAAACAACGCTTGTAAATATTGTGGGCTACCTTCCTGTATACCCGCTTCAATCAATGCTTTTTGCTTTTCAACAAAAGTAGAATCTTTTTCAGGAGTAATCCCAAACATAGCTTTATTATATTCTACGGACCCCGCAAGTATTCCGGCATCTTTTAGAAGATTAGCCTTTTCTTGTAGATTAGATAAATTTTCTGTTTTTACTGCATTAGGGAAAACTCTTTCCCCTTGGTTTGGACCGTCTGTGTAACGCAAGAACCCATCAACCCCTTTAGCTGTTCCTGGTTTCGCCTTTGCTGTAGGATTAGCAAGAATATTTACTTTATTATCAAGCTCATTAATCTGCGCTACTGTTCCCGCCGGAAAGCCTCTAGCAGCCAACTCATCAGCATTGAGATTTCTAAACTTGTTTGTTGGTTTACGCTTTGCCGCTTCTAAATTAGCAATCAGACTTACCGCCGCTTCAGGACTAGCATTTATCAGTTGCTGTATTCTTGGGTCATCACCGTATTGTTCTGCTAGTTGCAGTAGAGCCGCCTTGCGCCGTCTGTCCTCTTCCATGTCCTGAAAGCTACCATATGTGCCTATTCCGGCTTGTATGGCTTGCAAAGGGTTTTGACCGTCCAGTAACCCCACACCAGTAGTAAGCAGCCCAAGGTTTGCGGGCATACCAAGCTTACCAAAGCTATTATTAAAGTTGTCAAATATACCCATTATATCGCCCCCATAACTTCATTGCTCAATGCTGCATAATCAAGCATCAAAAAGCCTGTCGGGTGTCTATAAACGTGTTCTGGATAAAGCTTCTTAGCCTCTTGAGCCATAAACCCTTCATTTGGGTAAATTTCAAAATGATGTCTTTTAGCTGTTTTATTCCATTTCCAACGATATACATTCAAACCGTTAGGATGCTTACCAAGCAACTCTACATCTTCTTTAAGCCTGTTATCGGAAAACAGTGCAAGAAGCGCACCCATCGTGGTTCCCATAGCAGGGGTTAATGCAGGGATTGAACTAGCTAAAGTTGCCCCTGTTAAAGCCCCACCCGCTGCTTTAGCTAAAGTTGATGGCCCACCGCCTGTCTGTGTGCTCGTCGTGCCAAACATGCCTTGACCCATACCAGACGCGCCAAGAAGCGCATTAATACGGTTTTGATCAAGAACGTTTTGCTCTGCAACCCTAGCTCTTTCTCCATCAATTGCCGCTTGTGCAGGGGCTTGTTGCATTGCGCCAAGATCTTGAAGTGTGCCAATTCTACTTTGATCAGCCGCAAGTAATCCTGGTAGTGCTTGTGCCGCTTGCAGACGTAAGTTTCCAATGTTTAATCCAGTGGTTGCATCTCTTGATAAATCATCACCCGAAACCCTGCCTAACGCTTGCGCCGCTGATAATTGATTGGCTCTATCTTGCTGTAAGTTTTGTGCAAGTATCGGTGCAGCCGCACTTGTAATCCCTGCGCCAAGAGCACCCCCAAATGAATCTGACCCTAACCTACCGCCCAAGGCATACTGAGAAGTTGCTTTATCAACCGCACCAGAAACGGCATTGGCTACTTGTTGCTCCAAATATGGGTTTGTGGTTTCAGTTGAAGCAAGTTGACCAAGCAAGCCAGTTGCAAGATTTTGCGTTCCAACGTCCACACCTACATTTCCCGACGCTAAATCACCAAACGTGTTCTGGGCTTGGTTTATATAATCTGGGCGTGATATTAAACCACCCGCGTTTGTCAAAGCAGCCGTTTGCAAAGGTGAAAAGTCTGCCATTGCAGGACCACTGTAGGCCATTGGATTAAAGCTATCTGTGGCCTCAAATGCAGACTGAAATGGGTTAAAATCTGTATAAGCTGTTTCTAATGCCGCTTCTATTGCAGGGGGTAGAGCCTGAACATTCGTTACAGTTTGGTTGCTACTTCCTTTACCCATCACTTAATTCCTTTTTAAATGTAATATACGATTGTTCCCACCCTTGCGGTTCCAAAAACTTTAACCATGCCTTACGCCCATAGCCCTCTAGATGAGAGCATCCATTTCGCCTTGCATGTTCTTCGATTGCTTCTTGAGCCATGCCTAACCATTCCTTCATTCTTGAACCGCCAATAAAATCCATTGCGAGAGCTTTCCTTCGCGGATAATCAATTATTCTTGTAGTAATTACGCCGACAAACTCACCACTGTCCTCATCAAGCGCGACCCAAACGACATAAGCGCCCTTCAAAGACGCTTCATAAACATCGTTTATTCGTATTAATTCTGGTGAAAGACGTACTGCCTTATTCAACAACGGCGCTACATGCTGCCACACTTGAGGCAGTAACGGAGCACCAATTGGTACTATTTTCATTTTTATCCAATGACTATGTATATAAACGTTCTGTCCGTCTGAGAATTATTGGCGTGAGTTATTGTAAAACTCTGCTTTGCTCTCGCTGATAAGAACATTGTGCCGCCTTGTTCAGCCGCCGCATTTGCTGTTGTCGGGGTGAAAACAATAACGCTCTCACTACCCACTCTATAATCTGTAACCGTTGTGCTTGCTGCACTCGCACCAAGCGTCACTTCACCCGCTGCATTTATCTTGCCGTCCACCAAGAGATTAACAACATTTGCCGTTTCTCTAGGTGAGCCACCGCTTGCCGGAAGCTTTACATAATTTATCTCTGTCATCGTCTGCCAAGTGTCACAGCATCCACATCAACGCCAAGGGCATATCTCCAAGTGCCAGATGCGTTTACTCTTACCCTGTGATAGCGTCCATGTGTTCTAACCGGACAAACATTATCATTACTCAATGTAACTGCACTCCCGAACACTGGTGAGTCCACTTGTCGGGATCTCGAACCAACCTGAACACTAACAGTTGGGACCGTATCATTTGCTGTTACATACGGAGTTACGCTTCTCAACATTGACTGACGCATTGGAGCCGTTTCAAACTCGCTCGTTTCGATCACTGCATCTAACTGAGAACCTGTTAAGGTTTGTAACTTTTTATCCTTACTTGCCGATAATTGAAAAAAACCACCCGCATAAAAGCGAGAGTCCAAGGAAGTCGTAAGAGCATCTATTGAACTACTTAAACTGTCTAAACCTTCTAAGGTTAAGTTTGGCGTTAATGAAGATCCCAGAAATTCGTGATCTATATGGATAATTGACCATTTTTGAACTGCATAATTATAAACTAATATTCTGTTAGGCTCTCCGGTGCTTTCTCTATCTGCATAAGACCACATAACAGTTTGTGTTTCTGGATCTACAACAGAACTTAATCTTTCTATGTATTGAAAATTAACATCATTAAAAAAGAAATTATCAACTTTATCCGCACCAATAGGAACTGACTGATTGCCGTTGAAAAAGAAGAACCCATCGTCTGCGAGGTAGAACACTTGTGTTGGGCCAAGTGCAGCAACAGAATTTGGGTAGTTACAACCATGCGCCGTTTCTACTTTCTCAAAAGTAAAAATCAAAGGAGAACCGACATATTGCATCCTGGCAATAGCCTTTTCTAATAACACAACGCCAAATTCGCCGCCCACCAACCCAGTAATATGACCCGCATCAGCAATATCTTGAAAATCAGCTTGTGCAGCCCCGAGCGTCCAAGAGTTAGAGTCATTGATCTGTGACCACCTCACTCTAGAGGTGTAAAAATTACTGCTATACGAAACGTTTGCCGTAACGACAAAATCTCTAACTACTGCTAAATGCTTTGCAGCGGGAGAACCTGTGACATCAGCAAATGTCGAGCTAGTACCGATTGTAAACTTTTGCAAAATATCGCTATCACTTCCACAAGCAATAACATCGTTACCAAAACGTACAAATCTCCATTGCTCATCACCAGACAAACTGTAGCTACCATTACTCACATCAGCCAACGCAAATGTGCCGTTATTCATTTTGTAAAGTTTACCTTGATCACCAACAAAAATAGATACCGTATTGCTATTATCCTTTGTGGCGTAGATTCCGCGAATACGATTATCAGCCGCCGAACTTACTTCAGACAATCCAAAAAACGGCCTATAACCTCTTGCCGCCGGAATAACATTTTTTGCAACTGTTACGCCTGAATTTTTAAAATCTGACTGATCTGGCAACCATTCACCAAAAGGTATCATACTTTTATTCTCCTATGCCGCATCAGACCAAGTTCCAGCAGCATCTGAAATATCAGACCAACTTGGCGTATCATTTGATATGTCACCCCATGAGCCGGACGCTAAAGACTCATCTGACCAAGAAATGCCCCCAAGAGTCTTATCGGACCAATTCCCCGCCGCCAACTCCTGATCATCCCAAATGAATCTTGCAGGGAGAGTTGGCGCTCCTGTTATAATGTCCACAGGCGTAAAATTGTGGCCCTGAGTGAACGGCAAGGTGTCAACAACTGGCGTAGCTGTTACATCCAACGGCACAAAGTTTGATATTACCGATACTGTCGCATTATCAACCACTGGTCTTAGCAAAACGGCGCTAGTGGAAACACTTATTGTATTCCCCATACCTGCGCCATGTACGCTACACACGTATTTTAACGAACTTGGGGCGTTATCTGGTACTAGAAATGTTACCGTTGCGTTTGATTGACCTGCCGTACCACTGCTAGTAACCCCATCAGTGTAAGATGTGCCGTCGCTCAAAGTAAAAACTAATGGGTGTCCATCATTTGTTGCGTCACTAACGTCAAAAATATATTTTTGACCCCTGACTAACGCAAGAGTCGGATTGCTAACTCCATCTATGTAAAACTTATTGCCGCCATTGTCAGCAACCGTAACGGTAAAGGTTGTAACCTCTGGGCCAAGTGAAGTTGCGGTTAATACGCTCGTAACGGCTACCGTTGCGCTATCAACAACAGGAGCTGCAGTTGTGATCTCGTTTGCCGTAAAAGCATAAACTACTGCTACATGAGCTTGATCAATAACTGGTGAGCCTGATGTAATATCATTCGCGGCAAAGTTAGATGTAACAGATACATCTAAATTATCTACAATTGGTGCTCCACAAACAATCTCTTGGGCAGGGATTGTCTCGCCCTCAAATACTGGAGCACTATCAACGACTGGCGTTGTTGTAATATCTTGAGGAACAAAATTACTGACTACTAATACAGATACCGCGTCAACAGCAGTCGTGGCAGTCGTAATATCATTAGCGGTAAGTGCGGAAACTACACTTTCATCTGCACCACTGTCAGCTAGTGGCGCACTAGCGAGTGGTGTAAAACCTAACATTTATTATGACTTCCAGTAAGTACGGCCTGTCGCAATAACAGAGTTAATTCTGGTCATATCTTTCCCTGCGGTTGTATATTTATCGTCTAGGATTTCTGTCTCTAAATACATAATAATGTTGCCAACGCTTGACTTTTTTTCATCGTCAGTAGCGCCTGTTTGCTTCAATCCACCAATAATGTTTTCAATTTGGTCGCATAAATGTAATAAGTGCAAATAATCACGGTCTAGTTCATTTACAGCCATTTTTAGTTTCCTTCTAATGCAGCTATTCGCGCTTCTAACGCATCGTTTTTAGCCGATAATTCTTGTACGGCTTTTACTAAAACAGGCAAAAGCGCATGTGGTCTTGCCTCTAGTTTTTCTGGGTTTTCGTAACTAACTAATCGCGTATGAGAATGGGACGAGTGGTCAATTTCTACGTCAGCAAGTTCTTGAGCAATAAAACCAACCTCTTTGCGGCCCTGCATCGTTCCATCGCGGCGGTTCCAATCAAAGGTTACTGGCCTTACGTCATTTATAAATGTGAGGCCATATACACTATCTTGAATGTTTGTTTTATCTCTTTGGTCTGATAAAGTTGAAATAGAGGTGTCATTACAGCGCAAATTAGTTATATTGCTGTCTCCTAAAGTAAATTGACCACTTGATGAAGTGCTGCTTGGTGCGGCATCTCTTCCTATACTTACGCAATAATTACCCGATCTACTTGATGTCCCACCTGCATTATAACCTATGTTCGTGCAGTAATCAGCCGTATAATCGCCGTACCCTGCACGATACCCTATATTAACCGATCCGTCTGCGGATTGACCTTTGTAACCTGACTGCCGCCCTATATTAACCCTACCGCCTGCAGTATTGTTTTGATAACCTGCTTGATAGCCAATATTTACCATATGAGCAGCACTTGAATAGTAATTATATGTAGTTTGATAACCTATGTTTACACAGTAATCACCGCCGCTTTGACCATACCCTGCGGCGTAACCAATATTTATTCCATAATCGGCATTAGTTGCGCTTTGTGCTCCAGCAGCACTACGTCCTATATTAATAGTATCATTACCCCCTGCTCTGGTTCCGTAGCCTAGTGTAACAGTGTTACTATAACTACCTGTGTGGGGGTGCGAGTCATATCCTAACATTGTGTTATAGTCACCAGTGCTTACAACCCCTCCCGAACTGTGACCCACTGATGTATTGTAATCACCACTAGAGATAGACGATAGTGTATAATATCCCACCGCTGTTTGGCCTATACCATCAAAGTTTCTAAAATATGCAGCTAGGCTACCCACCAAAGTATTGTTGGAAGAAGTACTTGCAGAGTTCATTGCAAGAGCACCAACAGCAGTATTATAATATCCAGTTGTATTCATAGCTAAAGAGGAAGAACCAAACGCTGTATTACTATAAGCGGTTGTGTTTGATGCACTGCTATGACCAACAGCAGTGTTATTATTTCCTGTTGTTACGTCCTCTAAGGCATTATAGCCCACCGCTATATTTGAAGTCCCTGTTGTAAGACTGCTCTGAGCGTTTGAACCCACAGCTATGTTCCAACTGCCTGTAGCAGTAGGGGGAAGTGAGTCTTTGCCAATAGCATAATTATCATTACCAGAAGAACCATCTTCGGGCCACGCACTTCGCCAAAGCATAACATCTTCATTTACAGCAGATAAAAACACAACCGCGCTGCCAGATAAGTTTAGCAGTGAGCCAGTGGAGCTTTCAGTCAGCGTTCTAGATAACGTAGTACCACTAGCGGTATATGTGCCAGTGCCAATTTCCCAAGCATTACCATCTTCTATCGTGTAACGAACTGTGTCACCGTCAGAAATTCCGCCATCAGCAAAAGTTTGATAACCAGTTTCGGCAGATCCAAGCGTTATTGGTGAGGTTGTGCCAGTAGTGCTTGTGGCAACTTTGACTCTGTTGGCTAATGTGACCATGTTTTACACCTATGCAGGATCAGGAATTTCAACATCAAAAGCAGCAACGGTAAATGTATTACCAGACACAACAGCTTGAGAGGTTGTAAGTGAGCCAGTAGCTAGTAAACGAGTTTCAGATACGTCTACGATTGAGTAATGAGTTGCAGTGCCAGTGCCTGTGACCGAACCATCCGAAATAGCCGCGCACCTTGTTTTTCTGCCTGACGTATCTCCATTTTCTGGCGCACCAAAACTTACAGACGTAGAGTTTCCTAAAGTGTATGTAGTGGTAGCCTCTGCATAAGTGGTTGCCTCTTGCGAGGTTATATCTATGCGGTCAGCTTCTGTATCTAACTTACTCAGTGCAGCGTCTAAAACGTAATCTGCTAAACTTGCCATTATAGCTCTCCTAACTTAACCTGAATAATTGGATTTCATTGATAGTGTGCCTGAATAAAACGCTCTATCATTACTGTCATTGATTTCTTGAATTGCGCGAGAAAATAAAGAGTCATATTGCGCTGCCCTAGCCTCTTCCATTAGATAGATATATGAGGCCGAAAGTGAGCCGTACAAATAGGCATCTGGGTGTCTTGTTAAAATTGTATTAGTTGTATTTGCATCAGATAATCCGGCGATTTCCTCACCGTAAATTAGCTCAACTGTGTAAACGCTATCAGGAATAGGACGCAAAACAATCTCCGCGCCTAAAACTGTATAATACTTAGGTCTACCACCCCCAGAACTGGGATAAGTTGTATAAAAGTCTGTCGGTGAAGCATAATCTAAAACAGAAATTGGATTAGTATTAAGCTTAACTAAACGTATTTTCCTCAAATCGGTTGGCAGTGAAATAAACTCATCACCAGAAATAGTATTAGCAGTTGATCTTTTTTCCTGAGAACGTGTCTCTAGCTCTCTACTCATTCGAGCTTCAGCAAGAGCAATAAATTCAGGAATACGATCAGTTAAATCGGAACGTGCTAAAAAGTTAGCAATCGCTGTCTTTAACTCTGCAAATGTTGTAATTGCCATTAGATTAGCCTACCGCCTGTTGCCTTAAAGCCTTTGTTTTCTTCAAGCCACTGCATCCAAGCTTTCGGGTTGTCCTTTGGTTGCCCAAACCTGTCCACCAAATGATGATAAAGAATAGCAGGGATTTCACCAACTTTGTGCTTATGCTTTTGAGTATTCCCAATCATATCACCATAGCGATAGTTATTGGCACTCTCTTTCGCTAAATCCTTCACCGGATCAACGTTCACAGTTGTTGTAACCCTGTGACCATCAGCACCACTTTCAAAGATTGTGCGCTTGCCAGTTATCGGATCTGCATTTAGTAGCTTTTTCATTAAAACCTCAAATAAAAAAAGGGGCGAACTAGCCGCCCCCAAGTTGTGAATGGAGAAAAATTAACTTCCACTTAAACCAATAACCGCCGCATGCGCCTTGGGTGCTTTGACGATTAAAGTATATTCGCTTACTAAAGCGAATTTTGTGGCGTCACCCGTAGCAGCAACGTCACTTACGCTAAACATACGGCCTGGGAGGGAGCCTATGCAAACGTAATCAGTATCAATCAGATATACCTCTGAATTGTTAGCCTGACGGTCAATCGTCACAGCAAGTTCCCCGAAATCACTTAGATAAAGCGAAACAGAGCCTACAATAGCAATATCGCGTGGTGCAGTGTAGTTTAACTGCGCTGAAGCAACTGAGCCTGATGATAAATCAGAAAAGTTCTGCTTATTCGTTGGTGACATAAGCAACATATTCGGGCTTCCACCGTCAGTGTATGCAGCCAACATAGCAGCATCTATTTGAGCCAAAGTTAAAGCTCGGGCAGTTCCTGTCAAATCGGCCACATCACTCCCATCACCAGTAGCAAATGCCATGTCGCTAGGCGCATCACCATTGGTAATCCAAGTGATAAGCTTCGCGCATTTACGCGGATCTGAGCCTGAACGAGCTTCATTGGCGAACAAGGATTTCTCTATATCGCGCCGTTGCTCAATTCCTTTGAGAACTTTCACATCAATTATCTTCGCCTAGTGTCGTTAATACTAGACCGTCTTTCGACTGCTTATGCTTTCACATAAAGTTGAGACTATATCACATCAGCAAGTTGTTGATCCATGCGCTTCCACTCACTTGAGTGTACTTCCTTACGGAATAGTCGTTGCACCTTCCCTTTGCAGGGCTTGGCTCAGGATTACCATATCATTTCTGACTTAGGCTTCCCCTGAGTTCACATGGTTTATACTGCGCTAGTGTAAAGTCAACGCAGTTTCCTTATCACGCCCTGCTTTGTCAACAACATCCAAAGTATTGGATACTGAAGCCGCTTGGACCGCAATTTGGTGGTGATTCCCGAGTCTTGTCGTTACAGCGGGATTGACGTATGAATAATCAGCTCCTTCGTTGGCGTGATTGTTCGCCGCAGCGGCTGCCAATTCTTGGACCTGCCATTCGTGAAAGATACCTTTTGTGGTTTCTTTTTGTGAGTTACTAACCAGTGGAGTTTCATCGGGATCGATTCGATAAATTACATCACTGAGATCTTCCCTTTCTCCAATAGCCGTTGAGCTAGTATATGTAGCCATAATTAATTTCCTTTAGATTAACGAGTTAAAAGATATTGAACAGCCGAATCTCGACTATTCGTTTTCTTCAGGTTTTCAAAAGCCTTACGCT
>VMHT01013440.1_pt1 | contig 15177 bp, 13 predicted proteins | sample 4693611 | NCBI WGS metagenome assembly VMHT01 (sample SAMN12280063, study PRJNA550983) | marine metagenome | isolation source: seawater sampled from same location over 5 years 0.02-0.2 micron viral filtrate | place: USA: collected off the coast of southern California halfway between the port... ... | reverse complement strand
GTTCAAGAATCACTTCGTCGATGATGCGTTGTTCGTCGACGGGCAGACCAACCAGCGCTTCCTCGATGTACTCTTTGACGTTGTTTACGGCCCCAGTCACGCCCTTTCCAAGGTACATTGACGGATCGCCGTCTCGCAACTCCAACGCTTCGTAAGCACCGGTTGAGGCACCCGATGGAACGATGGTTCGGCCCAGCAACGCCCCGTCGACAAAGCAGTCGACTTCCACCGTCGGTTGCCCACGGCTGTCCAACACCATTCGTGCGTCGAGGCCAGAAATATGTCCCGTCACTTTTGTCCCTCGTTCCACCGATGTGGGCTCGCTCCTTGAATGAAACGGGCGTGAACCCCGCTGAGCAAGCACGTGGATTTGCAGACGTGTGAATCGATACGAATTGCGTCGGAAGTTTGACCGTTTCCGGAAGTTCCATTTGTTTTTTAGCGGGTTTATGGCGGGAATTGTTTCATATACCCCCTTTTCCAGCGCTATCCATGCCCCGTATTGCAGAAATTGACCGAGCCATTCTCGCCCAGCTCCGAAAAAATGGACGTATGTCCTACGTCGATTTGGCCTCCAAGGTCGAAGCAAGCGAGCGAACCGTACGCACACACATCCGCAACATGGAGGAAAACGGTACCATTCGCGGCTACACGATACGCGAGGGCGGGGTCGGTCTGACCGCTCTTGTCCGAATCAAGGTCTCACCGGGTTCTGAGATCGGCTCCTTCGCTTCAGAAGTTACCGGCTGGGAAGGTGTAGAGATCGTCTACGAAGTATCGGGTGAAGCCGATTTGGTGGCGTTGGTTCACGTCGACGACACGATGGCGCTCCGGGCACTCCTCGACAAGATGTGGCTGGCCGCCCCAAACGAAATCGCAAGCACGACCACAGAATTGGTGCTTGAGCAGTATTGACGTTTACTCTTCTTCCTTCGGCGGCGAGTAGTCGATACCGCAGGAACGACACACCATGTTCTCGTCCCAATCGCACTGACGGCGGCAACCGGTCATGTGGATCACGCCTTCCATTTCACCGAGCAACCAATGGATTCGGTGTAGTCCACCGTTGGGGTTTGGCCGTCCAGCATAGCGCCAATCGCATCGACGAGTTCAGTGGAGGACACATCGTTTGGATTTCGGGGGCTGTCGTCCATTCGGCCCTGGTAGACCAGGTTGTTTTGGGCGTTGAAAAGGAAGAACTCGGGTGTTCGCTTGGCGCCGTAAGCACGGGCAATTTCCTGCGAAGCGTCGTGCAGGTAAGCGTAGGGCATGCCTCCATCGGCTCGCTTCACCATGTGCTCGAACGAATCGTTTTGGTAAACAACCGGATCGTTTGCGTTGATGCCAACAAAGCCAATGTCGTGTGAGTGACAGTGCTCTGCCATGGCGTTGATGCGGTCCACGCTGGCCACGACGTACGGGCAGTGATTGCATTCAAACAAAACAAGGGTTCCGTTCGTGCCGGTCGCATCGGAAAACGAGACGGTGTCGCCGCCCACGGCAGCGTTGGCGTTCTTGAGGCTGAAAGCCGGCGCAGAGTCCCCTGTGTTCAGTGGCATGGCCCAACCTCAGCCCTCATCGGTAAAAATGGCTTGCTTTGACCCCACTCAGAGGAAAAACACGCCTGCAACTGCTGCAAGGATGGCTCCGATTGCGGCGAGAAGCAGCCATTTTTTCATGCCGCCTGGAGTCGTTTCCGTATCAGCGGTGAGGCTCGCATTCGCCGGCAAATCTGGAACGATTTTGGCCTCCTCGTCTGGGAGATCTTGCCCATCCCAATAGGCCTGCTTGGCGCTTTCGCCTGCTTCCAGCTCAGCCTTGATACGGGCTTCTTCAGCCAGTCGTGCTTCTTCAGCCAGTCGGGCTTCCTCGGCCAGTCGTGCTTCTTCAGCCAGTCGGGCTTCCTCGGCCAGTCGGGCTTCTTCAGCCAGTCGGGCTTCTTCAGCCAGTCGGGCTTCTTCGGCCAGTCTCGCTTCCTCGGCCAGTCGGTTTTCTTCGGCCAGTCGAGCGGCTTCTGCTTGGGCTTCTTGGGCCAGGCGTGCTTCCTCGGCCAAGCGTGCTTCCTCGGCAAGGCGTGCTTCTTCTGCCAGTCTCGCTTCCTCGGCAAGGCGTTCCTCTTCTGCCAGTCTCGCTTCCTCGGCAAGGCGTTCCTCTTCTGCAAGACGTTCCTCTTCTGCAAGGCGAGCCTCTTCTGCAAGACGAGCCTCTTCTGCAAGACGTTCTTCCTCCTCTCGCTTCAGCCGTTCCGCTTCAGCTATCGCGCGCTTTCGCGCCTCTTCAGCAGCGAGTGCACGGATTCGTTCGTTGATGGCGTCCTCGTTCTTGTTTCGATAGCGGTTGAGAATGGCTTCCCCCATCTTGAAGAATTCCTCTTCGTTCAGGTTGGGAACCTCTCCTTTTGCGGCCATGAGCAATCGTTCGATGTCTTCAACCTTGAATTCGCCCTCGTGCTCGTTAAGGTGCTGTCGGAAAATTGAGTAGAATTCTCGCTGCTCGCTGGAGATTGCCCCGTCAGAGGTCATGAAATCCTGAAGCGCAGTCAGGATCTCGGTTAGGTTTAGTTCCTTGACTTCGGTCATTTAACCAGCGCTCCCTAAGACGCGGTGGTCAAGCGCTTTTCATCAAGTTTTTCTCGCACTCCAACAGCCGGGTTTTCGCCAATTGGTGCTCTGGATCAACCGATAAGATGGCTTTCCAAGCTGTTTCGGCGGCTCCCATTTGACCCAGACCGTGATGATGAGCGGCAATTTGTAGACGGGCATCGAGGTGATGCGCATCGCATCGCGCAGCGGCCTCAAAGTCCGACAGGGCGTTGTCAAGGTTGTCAAAGTGCATGTAGTACAGCCCACGCTGATACCAAGCCGCAGCGTGGTCCGGTGATTGGCGAAGTGCTTCGTTGAGGGGTGCCTCAGCCCGTTCAGCGCGGTCCATGCTCATGTAGCACGCCGCTAGCTGCGTCAGTGCATGTGTGTGATGAGGGGCAGATTCGAGGACGTGTTTGAATTCCTTGGATGCAGCGTCCCATTCAGCCACGTGCATGTGGGCGTCTCCTTTTCGGATGCGCGCCACGGCCAGTTGAGGGGCGAGGTTGAGAAGGGCTTCTGCGTCGTCCAACGCTTTTCGTGCATCGTCAAGCCCCATGTAAACCGAACAGCGGTTCAATCGAGCCCGGATGTGAACCGGGTCCAACGTGAGACAGTCGCTGTAGTGGTACAGGGCTTGTTTGAGCTGCCCCTTGACGGCTGATATGTTTCCTCGGATGTACGCCGTGGTGGCGTTCTGACCGTGAACTTCGGCTGCATCAACGTGGATAAGGGCCGCTTGAACGTCGCCGTTGTCGAGGGCCAAGAGGGCCGCTTCGCACGCAATGGACGGGTCCTTGGTCGACCCCAATCGCTGTGCTCTGCTCAAGGATTCACCGGCCGTCTCAAGCTGGCCAAGCATGCGTTGTGTGCGAGCCAAGCCAAGCCAGGCGACGTTGAGCTCGCGGTCAAGGTTCAAAGCACCGTTGAACGCGGTGAGGGCTGCTTCCAGTAGGGCTCCATCGGTGGCACCCGTCCCGTCCCTCAGGCGATCAGCATGCGCCAAGTGAAGACGACCTTCAACGGTGTGGAGAAGGGCGTGATCGATGCCGTCCGGCGTCGAGGACAACAACCCCGAGGCGTCCTCCACTCGATGTTGAATCAGGTATCGTCCAGCCACGCGGGCGCGGAGTTCCCCGTTGTGAGGTTGAGTTTCCAGAGCCTTGAGGAGGGTCTCCTCGGCTGCAACCACCGAGCCTTCAAGCTCCAATAGTTCAGCCTTGAGGAAGACGGCATCAACCCCACCTGCGCCCAAAGCAACGGCGTGAGTTGCCGCTTTGAGGGCGTCTCGCTCGTGGTTCTGTTTCTCCGCCAGCAAGCGCGCTTTGAGGGCCCAAGCTTCGCCGCACTGACGGTCAAGGGTCAGGCAACGCTCGTTGGCTTCGAGTGCCAATTCCTGTTCCCCCTCGGCTTCCAAAAGTTGGGCGTAATGCAACCAATCTGCGGAACGACTTGGGTCCTCTTCGAGCGCTTGAAGAATGGCTTCAATGGCTTCTGTGCGCGCCCCGGCACGGGCACGAAGGCCGGACAGAAGTGAGCGGTCGGCAGCAGTGTCAACACCCAGCGCCTCGAGGCGTCGAACGGCTCGTTCAGCATCTTGATCGCCCATGGAGACCAAGAGGTGAGCATGCGAGCGAAGCAGTTCAGGGTCGTCCGGTGTGAGTTTCATGCGCGCTTCAAGCCAGTGGCGGTGGAGCGCATCGTCGCCGCGCAAACGAGCGATGTGTTCCAAGCCCTCGAGGACGCTGGCATGACCCGGAGAGAGCTGATACGCAACGCCGAGAGCCCCTTCGGCCCATTCGTACTGCTGAAGATGCGAAGCGGCCAGGCCCAATCGATGAGCGGTGTCGCCGTCGAGGTGAAGCGAGGCCATGGTAAGGCTGTGGTGATCAAACACAGCGAGAAGGCGACGCAAAAGACCGGCGTGATTCACCGAAGGTCCAACATTGGTCCCGTTCTCCACCGGTTGGTGCTTCACCAGCGAGCGAAGAACAGCGCAAGCTTCCTCGACGTCCAGTGAACGAACCGGGTCGCCTTCATGTTTGACGAGGAACTGATGGGCTGTGAGCGATGCGTCAATCTTTGGTCGAACGGCTCGAAGGGCATCGAGCGTTGATTGGAGGGTGGAGATGTCCGAGATCATCTCCTCAGTCGCCTGGTTGAGATGATGGAAATGCGTGGATTGGGATTCTCTCAGCAGTGTTTGCATGTCAAGAAGTGTGATCATCTTCTGATTCGCTCGGTAGACTGCGTATCCAAACAGCCCCGCTGCACTTGCAGATAGCAGTCCAAAACCAATGACGAAAAGGCTCATTGCACCCCACCGGTCCGCTGCGCCTTTATGGTCTGCGGAAGATTTCATCTTCGTGGAGGCCGTTTTCTACCCTAAACCCGACCGCCGAAACCGTCACGTCCACGAGAAGTTGCCTGATTCAATGCTCCTGAACCGAGCATATTGAAAGCCCTCCATGCGCCGTGGCTTGCTTGAGGAGAAATGAGCGAGCAACGGCCCGAAGACGAAGCGGACGATGCCCGTTTGGTATCGCTGATTCAATTCGGGTTTCCCGAAGACAGCATGGTGGCGTTCCTTGACGAGCACGAAGGTGGGCGTTCAGAGCGATTGGGGTGGCTTGAGGATCGTCGTGTGTCGGCCACGGAATTGCACGAACGCCTCGATGAGATCTCCCCGTACGTCTCGCTGGCCAACCAAGCGACGCTCGCCGCCTACCTCGATCGACTCAGCGACCCGTTTTCCATCGAGGAGGTGTACCATGCCTTCGACCGAGACATGCGCGCCATCGCGTCGTGGGAGCCACCCTTGTATCATGCCAAACCCCGCTGGTACGAGACTGGAGAGGGTGATCTTTGGCGGTCACTCTTCGAACGACTCGGAGAACTGGATGTTTCGAGCCACGCTGCTCTTGTTCCGCTCCATCGCCTTCTCGCTTCACCCGAACGTGTTGAGGAACTCATGCGCCACCTTGAGGTCGTGGAAGACGATGAGCGCCGGCAGATCGACATGATTGAGGCCGGAGCCCAACGTCTCCGCGAGGTTGGCTACCCCGTTGAGAACGCTGCGGGACGCTCGTTGCTTGAGGCCCTCAGGAACCTGGAATCGTGGCAAGCCTTTCACGCAGAACGAGAGCATGTTCGACTTGAGGCCGTTCAGCTGATCGGGCCCTTTGATAAAGCGCTGGCAACGGAGTACGAGCAACGGTGCCATGCGCTTCAAGACCTCAGCAATTACGAAACGTTGGAGGCGATCGGTCGCGAGGTCCACGATCTCGCTCAGACCCTTGAAGGACGGCGTCGGGTTCTCTCCGACATCGTTCAGGCATGGCGGGATCGTGGCATTGTGTTCCCCCATCAGGGCGATTTGCACCCCAACGACTTGATGGAGTGGGAAGCCAACCACGACAGTGTAGCGAACTCGGTGGAAACTCATCTTGAGGTGGTTGCACGGTGGAAGCGATTTGCAAACCAGTGGCCAACACGGGTTGAAGCGTCCCGTGCCTTGATCGGCCACCTCGACCGTACAGAGGAACTTCGCGACCATGTGGACGAGATGGACGGGTTGTGGAAGCAACTCGAACTTGACGGATTGGACCTTCTACAATCGTACGAAAACGCAGGCCTGAACGTGGGGCCGTGGCGCCGGCTCGTCGTTGACAACCCAACGACTGCGATGGAACAGATTGCAGTGGTCCGGGAACGGTGGGATGGTCGAATTCAACTCATGGAGGCGTTGGACACGCTCGACGTCTCCTTTGAGGGGGAAGAAGACGTCCTGCTTCGACGAGCGTTGTTGCGAAGCGAGGAGGTCGGGGCCGAAATCCTTGAGGAAATGCAGCGGTTTATCCTCCAAGTGCAGCGACGGAACGAACGTCATCGCGTGATGTTGGAGGAGGAGGTGGCTTCCATGCGTCGGTCGGGTGTCCTCGAACGCGAGGCAGCCACGTCGGACATGAATCTCCGTGAGTTGGAACAACATGTCGCAGCGTTGACCCGTTCCAATGGCGCCGACACACTTTCCAGCAGCGGTGACATCGCCGCCTCGAGAATTCTTGGACCACTGATGCGAGAGTTGAACGCCCTGCAACAAGCTGGTTGGTTGGTGGAGGCGTGGCTCAAGGAAGCACCAAACGACCCGATGCAAGTTGCGAGGGCGCTCAGCGAAGCCCGACCTCATCTCAGGCATCATGACGCGCTGCGTCGCAGGCTCTCTGCGCTGCCGTGGCAGCGTGATGTCGCGTTGGGGTTGGAAATCGAAATGCTTTGCAAGCTGCCTCATCGATTGGAGCACCTGGCTCAGCAAATCCCCCACTACACCACGCACCTCGCTCAGCGCGCCGTCGAGGATGAGACGTACGAACTGCGTCTCTGGCAGCCTCACGCCGAACGCCCCACGTTGCTTCCGCGCTCCGAACAACCGGAGCGTTTGATCCTTCAGCCAGCATCTGCGCTTGAAGAGGCGCATGAAGCCATGTTGGAAGCCATGGTTTTCACCGAAGAGGCCACAGCAACCGATGCGGTTGTGAAACCCGAAGCAGTGGAAGTGCTCCCCTCCGTACCGGTCAAAATCAACGCCAAAACCGATCGCATCGTTCAGGCGACGGAGGTTGAACTCCCCCCTGTCAAGACCACGCAGAGCAGCCCCCCAGCACCCGTTGAAGAAGAGGAAGAGGTCGTGGTTGTGAAGGCGCCAGCCGAACCGCTTTCTCCTGTTCCTTCGCTCGGTCCAGCTTCCGAGGAGTCCACCGAAAAAGCGCTGCAGGCCCTTGCCGAACTGACGGCGTTGTTGGGCATGTCCAGCCTCGCTGAAACCATCAATGCCCAAGGCTTGGCAGCGCTTGCAGACGTACGTCGAAGCCTCGCATCTCACGTCAACGTCGCGCCTCGAGACGTTCGAATCGGCCGGCTGCTGCGATTGATGTTGAGGTTGTTGCCATCAGGCGATGAGCACGACGAAACTCGCGCAACCCTTCTCGCAGAGATGAGTGAAATGATCCCCGCACTCAAGCGGTGGATGCGCCGTCGGCTCGAAGCCCGCCATTCAGGCTCAAAAGGGGATTTCCTGAGCGATGCCGCGGAACTTGGCGTAGCCTTGGAGCGCATTCCGGGGCTTGGTCGACGTGTTCCGATGGAACAGGATGAATGGCCCCTTCCCACGGACATCGCCGGTCTGGCGTCAGAGGTTCAGAACCTCTCCAGAAGCGTTCACTTGCCTTCAGCAGGTGGCGTCAAAGCCTGATCAACTCAAATCGTTCCAAAGAGCGTCTTCGTCGACCGTCGATTTAGGCATGGGGGGCGGAGGCAAAGGTGTCAGAGGAAGCGGTGCTGGAGGCAACTGCGCGGGTGGTGCTGGTGCGGGAAGCGGAGGCGGAGCCGGGGCCATCACCGGCGGGGGCAAGGCCGGCTGAGGCAGGGCCGGCTGAGGATTCACGGGGGGCGGAAGCACAGCCGAGGGGAGCGGGGGAAGCGGGGGCGAAGGCCCCGCTTGTTCGGTTGAAATCGGCGGTCCCCCGGATGCAACCGGAGCAGGACCGTCTTGAGTGATGGTCATTGAGGCAGGCGGAAGCGGGAGAGGTGCGTTCGGTGGAGCAGGGAGCGTTGGTTCGAGTGGAGGTGCAGCAGCAGGTGCAGGTTGCGCACGGGTGGCCATGGCCTCAACGACCGCATCGATGTGTTGAGTATCAAACTCGGACGTTCGAAGGAAATCAACGAAAGCCGGGCCGAGAAGGGCGGTGCTGTTGTGAAGAAGATACGGTTCTTGGCGCCATCCAGACAGGTAGAAATCATGTCGCCCACCGTGGTCGGAAAAGGAAATTCTGTGAAGGTCAAGTTGAGCCATCAACAAACCTGCCACGCCGGTAAGAACGAAGGCCCCGCCGCCAACCGCCAACAATCCTTGAACGAAACTTGTGGCCATAACAATGCCAAACCCGATGGCTCCCCACCAAACGGGCTGAAGTTTTTGGAACAGATCAAGGTGCGTGTGAGAATACCCGGAAATATGTTCTTTCACGAGTGCCATACGCACATTGAGGCGTCGAACGCCGTCGGAATCGTACCGTGCTTCAACGATGCGCATCAGGTGGTCGTCCATGACCAGCGAGGTGGACTCGGTTCCACTCAGATGTTGACTCAACGGGAATTCAACCACGTCTTCGCCTTGGAGGGCTAAAATGGGTGCTGCACGAACGGGAAAGGTCCAGCCTTCGTCGACTTTTTTGGTCTCAGGAGCGTCCAACACTTCTGAGCTGGCGTCGGGCGACGTATCCGGTGCTCCATCGGGTGCTGCATCGGGGGTTGCGCTGTCGGCATCCTCGGAATTCGCACCTGTCGTCGCCTCTTCGGACGTTTCTGCGGACGCTGGTGTTTGAACCTCAGGCTCGTCAGCCGATTTACCTTCGTCCTCTTCGTCGCCGGGCCATGCAAACGACTCGTCATCGTCCATGGGAGAGGCTTAACCCCACATCCCCATTAAGTGAACCGTGAGTGATTCAGCGATGAACATCGGCAAACCAAACGGTCAATTCCTCAGAGGCTTCGAATCCTTTGCCCTCTTTGGTACCGATGACGGTGCTCGCTGAAGATTGGTTGACGTAGTTCATGACCTTCTCGGACACCGAGCCGTTGATCAGAACGGCTTCCGCCTCTTCTGCTTCGCCCAGTGCGTCGCCGAGTTTTGACGGTCCGATCTCGTCGGAAAACGTCCCGTCTGCGAATCGAATCATGGCTTTGTTCTTGCCCATTTCGTCGACCTTGTCGAACAGTTCCTGAATATCAGCAGGGGCCGATTCTTGAACGAACTCTTCGTCCATGTCCTTGTCCCAGTCCTTGTCTTTGTCCCCACCGAACTTTGAATCGTCTTCGGCGATTTTCTTGTCGAGTTGGTGCTTGAACTTTGCAGCCTCAGCTTTCTTCTGAAGGCACATGGTGACGGTTTTCTGAGGAAGAAGTTCCCACTCCTGACCGACCGGTGCCTGAGCGACGTGGTCGACCTTCATCATGTCGTACAGTTGCATGAACAGCATTTCGCCACCGCGATCGCCGTCGATAGCGACCGTGACGCTCTCCTTGCTGTTGGCGAGGTCGATGAGTTCCTGTTTGATGTTCCCTGAGCCGTCTGCACTGATGGCGTTCTTCACGCCGCAGTTGAGGAGGTTGCGCACGTCGTTTCGTCCCTCAACGATGATGAGTGATGAGGACGATTCAACGTTGGGTCCACAGGTGAGTCCGTGGAAGGACTTCGCCGTTCCAACGGTCAGAACCGAGCGAACTTCTTCGATAACGGTCTTGGATGCCGCTTCACCGGTGTTGACCAACGTGAGCAAGAGTTCCTTTGCTCGGTCAACCACGGCCGTTCGCTTCGTGGCTCGAATGTCGCTGATCTGCGTGACCTTGATGATGGCGCTGCAGGGCCCGATGCGGTCGATGGTTTCCAGAGAACTGGCAATGATCGCCGTCTCAACATTGTCCATGCTGCTCGGAATGATGATCGTGCCGTGCACCTTGCCGTTTTTGGTTTCCATTTCGACGTCGACGTGTCCGACGCGGGCGGTTCGCTGCAACTTCCTCAATTCGAGTTCGTCGCCAAGCAATCCTTCGGTCTGGCCCATGATGGCGCCGATGATGTCCTTGCGTTGGACGGTTCCGTTCACTTTGATATCAGCCCGAATTTCGTATTTCATGGCCTTGCCTTTTCCACCGCTTCCGCGGTTCTGATTTCCGCTTCCGCGGTTTGAGTTGTTTCGTCCCATTTGGTTCTCTCTCCTTGTTTGCACACAGACACTTGCGGTGGGTCGACAACCGTGTTGTCGACGTCCGAGGCTACCACCTGAAGAACAGGTGAAGTGAATGTGAACGATTCCTCCCAGACGCCATGTCCTTTTGAATCCTGTGCAGTCCAAACCGTTTCAACGGGACGTTTGACCTACCAACGGTTTCTTCAAATGGATGAAGCGTTTCGGTGAAGTGTGTCGTCGCAACACCTTGGTTCCTTGGACGTTTTTCGGTCCACGGTGGAAGTAATGTTGGGCGACGGCGTTCTTACTCGGGAAGAGAAGCGGCTGATCATCAAGCTCGGAAGTGCGCTCAAACTTTCGCCCGACGAGCCTGCCTACATCTACAACTGCATCCAGTCCGGTGAAGCGTCTCGCAGCGGTGAGCCGATTTCACCCGAAAGCATGCGAGACATTTACACAAAGGTCTTCGAGGTCGCCATCGTCAACGCATCGCTTTCGCGAGACGAGTTTCGTGTACTGGCCAATCTTCGAAACCAGTTTGACATCGACGATCAACTCCACGAAGAAATCGAGCACGAACTTCGTGAAATGATGAAGGAGAAGTACGGCGATAAAGCCATGATTGACACCCTCATGGACACGCTCAAAGATTCCGTTGGCTTGGTTGGGGACTTGTTTGATACCTTTCGGAAAAAGACGCCCGAGGGTGACGAGCGTTGAACCCCCTCCTCGATGACTGGTTGGAGAACCAGCCGGCCACCGTGTTAAGATCGAAACGGCGATGTTTGAAGTTCCTCAAGCTGGCGTACACCGTCTGCGTTGGAGACTTTGCCAACAAACCTCGTACGGACGTCACCATGACGGCGGGTGGATTTCGTTTTCACATCGGAACACCGCTGCCCGATTTGCGGAACATCGCCTCCTGGATGATCACCCATGCCCCTCAACAGCGCACGCTCGCCAAAGCGGTTCCCGCACTCTGGAAACGACACGGTCGAGAGGACGTGAGCGTCGCGGGCCTCCTTTTGGCCAACCTCGATCCGGCCGAGATCGGACAGGATCCGTGGATGGCGTTCATCCACCTCCTTCAGCGGAAAGAACCGCTTTTGGTCGTGCTGGAGGTCGCAGAAGAATTGGTCCGGGCAGGGCACCGTGTACCCGACGATGCTTGGCTGGAAGCGGCAGCCGGCCAGAGCCCGCACTGGCACCAGTACTGCGTTCTGTTCCTCTCCTTGCGTCGTACGGAGGTGGGCTGTCAGGATCTTCTTCGACGTGCACCCAAGGGTGGAGAAATGTTTGAACGGATTCGAAGTCGCCTGCTCGAATCGGAGAATTGATGGGTTTCCTTCAACGGTTGATGCACATGGACGAACGCCTCCTGCCCGCTGAGGACCCTGTGTTGGAAAACGTTCTCAAATGGACCGTTGAGCGAGACGCAAAAGACGTTCGGCGGTTGCTGGAATGGCTACCTGAGGCTCGATCGAGTCGTGAACGCAAGGCGTTGTTACACCGGGTCCGGGGGTTGTTGGCTGAATTGGAAGCGGCCCTCGACGAGCTCGACGCCATGCACTGAGGTGGGCTAAATGGCCGTTGGTGCAATCCTTGCTGGTGGAATGAGTCGGCGTATGGGCCAGGACAAGGCGATGCTTTACGGCGGCGTTGAGCGATTAAGGGCATGCTTGGAAGGCGCAGGTGTGACCACGACCGTCGTGATGTGCGGGACCGAAGCGCGAAAACCCTTGTTTGGGGGTGACGTCGTGGTTGACCCCCCCGGCGTGTCCAGTCTTCACGAATTGATTCCATGGCTGCTGAAGCGGTTCGGTGACGACCTTATCTTGATGCCGTGCGATGCTTATCTCATGAGCAAAGAAGCTCTCACTCACTACCTTAGCCTTGCTCGAGGCGGGGGCGTGCCGATGGATGAGAAAGGGCGGAGGCAGCCGCTGTTTGCCTGCATCGCAAAGGAAGCGGTGCTGCCTGCACATCCAACCAGCATAACGGCGCTCCTCAAAGGGTTGCCAAGCGTGGACGTTGCCCCATACGGCGAGGCGTTCACCAATTTCAATGAACCAAGCGATCTTCAACACCCTCGACTTCAAGATCGTCTTCATTGAGATGAACGCGACCTTCAGCAATCCACGTAAGCACCATCGGATACAGGCGATGCTCCTCGATCTTGATGCGTGCTGCGAGCGTGGCCTCGGTGTCATCGGAAAACACAGGAACTGGGCACTGAGCCAGGCGGGCTCCGCTGTCCATGCCTTCGTCCACCATGTGAACGGTGCATCCTGAAACGCTCACGCCCGATTCCAGCACGTCCCGATGAGCGTGAGCACCGGGAAAGAGAGGGAGGAGCGAAGGGTGGATGTTGACGACACGGTGGGGCCAGTGCTTGAGAAAGGTGGACGAGAGAAGGCGCATGTAGCCGGAAAGAACGATGAGTTCAACGTCGTACTCTTCCAAAGCGGTGAGGAGCTTGATCTCGTGTTCCTCTCGGGTTAGGCGCCGTCCGTTGTCCACGTGCTCAACCACCACGGCGGGCACGCCCAATCGTTCAGCGCGTTCCAGCCCCAGTGCGGCCGATTTATCTGAGACCACCACCACCGTTTCGTGAGGTAAGCGACCGTTCCGCTGAGCATGGACCAGCGCCTCCATGCCGCTTCCAGAACCCGACACAAACACAGCGCATCGCAGCGGAGCATCGATGGTTGCTGTTCGACCTCCGATGGGGTTAGAGGCCATGAAACGCCCACGAAACGGGAGGCTTCAACCCTTTCCTCGGTTGGTTGTGAACCACCGCGATTGACGGAGCGCCCCGGTCGCCAGTGAGCGATTGGCAATCGGTGTGCCGCTGCCGTCAGTGACGGAACAATCGATGACCGGTGAAGAGCATGGCCATGCCGCGAGCGTCGGCCTCGTCGATGACCTCTTGGTCGCGAATGGATCCGCCGGGTTGAACGATGGCGGAGGCACCCGCTTCTGCCGCTTGCTCGAGACCGTCCTTGAACGGGAAGAATGCATCGGAAGCAAGCACGCAGTTCTTGGCTCGATCGCCCGCTCGTCGTGCAGCGATCTTCACTGCTTCCACGCGGCTGGTTTGCCCCGGGCCAATGCCAACCGTGGCCGTTCCTTGAACCATGACAATGGCGTTGGACTTGACCTGCTCGCACACCCGAACAGCGAATTTCATGCTGTCAATTTGTTGGGCGGTCGGTTCGATTTCGGTCACGGTTCGAGCCTTGTCCCAATCAATGATTGGAGGCTCTTCGGTTTGAACCAGCACCCCACCCTCGATCGGCTTGCGCACCACTTGACGTTCCAAAGGTTCCAAGCGGTCGCCGGGAGAATCAATCGTGAGCAGTCGGCGGTTTTTCTTGGCCATTAACACGGATTTGGCTTCATCGCTGTAGCCCGGCGCCATCATCACTTCGACAAACAAATCTCCAACCGCCTGAGCCGTTGAAGTTTCAACGGGTTCGTTGAAGCAGATGATCGAACCAAACGCAGACTCAGGATCGCTGGCCAAAGCCATCTCAAACGCTTCGCGTTGCGTCGCAGCCAAGGCGGCCCCGCACGGATTGTTGTGCTTTACAATGACACACGCGTGGGGAGTGTTTGGCCACTCGTCCGTGGACAAGGAACGACACAGGCGCAAGGTGGCGTCTGCATCGCTGTAGTTGTTGTACGACATGGCCTTTCCACCTTCAACGCGAGCGGTGACGAGGGTCGTGTGTCCGGTTGGTGCGTCATGATCCACGTACAGTGCGGCCGCCTGGTGACCGTTTTCTCCGTAGCGCAGGGTGCTTGTGCGGTGGCTTGCGGCGAGCATGCTTTCAGGCAGGCGTTCGCGCTGTTCTTCCATCGACGAAAACAGCGAAGGGTCGCCCACAACACGACGGTGGAGTTCTTGGGCGATGGCAACGTCGTAAGCGGCCGTGTGCTCAAAGGCTTCCAAGGCCAACGCTTGACGAAGTTGCATGTCAACCTCGGATGGCGAACCGGCCTCCCTCAGGGCCGAGAGAACGTCGTCGTATCGAGCGGGGTTTGTAGCGATGAGAACGTGCCGGTGGTTCTTGGCCGATGCCCGAACCATGGTGGGTCCACCAATGTCAATCATCTCGAGCAGTTCGTTGTTTTCAAGAGGAGGTGTGGTGGAGGCTGCGTCTCCGAAGGGGTACAGGTTGCACGCCACCACGCGAATGGGTGAGTACCCCAAACGAACAAGTTCCTCGGCGTCCTTTTCTTGGTGAAGGCGAGCCAGCAGAGGTCCGTGGATGGCGGGGTGCAGAGATTTCACGCGACCGTCGAAGATCTCTGGATGCTGCGTGATCTCGGAAACAAGACGTACGCTCAATCCCGCTTGAGTGAGTGCACGCGCCGTTCCACCGGTGGAAAGCAGCTCAAAACCAAGGTCGGCAAGCCCTCGTGCGAACTCAACGATTCCGGTTTTGTTCCATACGCTGAGGAGAGCGCGGGGGGGCGATGTAACGGCGGTCATGGACTGAACCCGTTATCGCACTTGCCCCGTCCGTTGCACTTGAACATAGCGACCGGTCGGATTCAATCGCCTCGCGCCGAAATCACTTGATCAACGCGCAACAGACCGCATGCTGTCTCCGTAGCGGACTCGAGGGCATGGTGGATGGTGTTCAGCGGAAGCCACGTTGAATGGATCTCGGCGACGTTTCCTTTGGCGTCAATTCCAGCATACTTCGCACCGTTTCGGTGTTCAGCGCGCAGCGCCAACAGCGTGTTCAATCGGTCCACGCCGGCGTTTTGTGCAAGCGTTGACGGGATGTTTTCAAGAGCCCGTGCGAACGCTTCCATGGCCAGACGCTCACGGCCGG
>VMHT01040830.1_pt1 | contig 15179 bp, 8 predicted proteins | sample 4693611 | NCBI WGS metagenome assembly VMHT01 (sample SAMN12280063, study PRJNA550983) | marine metagenome | isolation source: seawater sampled from same location over 5 years 0.02-0.2 micron viral filtrate | place: USA: collected off the coast of southern California halfway between the port... ... | reverse complement strand
TAATGGTATTATTAGAAAATTTTTTCCTAAAATAAGTGAAAATAATATTAAAAATTATCCAGCATTTAATAAAAGATCTGAAAAAGAATATCTTGATATAAAAAATCTTGTTAAAAATAATTATGATATATTTAAATCATTAAATTCTAAATTATATGATGAATCTAATCTTCTAAAAGAAGATCAAAATATTTTTAAATTAATGAAACTTAGTACTAAATTTACTGATAATAATACTATAAATATTACTAAATTATTTACAGATTTTCCTCTTACAAATAAATATATGTTATCTAAATTAATTCTTGAAGATTATGAAGACACTTATTTTAAATTATATAAAAATTCACTTAAATTAGAATTATCATCTGATGATAAATTAATCACAAAAAAGTTATGTAAAGAATTCCTTAAAGATTATAAAGAATATATTCCGATAAATATAGGTTTTGTTCCATCATTTATTAAATATGAAAATGTATTCTTTTTGAAAATACATACTAAGATTAAAACAGGGGATGTATTCTTTTCATTAATTATTCATCTAGATGGTAATATTGATTTAATCATAAATAATTATAATAATATATTCATTGAAGAAGATGATTTAAAACAAATTGTAGATGAATCAAATCAAGTCATAAAAAGGATAAATAATAATCGTATATATTCTGTACAAAATATTCCAGAACTTGTTTTAAATGATAATCTTAATCTAGAATATTATAATATTGATTTAATATATGCTCTTGAAAATTTTATTGATGATAAAGGTAGATATATTTATAAAAAAGTGAATATTATGAAATTTATTAATAATTTTTATACTCATTTCAGATTACTTAAAGAACGTATGGAATTAGAGGATAATGATAGTATTCATATTCATTATAAAAGAGTACCTGAATATGAGAATATGGATGTATTTGATTCAGTAATTTCTGCTCTAAAACATCCAAGATTTGAATATTCAAATGATCAAATTATTGATATTATTCATGAAAATTATGGAATAACTATTGAAGCTGCTAGAAATGTATATCAACATTGGGATGAAAAGAATACTATAAAAGAAGAAGAAGGTAAAAAGATTTATAGATTTGCTTCAAAAGAACCCGGTTCAGAAATTATTATTGATAAATATGTTGAAAAGTTCTTCCGTATTCAAATTATGAATGTATCCTCATTTCAAGAATTAAATCGATTAACAAGATTTATTCATTTTATGATGAATCAATATCAAGGTTTTATTTCTGAAAAACTTGATAAAAAATATAATGATCTATTCTTAAATGTAAATAAAGTTACTGCACAAATTAGTAAGATTGAAAATAAGATAATTGAACCCAGTAAAATAAAACCAAAAGAAGTAATTGAAGAATCCGAATCTGAAGAAGAAATTATTGAAGATGAACCTGAACCAGAACCCGAATCACCTGCTAAACCACCTACTAAATCTAGATCTTCATCTTCAGGGGATGAAATTACTTCATCTGATGAACCTGAACCAGAACCACCCTCTAAACCGCCTGCTAAACCTTCTAGATCTTCATCATCAGGTGATGAAATTACAACAGAAGAATCTTCTGGTGGAGGATCTTCTGAATCTGAAATTATTAATATCGGTAACTATTTCACTAAAAAACTCGATTCACATGATTCTGAACTATTTAAAGGTAGAGCTAGATTATGTCAGGCAAGTGATAATAAACAAGTCGTTGCTTTATCAAATGATGAATTAGAAAGAGTAAAGAAAAATGATATATTAAATTATCTTAATATACCTGCAGATGAAAAAAGAAAAGATGCTAAACTTTCAATAGATGCATTAATTGAAAAACATAAAATAAATGCTTCCATTGTTCAATCATATTCAGATATTATCACACAATCCAAATCAAATGACTCATCTATTAAAGTCAATTATATTTGTCCTAAATACTGGAATGTTAGAACTGATTTACCTATTCATCCTCGTGATATTCATAAATACGTTGATGACATTATTCCACCCGGTAAGAAAAAAGGCCGTTCTGATAAATACATATTTAGTAGAACTGGTCCACAATGGAAAAATATTGATGATGATAAATTCAAAAATGAAATTGCTGGTTCAGTTAAAAATGGTAAAGAAATGTCTATATTAAAAAAACACAAGATCAAATTCGATCCAAGTATAGTAAACCTTAAATGGAACGAATTTCAAAAAAATATTGATTCCTTAAAATTAAGTCCAGAAATCTTAAAAGAAATAGACGATGTTTACATAAAAATTGTACAATCAGTTGAACCAAGATGGATGGCCTCTAAAAATGATATAGGTAATAGTAGATATCCTTGTTGTTACAAAGGTAACCCAGATAAACCCAAAAAAGTTGAAAAAATTATCACACAAAAGTCATCTATACAAGATATTAAAATTAGTAAATTATCACCTTGTAATCCAGGTAAATTCTGTCATGTTCATCCTAAGTTGCAAAAAATGTTCAATCATAATGATGAAATTACTGAATCTAATTTAGGTGGATTTGTTGTAAATGGAGTAATTCAAGATAATTATTCATTAATTCATTCATTAATAAAATTAGATAATAATTATAAACAGGTTATTCAAGGAATAAAAGATAGTGAAGAAATTAAAAATAGAATTGAAGCTTCCTATAAAAAATATGGATATAATAAAGAAAACATTGAAAAAGAACTAAAAGGTAAAACAATTGATTATAAGAAACAATTTCTTATGAATAATCCTTATGATTATATTAATAATGTATTAATCGACTATTTACAACAAAAACCATATTATAATATGATGCGTTTAGGTGATGGTAATATGATTCAATTATTTAAATCAGATAAATATTCTGAAAAAGATATATCATATTTTATGAATCAAATACATAATAGCGATATTAAAGATGATTTATCTGAGTTATGTTTAGATAAATATATTGATCCAATTATAAAACATTTAAAAGGATTTAAATCATCAAAAAATACTATAGATGAATTTATTAATAAAGTTAATAGTTACTCTGAAACCAATGGTAAATCAAATATTATGATATTAATTTATAATATAATCATATCACATAAAAATTATATCGAATATTTAGAATCAAATGAAATTAAAGATTATAAATATATTTTACCAATTGTTAATGAAATAAATAGTATATTTAATAAAAATACATTTATATTTGAAAATGTTAATGATATAATTAATATTCGCTTACAATTATTCAAATATGATACAAAACGATCTAAAATGAATTTTATTTATAAAAAAAATAATATTTATGAACCTATTTTCTATTTTAATAAAAATCTTTTATATCCTGAAAATAATTTACATAAAACTTTTAATAAAGATCCTAAAGTAAATGCATATATAGAAATAATAGCTGATAATATTAATAGTCATATTGAACAAATATATAATCAATCATATTCAAAACTAAATATCAAGAATTATAATGATATCGTAGATGATCATAATAAATATAGTTTCTTTGTGGATAATTATTGTAAAATATCACATATAATAGATGGGTATAATATTGTTCCTATATTACCCACTTCAATTAAAGAAGATCATAATTTAATTTATGATTTTAATGATAATTTACCTGAATTGAATAAATTAAATTATATAGATTGTGATATAAAAGGTATTATTGTTAATAAAGATAATTATATCATAGAAGTTGTTTTTACAAATAACACATTTGTTCCCATAAAACCTATAAAATATAATAAAAGGTACAGATATACTATTCTCGGTGATATATCAATGAATGATATAAATAATTATTTACAATCTGAATTAAGTTGTAATGATAGTTCTTCTAAATACAATAATCAATATAATTACATGAAATATTTTACACGATTGCTAGTTCAATCAATTATTTATCATATAAAAAATGATACAATTAATAATGATTATTATACATATGATAATATTTATGAACGTGGTACATCTTATAATTTAAAAATTGTTCCTAATATTTATAATGGACAGAAAGTTAATTTTATTTATAAAAATAATGATCTATTTGATAAACAAGAATCACATAAATTTACAGGAAAAATTATATCAATCACAAATGGTGATATTCCTAATACCTATAAACTAAATATAGAAATAACACAATCTTATATGATTGATATGATCATTAATAATAAAATATTATTGAATTATGATAAACAAAACGAATTATATAATAGAATTAATAAGATTATTGATGATAATAATATATTTAATGAATTAGATAAACAGGAATATAATACTAATAAAAATACACTTATTAATGATATTAATATTTATACTGATAAAACATTCTCAGATAAATGTCTTTATGATAATAAATCTAATAAATTAGTTATTAATAAAAAATATAATAAACATTTATCTACTATTAAAGATAAAGTTGTATGGAATCTTGTTGAATTATTAATCATTAATAAAGATATTGATTCAGTTAATAATATTTTACAAAATAATATTGATCGTGGTGATCTTTCAAAATCAGAAAAAGATGGTGAAATATTTTTCACTTATGACGAATTTAATCGTAAAGATAAATTTACTAGAAACTTTATTAAACTTGATGAAATATTTAGATTTAGAAGTTCATATGTTCGTGAAATAAATTTTTATGATTTTAATAACGATATACCTATATCACAAAATACACCTGAACCAATTACACCCTTATTACCTGAAATACCCAATATAATAAAATTATTATTTGGTAATAGTACCACTATTTTAACATATTTAGATCATAATATGGATTTACGTGCTATTGAACGCGGTTTTAAATCATGTGTCCCTGATTCATCAATTAATTTTAATCAAATCAGAAATATAGTTAAAACTATTAAACCTGGTATGAATGTTTCTTTAAAAGTAAAAGGAAAAATATACAAAGGTGTTGTTAAAGGATTTAATGAAGAAAAGAATAAATTTGAAATTCTAAATAAGGGTAAAATTTCATTTATCCCTTCTAGAAGATTAACTATTATCGATGATGATTCGTATAATTCAAATATCACAATAGATGATCTTAAACTAATGGTTAATGATGAAATATTTAAATCACAAAATATAGGATTTCTTTTAATCACAAATATTAATGATACAAACCAACTCAAACATACACTCGAATTAATTTATCAAGACCCCAAACCAGATACTAAATTTATATTATTATATCATTTATATAATAAAGATAAAGATATTAAAGATCCAACTAGATATAATCTTACTAATATTATGATTAAAAATACACAAAATTTCTTAACACTCGAACAATTATATAAAAATAATAAAATAAAAAAAATTATTAATTCTGATTATTCTGATATTAAATTATAATATATATATATATATATATATATGAACTATTTTAAAAGAAAAAGAGGAAGAACAGATTCATTATCAGATGATGAAGGGTATGAATCGCCTAGTGATGAACCATATGACTTACAAGGTGAAAATAGATATGAATTTACACCACAAGTTGAATCTATGCTTTCTGATATGATATTAGTTCCTGATGATATTCTTTATATTATTGAAGAATATGGTTATAAACCTACATTACCAACAACATTTGGAACTTATAATGGAAAAGGTATTACATTAAATGGTGTTACATATATGCAACGCTATCCACAATATTGGATGAAAGATAGGGCAATCAGATTAGATTATTATCTTCGCGATTCATTTTCAGAAGAAGAATTGGATAAATTAAAAAGTGTTGTAGATAATATTAAAATTAAATTAACAAGTATTGATACATCTCAATTTCCACAATTGACCAAATTGAAAGCATGTTTATTAGAATTTGGAGAATCACAGGAATTAGAACATTATCCTAATTTAAAAAAAACTATTGATGGATTAAAGAAACAATTTAGTGAAGAATTCGTGCCTTTAGATTTAGGATTTGAAAGAGGTACAAATGATGAAAGACATGTTAGTAAACATATATTAGATGAAGCTATTCGTTCATTATATGGTTCTAAAAAATATAAAATAAAAAAAAATCATGGTAAAAAAGATAAAAATAAAAAAAGAAATAAAAAGAAAAAACAATCCAAATAATTTAATTATCATAATTTAAATATTTCTCTTTTTATATGGAGTATTTGTCTGATATTCGTGAATTCCGTATACTCCGAAATTATATAAATAATGATCCAGTTTGTGATTATTTTGAATTACAAACACATTTAAACAATAATATGAACTTTGAAAAAGATGTTCATAATTATTTTAACAAATATGTTAATAAAGTATCTTCTGATTATATTACTAATTTTATTAATAATCTTATAACTCTTTGTAAACATTTTTATCCTAAATTATCAGTTGATAAATTTAATAATATAAATCAAACTATTGATAAAATATATCACGATATACCATTAATTATTAATCCAATTCTAATGAATGATAAATATAAATTAATTGTTAAATGTGATTTTATGATTAAAAAAGATATTTTTATGAAAATATTTAATCAAATCAACAATGTTTCATTCAATCAGATTAAAAATAATGAATATTTAATCATAAATATAGTACCAGAAATACTTACATTCAAAAAAGGACGCAGAGAAATATGTAATACCTATAATGTTTTTTATAATAAATGTGCATTATATACTTTTAACTCTGCTCTTAGAAAATATGTGAATAGAAATAATTATTATTTTATATTTGGTAAAGAATATAAATATGATAATAAATTATTAAATAAAAAAGAACATATTGGATTAGTTTTATTTGATAATGTATTCAGAGAAAAAGTATCAATGGCTATTAATTGGTTAGACAGATTAAGAGAAAATAAACTTATATTATTTCCACAACCATCTAGTATAGAATTGTATCCTAATATGAATAATAAACAAAGTTGCTGGGAATCTGAAAAGAAAAAACTATCTGAACAGCTTAAAGAAATTACTTTAATATGGCGTATATCATATGAAGACAGAAATCGTCTTATTAGTATGGGTATTCATACTTGGGATAATCCATATCTTTTAAATAATCTTTATGAATTAAAAGATTCTAATACTAGAGACATTCAAGAAAGTATTATTCATATGAATAAACATAATAACCTAATAATTGAACCAAGAAATTTATCAAAAGATTTTAAAGATATACTTAAACCAGATAAAATTGAATTTGTATTAGATATTGAAAGTGTTCTTAATTTAGAAGAAAAAGGTAATTATTTTAATAATGATACTAATAATGAATTACCTAATATATGTATCATAGGATTAATTATAATGAAAGAAGGTAAATATATCTTTAAAGATTTTACTATTGATCATTTAACTATTGAATCTGAAAAACGAAACATTCAGAATTGGTTAACTTTTATTTCTAAATATGATCATATTAAAATATATCATTGGGGTCAGGCTGAAAAATCTTATTTGGAAAATATTAATAAACGTTTTCCCGATATTAAATTACCAAAAATGATTATGATTGATCTTCTTCATTTCTTCAGACAAGAACCTATTATAATAAAGAACTGCTTCAATTTTTCATTAAAAACTATTGGTAAAAATATGTACAAACATTGTATGATAGAATCTACTTGGTCTGATACTGATAATGGTTTAGACGCCATGATCAAATTCAAAGAAATATGTTTGAATAAAGATAAATCAATCCCGTTAAAAAGATATAATGAAATCGCTGAAATAATTGAATACAATAAAATGGATTGTGTAATATTAATGGAAATATTATGTTATCTTAGAGATAAGTATTTGTGATTATATATATTAAGTATTGCACCAAGGATCTCCAATTAAATTCGGAAACCATGGTGAAGAACTAAATTCACAAAAAACATTTGGTTTTATAAATCGTGGATTAGAGATATCGGATCGAGGGTCAAAGCACGAGCGCGGTGCTCTAAACTCGTTGCTACCGTTTCCGTTTGAAGCCATCGGCCAATCCTCAAAACCAAGATAAACACAATCACTTCCACAAGTATCGGTCCTATATGATTCCGGCGTACATATTTTTCTACAGGCACCATCATTTCCCACTGCACAATCGCCTAATGTATATGTAAGATTACCTCTCTGGTCTGGTCTTTCACCGGGAGCTGGCAAACTCGCATTATAACATTGTTCTTTAGATCTTTCTTCACAAGACGGCGGTGGAGATGGACATTCACCCTCGTTGCTGGCATTATAACATTTTTCTGATTCAGGACAATATTTACAATATGCATATTTACAATTATTATCATTATCAGGAGGAACACCACTACAACTAGTTGGGCAATCATCAGGTAATTCACTTCCACTAAAACAATTACCTAAACAATAATTACAACCTTCTGTTCCGTCACATTCTTCTTCTTTCCCATCAAAATCTGAACATTCTGGTGCTGGTTCTAAACATTCTTCTTTATCACATTCAAAATCTAAACAATATTTAGACTCATCTGGAAATGTATCACCTTCATTTTTATTATCTTTATAAGGATAATATTGTTTTTTATATTCGCTATCACTAGGATCATAATATTCATATGTATGTATTGTATCTCCATGAAAGCATTCGGGTTCACAATCTCCACCATCATTACAACTATCACAATTTTTTAAATCTCTTCCATCAGGAGCATAATATCTTTCACAAGTGTAATTCTCTTTACAACATACATTTCTACTACACATATCTAAATACCCACTTACATCTCCCTCCCCTAAATCTGTATCTCCTTCTCTTTCTTGTACTTCTTCTCTTGTTAATTTCTTTCTACATTCAAATTCATCATTTATATTTGAATATCCTGTTGGGCAATTATATTGACTACATTTTGTTACTTCTAAATCTTTTCTTATACAAGCTTTATCATTTTTATCCCACATGAATCTGTAATCTCTTAAATCATTACATCCTTCTTCATCACAATTATCATATTGTTTTATATTACAACTATCTATTCTACATCGCCCATCAGTAAATTTATATTTATTATATCCTACATTTTCATTAAGTTTATCACAACCATCTTCATCACAATTATTTAATTTATTAGAATTACATTCAAAATCTATTTTACATTCACCATTAACACATTTACCTCTTTCACAATCTCTATCCTTTCTACATTTTTCATTTAATCTACATAATGGTTTAAATATTCTTTCTTTATGGCCTGCTCTATGGTCACAATCATAACCTTGTTTTGTTATTTTATATGTTTTTTCATCATAAACATTATATCCACAATCTTTTTTTGCTTCATCGACTATAAATTCACCTTCGCATTTTTCATCATAATATTTTTTTTCAATATTCTTCTCAACATCTATTAACATTTTTAATAGTTGATTTATCTTATCTAATATAATATTATTACCTTCTTCATATGTATCTTGATCTAAACTATCCCATACTGAAAATATTTCTTCACCACGTTCATTATCATCTATAAAACCTTCAATTTTCTTTTTGTAATATAATTGTAAATATAATGTGATTAATAATATAAATACGAATGGATATATTATCATTATGTGTTTATTGAATTTATATGATAAAAATATTATTATTATATTAAATAATATTAGTAATTTTACATTACTCATATATTATATTAGATAATTTAATTATGATATTATTTTGGTGATATTTATAAATCAGTACATTTACATGCTGCAGCACGTGAAGGGTGAATGTAATCACATAGTTCTTCTTCAGTAGATTCAACATCATCTGGTGGGGCACTACATGCTCTTATGGGAACACCTTGTCGAGTTTCCACAGTCACAGCTACATTACCAGGATTACCATCAAAATTTTTACTATTACAACCACTCCCACCTGGACCCCCTTTCCATTCACTAGCAATATCATTATTATATAGTTTTTTATAACTATTAACTTCATTATGTCCTTTTATTATTTTAAGACCATCATAATCACATTTTAAGGTCTGTTTTTCACACATATCATTACAAGTTTTACCTATATCTGTCCAAAAATAATCACGATATGTAGTGTTTTTACATTCATTATTATCATCACAATATTGATCGGGTTCACAATCTTCATCATTATCACAAATTATAGGTGGTAAATCAGGTTCTTCTAAATCTTTTATACATCTATTATTAAGACAAATAAAACCTTCACCACAATCGTTATCTTCACTACATCCTGGTTCTTCGCCGCTTCCACCTCCACTTTCAGGCAACCCAGGTCTATCAAAATATCTATATTCTGTCTGTGGTGTAAATTCAAATGAACATGTATTGGTTCGTGAATCCCATTCATATCTGTTTCTTGAATCTGTATTATATTTTCCATTCAATCCTACACATTCATCTTCTGTATAACAATGATATAATGTATCTTTATCACATTCACCTATTCTTCTACAAGTACCATTATCACAATATCCACTTCTACATTCTTGACTAAATCGACATTTTAGACCTTCATCACAACCTTTAAGCATACAAGGTTTTTTTATTGTATGACCCTCTGTGTATGGACAATCATTACCATTTGGTCCCTTTTCTTGAATAATTCTATATACTTGTTCTTGCGTTCCATACCCACATTCACGACTACATTCAGAAAATTTTTCAAATTCACCCATACAATTTTGCTGACCCATTTCAAACATATTAATCAATTTATCCAATAATTCATTTATTTCTTCCAGGGCAGACATTCTATCATTCTTAAGTGTACTATATTTGCCACCACCATTAAAGAATGAAAATACACTAGAATATCCTTGATCTTCTGAATTATGTAATATTGAATTTGGCATTGTAGTTGAATAATCATATTTAGTAAATTCAGGCATCTCTATAAAATTATCAAAGAAACTATTCCCTTCAACTATTTTAGTTCTAATAGAACTCTTTATTGTTATTATATATAATATCATAAATACTATTATAGGTATACTATATCTTTTATCATATTTTAATATACCAAATAATATCATATTAAATAATATCAATTTAATTATATCATTCATATAATATAGTATATATATTTATCTTCGTTGAATATACATTTTTAATTTTTCATTTTCTTCAGCTTTCAATTTAACTTGTTGTGATAATTTTTTTATCACATCTTGTTGCGATTTTATTATCGATTCTAATTCTGACACTTTTGAATCTTTTTCCTTTTCAAAATCTTTATGAACAAAAAATCTTGACTTATATATTACATCACCATGTTTATTACATATCTCCGTCGGTACTCCCCATGATTTACCTGTATTACATAATAATATCTTTTTATTTAACATTCTTATAAATCTACCACCATTAGAAAAGTATTGTTCTCCATCTTTCAATGATATATATTTTATCATAGTATTCTCTTTGAATGGGTATGGTAATTCTACTTCAACATGATCAACTAATGATTCTTTTATTACTTTAATATCTGTTATCATATCTACACTTATTATATATAAAAATTATTTGTTAAATATTATATATGAATACAGAAATACTTAAAGATATTCTTGATTTAACTGAAGATAAACAAAATACAATTGTATATTTTCTTAATCCTAAAATCCAACAGAAACTTCTGAATTTCTATTTTTATGATAAATCTGATAATGATATTTATATTGACCAACATGTGATTTTAATAAAAAAAAATAACTTACAAATAGAAGATAAAGGTTTTATTATTTCTATTAATGGTAACCGATTAGGTGTATCTGTGAATAATATATTCAATCGATATTACAATATAAATGATTATTATGTTTTTTTGAAAAATAAACAATCACGAACATCTGAAAGAGAAATCATGGAATCATTATTAAAGAAATTGTGATAAAATAAAATCTATGCTATAGTATAATATGGATATGGATATGGAATTAATTTGTTTAATTATTTGCTTTTTGGTTGGTACAATTTTATTCTATTTACTAAGAAGTAATTGTGGATGTAATGTTGTGGAAGGGAATACAGAGGATGATAATCCAGATCCACCATCTCCTTCAACTGATTCTTCTTGTGATCATAATGAATATATATGTGAAGATATATTCAATTGTGATAATACTGGCATTATTACTATTAATGGTAATACTACAAATAGTTACAATGATTTAAATTGTGATACATATTGTAAAAGTGAGGAATACATACGAAAAAAATGTATTGTAGATATGGATTGTAAGGGGGCTTTGGGTGAGGTTAGTTTTAGCCAATATTATAATAATTTTAAATGTAATCGATATTGTGAATTTGCTATTGATTCACATACAGATCTGACTGATATTAATATACCTGATAGTGTGGCTTATTTATCTGTAACTGGTATTTTAGCGGATAATACATTATTTTCATCCATTTTGTCATCCCTCAAGAATTTAAAATTTTTGCTAATAGCAGTCAGCAAGGAAGGCAGATCGCTTGACGTCACGCCACTCCAGGGTTTGACGAAATTACAGGAATTGGTTCTCAGTGGTAACCAGATCACCGAAATCGAGCCGCTCCGAGGTTTGACGAACTTACAAAGTTTGGATCTCAGTTTTAACCAGATCACCGAAATCGAGCCGCTCCGAGGTTTGACGAACTTACAAAGTTTGGATCTCAGTTTAAACAATGCCTCCAACATCGCGCCGCTCCAGCACTTGACGAACTTACAAACATTGTATCTCATTGGAAACCAGATCGATGACATCACGCCGCTCCAGCACTTGACGAACTTACAAACATTGTATCTCAGTAAAAACCAGATCGCCAACGTCACGCCGCTCCAGCACTTGACGAACTTACAAACATTGGATCTCTCCAATAATCCTATCAGCAGCCAGAACGATCTCGATAAAAACGAAACCATCGTCTCTCTGATAAGTAATAACGAATCGCTGAATGTGATTGAGAGTCCTTTGACAATTATTGATAAGTAATAACGAATCGCTGAATGTGACTGAGAGTCCTTTGACAATTATTTGAGAAATTATGATTAAATTGTTTGCATTTCAAAATCTAATTTATTCACGAAAAATATAAAGGGTGTTTATTCATAACACGCATTCTACATAAGAAACATTTTTTTTCATTATCAGATGATATTCTTTCATAACAATCATCACATAAAGTATGACCACATGGATTTAAATAAATATTTACAGGATTTGTTAAACATGTTGGACAAGTATTTGTGATATTTAATTTATTTAACTTTTTTATCATATTTAGATATTTTATGATACTTTTTCTTGCTTCTATATATTCTTTTTTTGCTTCTTTTAGATTACAATTATCCTCCATATTTTTTGAGTATTGTTTTATATTATCAATAATTGTTTCATTTAATTGGTCTTTACAATCTTTATCATCTAATTCTCTCATAAAATCTATGACCACATTCAATTTTTTTATATTTGATTTTGATAAATTTATCATATTATTCATATATTTTTCTGCTTTTAAGAATTTTTCTTGTTCATTTAAATAATCTTTACGAAATTCATCATATAAATCAGATAATTTTATTAATTTTTCTGGTGTTGTATCAGATGCATTTTTATTATCATTAAAAGAATTTAAAATATCCATCATATTATTTTTGATATTAATAATTTCTGTTACATTTTCAGTTTCTTCATGACAATTTCCTATTGATTCATCTATATTTTCAATCACATATTCATAATTGGTACTATTATGCGATATTATATTATTTCCAGAATAAATATCATTTATTAATCCTGTATAATTAAGATCCATATATAAAAAAGAATATTATAATTATATTTTAAAAACTTATCTCATTTTTGTTTTCTTTTTTTTCTTACTTGGTTTTTTCTGTTTACTTGGTTTTTTCTGTTTACTTGGTTTTTTCTGTTTACTTGGTTTTTTCTTTGTCTTTTTCTTTTTATTTCCTCGATAAAAACCTAATAATATAAATAGACGTTCTCTTAATACATCTGGTGTAATTTTATATTTGATTGATGTATGTATCCCACCCGCTACTGGAGATGTTGCTTGATGAAGTAATGCTTCTTTAATTTCAGATTCAGTTACACCAGTTCCATACCAATTATTTATTAATAAACATAATTTTGGAATATAAAATTCTAATATAGTATTTAAATTATTATCAGCTTCTACGATATCTATTGCTCCACTTTCAGAACCAATATAATAACCCATATATAATCTTAAAACATCATATAATTTAAATTCACTTTTAGTTGGTAATGTTTCTGAATACAATAAATTAAAATCTCTAATAAAATTCCTTTCTTCTTTTGTAAATTTTTTTGTATCTTTAAGATTAGTATCGCGATTAACAATCTTATCAAGAACAGATATAAATAATGATGATTGTTTTTGTGGATTTGTTAATATTTCTCTCACTATTTTCTCTATTGATGATAACTTTGAATAAACAGAACTATCATATACAGGTATATCTTTTTCTTCTTTTATACCTTCTAAAATACCAACTTTAACTTCTTTAGGTTTTTTTAATCTACCAGGAAGTTTATCTGATTGTTTAATCTTACCAATTTTTTTATCTACTACATATTTTCCTTCTTTTAGTGTACCAACATTTTCCTTATTTTCTGATTCTTTTTCTTCCTTTATTTGACTTACAGCCATTTTTTCAAATGTAGCATTATCAGTAAAACGAAGTTCTAATTTCTCTTCAGGACAACATTCTTGAATAACTTTTTTTATTTCCTCTAAATTTTCTTTAATATTATTATATTTTAATTCAGATATTCTTTTTATTATTCTTGTATCACGTTTTCCCTTAAATATAGTAGCATCAAATTGTTCCTCTGCTACATCATTTGCTATTACTCTAATACTATCACCAATACCATCTTCAAATACTGATTTTGCAACTGTTGAAGGTTTGAGTGATGTTTTCGCTACACCAGTAGCAACATTCCCTACTCCTTTAGCAACCGGTAGTACTGCTCCCTTAACTTTATCTTTTTTAGTGGGATCAACATTAACCAATAAATCTCCATCATCCGGTGTTTGATATCCGAGTTTTCTTGCTTGTCTGTTTCTTATTTGTTCTTCTACTTTACGAGTTGTCTTATCAGCAACCTTATCTTTTGCCTTTTCTTTTGCTTCCTGAGCAGCCTTTTGTGTTTTAG
>VMHT01114783.1_pt1 | contig 15180 bp, 10 predicted proteins | sample 4693611 | NCBI WGS metagenome assembly VMHT01 (sample SAMN12280063, study PRJNA550983) | marine metagenome | isolation source: seawater sampled from same location over 5 years 0.02-0.2 micron viral filtrate | place: USA: collected off the coast of southern California halfway between the port... ... | reverse complement strand
GAGTTTGAAGAACTCTGTAAAATACTGGAGATAGAGTATTATAGATACTATACAGGGACAGACTCTACAGATGAATGACATAACCTTATTCGTATATTTCATATGCTTCGCAGCAGTGCTAGGAGCATCTTTTGCGTTTATGTGGCGAAGCATGGCATCTGTACTCATGACACTTGACACAAAACCTAAAACATCTTATAATATACACCCAGAGATGAAGGACGTTGAGGATGGAGACGAGTTGATTGTCTTTACACCTTACATTGAAGAAGAAAATGATTAAGTGGATAGGATTATCATTGGGAGTACTCGTAGGAGTCTCTCATATTGCTATGATCGGAATGATCTCACAGCATAAAGAAGAGAAGGGTTTACCTCAGATTAGTATACCAGAGGGTGATTACGGTTCTTTCCAAGCGGAAGTAAATGAAGACAGTTATAGGATAGCATGGAAAGCAAATGATCCTAAGACTGCTTACATCACTAAGGACATTAAAGAGAAGGCAGGATTCCTCGGATTAGCAAATAACACTACTAAGGTAGTTGAAGAGTACTTCATGGATGGTAAGACCAACCAAGGTGGAGCAGTAAGTAACAAGAGAAGTTGGTTAGCACCTTACCAAGAGTTTACTGACAGCAATCCCGAACTCTCAGACAAAGATTTAGCATGTATTAAAGCAGTAGGTAGTGCTGAAGGTACAGGGAGATTAGTCGGAACTAGCGTTGGAGCAGCAGCAGCACCCGCAGTTAGCAGTATACCCTTCGTTGGTTGGGTAGCAGCAGGGTGGATAGCAATGTTTGGTGGAGAACAGGGAGCAGAGATAGGTGGAAACATGGCAGAGGATATGAATAAGAACTGTTAATGTGGAGAATTTGGGCAAAAGCACTCGGAGACAAGTCTGGAAAGTCGAATCGAGAGGCAGATATCATAGCGGGGATACGTACTTTCATCTTTATACAACTTATAGTGACCAACTGCTTCATCGTAGCGGGTAACATTAGGCACTGGAACGATGCTCACATGGACAAATCCTTAAGCAACCCTAAAGAATTTGTGAATTTGTGTTGACTCGGTGACAATATGTGTTATAATTAGAAGGAAGACAACTAGCTAGAGGGTATGAAGTACATTCTTTACGACGATAGATCCCAATTTATCGGTAAATTCCATTCAGTTTACGAACTAAGGAAATTTTTATGTGATCGTAAGTATCAAATTGACTGCGATAGAGATATATCATGTACTTTTGACTACATTAAGTCTATCAAATGGTTTTTTGATATAGAAGAATGACTCAGCAAGAGATATCTGACGTTTTCTATGCTCTCAAATCACAAATTGAAGCATTAGAGACCCGCCTTAATAGTATGGAGCTTCTTATGAAGCGTCCAAATAAGGAAAATTATGAAAAATTAGTAGACGTAGTACTCGAACATGACGAAAAACTCAACAAACTTGATCGACTCTAAGATTTATCACATCTATTGGGAAGATAGATGTATAATGAGAGCATTAGACGAAGATACTTTCCAAGAAACTTGGCAAAATCTGATGTGGACTTATAATACGGAACTAAATTATGTCGAAATTACCGTTAATGAGGACGGAGATCTCGCAATTACCGAAAGTTCATACTGAAAACCAAAAAATCGCGTCGTTGCATCCGCACGACGAACTAAATAATTGAAAAAAGACCTATGGAAGCAGAATTTCTATTACTTGAAGGAGAATTTACGATCCGTCAGGGCACAGAGTTGATAGATTATACTAGAATCTCCGATATTCCCGAAAAATTTGACCATGTAATTAAATTTTGTCCCAAAAACCCCGAAGAACCGCATGATGTTAGTGATCATGTCCATATGAGCAAGTTTACAGACTACCTACATATGTTACAAGCAAGAGAACAGAAGTAAATGCCCGCAGTAACCCGAAAAGGAGACGCAGACGTAGCTCATTGTACTGGTATGACCAGAAGTGGGGCATCATCTAACGTCTTTGTTAATGGAATTGGTATCTCTCGACAGGGAGACAACAATACAACGCACCTACTACCAGGTGACCCATGCCCTCCACACTCAGCAGCGATTGCTTCTGGGAGTAGCACCGTATTTGTAAACGGTAAAGGATGTGGTAGAGTAGGTGATGCGACATGTACATCAGTCGCAGCAGGATCACCAAACGTATTCGCAGGATAAAATTATGGCAATGACATGGAACACTGGAAACAGTATTGAATCGAAACCAAAGAAAACAGCACAAGGTCGTGGTCAACACACGAAGTATAGTGCCACATCAAGAAACGCTAAGAAGAAGAGGTACCGTGGGCAAGGCAAATAGAATTAAAGACGGTGGAAGGAACGCAAATATCCCTGTAGACATGTCAGATCACTTCTATGATCATGGTAATGAGCATTGTAGATACCTAATTACTGATCCACGTAGTGATAGACAAGGGAAGAAGAGAAAACCTTTTGAAAAACGTGTCTAAATAACTCTTGAGGCAATATACATTGTTATATGACGAGTTCGGGTGCTCTACCCAGTCGTGCGTTTAGGGATTTTGACTTATCTTTTAGAAAGAATCCGATAACTGGCGACGTTAATACTTTAAAGAACGAGAATGCTATCAAGGAAGCTGTAAAGAACATTGTTCGATACAACTTTTACGAGAAACCATTCTTGCCGAATTACGGTGGCAACATAACTGGAGCATTGTTTGAACTATTTGATGCAGGCCAATCATCTCTTATCGAAGAACAGATAAAGAACATAATCAATCTATACGAACCACGTGTTGTATGCTATAGAGTGATTAGTAGATTCAATGAAAGAGACAATGACTTACAGGTTGAGATATATTACCTAATCACAGGTCTACCTAATGTGATCGACAACTTAGAAGTTATACTGAAGCGATAATGGCACTTACCAAAGTCAACTCGTTAGAATTTAACGAGATTAAAGCACAACTCAAAGCATATTTAAAAGGACAGTCGGAATTTAGCGACTATGACTTTGAAGGATCCTCTCTGTCCACACTATTAGACGTACTTGCTTATAACTCATACTATTCTTCTGTCAATGCTAACCTAGCAATCAATGAGAACTTCTTAGACACTGCAGTTTTAAGAGAAAACGTAGTAAAGTTAGCTAAACTAATAGGATATACCCCAAGGAGTGCTAGAAGTGCCCGTGCGACCTTTACAGTGGTGGTACAGACGATATATGGCACAGGGTCTAATGGTAGAGGGTACCCAGAATCAGTACAAATCAACAAAGGAGTATTTACATCCTTTACAGGGGAAGGTGGAACTAACTATATCTTCTCTATACCTAAAGATTTAATTGTATCTGTTAATACACTAGATGGTAAAGCAACATTTAATGATGTATTAGCATACGAAGGAATATTCATCACTGATACTTTCGTTAAGACGGAATCAGAAAGACAAAGGTTCGTACTAGGCAACCTCAACGCTGATACGTCAGCTATGACAGTCGAGGTGTCACGTGGAACTATCACTGATGCATATTTACAAGCAACAGACATAACAAGTGTAAGCAATATTAGTAAAGTCTTCTTCTTAGAGGAGTCAGAGAGCAAAAAGCAAGAGCTAGTGTTCGGTGATGGTATCCTAGGTGAAGCATTAGTCAACGGTGACGTAATAGAAGCAAGATACCCAACATCTATAGGTGCTGCACCCAATGGATTGACTGGTTTCTCTTTTGCGGGCACAGTTAAGGACTCCCGTAACGCTCCTATCACTTCAGGTATCTCATTAACACTGGATATACCCCCTGATGGCGGTGCACAACCAGAAACCATTGATAGCATCAAGTATGCTGCACCTAAGTTCTATAGTAGCTTCGGTAGAGCAGTGACTACTAAGGATTATGAGGTAATCATCCCTCAGATCTATCCTAACGTCCAATCTATTGTCGCTTTTGGTGGTGAGGAAGCAGATCCCCCTGAATACGGTAAAGTTATTGTTGTAATCAAACCCAAGAACGCAGATCGTCTGTCTATATCAGAAAAAGATGCAGTAGCAAAGAAAATCCGTTCTTATTCTGTAGGAGCAGTGGAACCTAAGATCATGGATCCATCAGTTGTCTACATTGACTTAGCAACTTACGTTTATTTCAACCCAAATAATACAAGAAGGTCTCAAGAGGATATTAAACAGATTATCTACAGAACTTTGGAGACAGTTAACTCTTCTGCCGAGTTTAACAAGTTTGGTGGTAAGTTCAAATACTCTAAAGTCGGAAAAGTGATTGATGAGGCAGAACCATCTATCACATCCAACATTACAAAAGTGAAAATGCGTAAAAACGTAACTATTTCACTAAATCAGAGATTTAACTACAAAATTTGCTTCGGTAACAGAATAAACGCACAGTTGGAGTCACCAACTCTAGAAACTAATGGTTTCAAACGTGCGGATGGTGGAAACCAAGTGTATTACCTCAATGACGATGGATTAGGAACAATCCGTCTCTATTATGTGACACAGGATGGTTCAAAACAGTACATTGGTGGAAACTGGGGAAATATTGATTATCACATGGGAGAAGTGACGATCAATGACCTTGTTATCACTGAAGTAGTTAATTCTGCCGACAACTTAATCCAATTCTCCGTGACTCCTGAATCTAATGACATTGTTTCTCTCAGAGAGACCTATTTGACATTGGGTATAGATAATCTAGTTGTTAATGTAATTGATGATGAAATTTCTAGCGGTAGTAATACCTCTGGAACAGGTGTAGTACCAGAATCAAGTTATAGTTAGTAATGCCAGCTGAGCAGTCGTCGTGGAAAGTTGCGTCGTGGGTCACACCTCAAACTGAGGTTACAGTAGACCCGATTGATGCATCGGTTTCGCCAGAATCAAGAACTAAGATCTCGGATAGACTAGAGGAACAGATACCTCAGTTTATTAGGGATGATTATCCTGACTTCATACAATTTATCAAGTATTACTATCAAGCACTGGAGTTGAAAGGTAACCCAGTTGATATAATACAGAACCTAGATGAATATTATAACATAGACCGCCTAAACGACCTCGTAGAGTCGACTACAGCGTCCTCTGGGATCACTATTGACTCAACAGTCATTGACGTAGGAAATACTAGAGATTTTCCAAAAGAAGGTCTCTTAATGATAGACGAAGAAATCATATACTATAAGAGTAAGGGACAAACACAATTTATTGACTGCGTTAGAGGTTTTCATGCCACTACCAAGGTAGGTACACTCAAAGAGTACACCTTTAGTGAGTCGACACCTGCAACCCACGAGTTTGGGTCGACAGTTGTTAACCTAAACAACCTTTTACCTCTATTCTTACTACAGAGGTTCAGAGATCAGTTTGCTGAGTCATTCCCAAGTAAGTTTGCTCCTCAGATACAACAATCAACAGTTACTAAGCGTCTTAAGGACTTTTATGCTTCTAAGGGTACATCAAGGTCATTCAAATACTTGATGAGAGTGCTCTTTGGTGTAGAGGCAGTTATTGAGTACCCCAAAGACAGAATATTCAAACCATCTGATGCATTCTATACTGTAAGAGAGATAATTCGTGCTACAGCGATAAGCGGAAACCCTGTAGAACTTACAGGTGAAGTATTGTTCCAAGAGAACGATCCAAACGATACAAATGTAAACTCCGCACGTATATACGTTAAATCCGTAGTTGAGGTGTTCACCGAAGATGGAAAGATCTATGAGTTGGACGTTGATACGGAAAATGGAGCAGGAAACTTCACAACTCCGTACAAGACGCTCTTATCTGAAGACGTAAGCTCCAACTTGAGCGAAAATGTCGTAACAGTCGACTCTACTATCGGATGGCCAGAAATAAACGGCTCTATTCGTATAGATGACGAGATTATCAACTATACAGACAAAACAGTCACCCAGTTCCTAGGATGTGCCCGTGCGAGGCAGGATACAGTCTCTGCTCCCCATATTGCGGGATCTGAGGTAACTTCTTCCTATGAAATCTTCGGATACAGCAATAGAGACGGATCTAAGATTAGTTTGACCGTATTTGGTGGTACTAGAGGTATAGACATTGTAGATGGGGGAAAATATTACTTACAGGACTCAAAAGTCACCACACCATCAGAACCAGGCTTCGATGCGTTAGATCCTATCTGGAATAGTTTTATATACAACGTTAAGAAGTTATTGAACGGAACATCGCTCACTTTAGACGTTCCATTGAGTGATGGTAGTGTTGTAGCAAATATTACGACTGAGCAAGAGCATGGATTGAGAAGAGAAGACACTGTTGTCATATTGAATGCACCAGAGGACGTATACAACGATACATTCACTGTACTGGGTGTCAGCTCCAATACTACGTTCAGTATCCTGATTCCTAGCACTCCCATCCGTGGAGTAGACGTAGGATTCTTAGTTACACGAGAATTTGCTAAATCTACGTCAACTGATACATCTATACGTCTAGGATTAGAAGATACACCGTCTGATGTACAGAATGTCTATAAATCTACAGAACACGCCATCATAGCGTCACCAGGTGTACCAAGTCATGAAATAGGACCTTTCCACTCGGATGACCTAGATCCTGGCAACCAGAGATACTTAAAACGTATTCCTCTCACTACAATCACCAAATCTATCAAAACTCCGTCTCCTGTGGGTCAAGTTGGTATTGGTGTCAACGGTGTACCGTTTTTCTCATATAAGTCAAACGATACGAAACTATTTGGTGGTGTAAGCTCGATTACTGTTGTAAATGCGGGATCTGGTTACGATATCACTAATCCACCGATTGTAGAGTTTGAACCACTCCACGCAAGAGATACAGCGTTCTTCCTTAACCAAAGAATTAGAAATAGTCTAGGATACAGATATAGAAACTTAGGAAGTGGTAAAACCGCAGAAATAGGTTCAGAACCTACACATACAAGTACTACACCCGCACAGGACGGAGGATGCCTCTGGGAGTTTGAGGGAATCTCTGCTCAGGCAACTGTAAGCGTATCTGGTTCACTATTTGCGGTAAACGTAGATAATGGTGGATCTGGTTACACATCAGCCCCTACAGTTGGTATTGTTGGTGGTGACCCCACAGTTGAGGCATCAGCGACTGCTACAATTACAGCAGGGGAGATAACTGCTATATCAGTGTCCGCATCTGGGTCAGGTTACCAATCTGTACCTACAGTGGTTATATCTGGTGGTGGAGGAGAAGGTGCGTCTGCTTCTGCGGTTGTTCGTGGTGGATTGGAAGCTGAAGGAATAACAATCACAACTGCGGGTACAAACTATAGCGAGAGACCAAATATCACTCTAGTATCTGGATCTGGTGCTGTTGGTTACCCATCTATCGTAAATGGTAGAATTGTATCTATTATTTTGACATTTGGTGGTAGTAACTACTATGGTGCTCCTGATGTCGTTATTAACGGAGATGGAGTCGGTGCTGTTGCATTTGCGACTATAAATTCCGCTACACAGCAAGTTACTAACATTACTGTGACTAATGGTGGTGTTGGTTACACATCTGGTACTACAACTGTCGATATCGTCTATCCTGGCTCTGGAGCAACGTTCCAAGTCGAATTACCAGTATTAACGAAGAACTTAGCCGCTAGTGCGGATGAAGTTGGAGATCCACTCTTTATATCACCAAAACAAGCAGATAGCAATAATGGTATCTCAATGAAGGGTGCTAACTTCGGAATCTACGGTGGAGAGTATGGATACCTCTATAATCCTAAAAAGATGCGTTTCTTACTTGGTGACAACGTAAGTGACACAACATACGCAGAATTAAACCCAACAAGGCATTCCCCAATCATAGGATGGTCATTTGACGGACATCCTATCTACGGACCTTACGCATACACAGATAGAGAGAATAAGAACCCATATAATGAAATAAAGCAAATGATCAGCTCATATCGCATCAGAAATGAAAGAGATGTGTTAGTTGGTAATGATCTAGCACAGATCGACAAGATGGGAACATATATCGAAGATTACGAGTATATCGAAGGATTAGGTGACTTAGATCAGTATAATGGTAGATTCTGTGTTACACCCGAATATCCGCTAGGTGTGTACGCATATTTCTGTGCTTTAGACGGAACTACAGGAAATCCGAAGTTTCCTTACTTTGTAGGTCCTAATTTCTATTCTGAAGCGAATGATATCAACTGGAAGGGAAATGGACTCCAAAGGAACTTTACAGAAGACGCAGTTCGATATAAGCGTCCATATGTTGCTACAGACACCGCATTAGTCAGAAGAAAGAATAAAGGCAACCCAGTCGAGTATATACTTGCTTTAGAAGATTCTACGACTCCTATAGTCCTAGAAGACGATTCTACCTTCATTGGATTCGTAGATGTTGGTATTGGTTACTTTGATTACTTCCCAGTGATCAGAGGTGGATCTGTTGACTCATTATTCGTTGCTGCGACAAATAGGTACTTCTCAAGTGGATTAGACCAGTATTTGATCGAAGGTGCGGGATTCAACTATAAAGTTAACGATAGACTCATATTTGACGAAACAGGCACTGGAGGAAGCGGTGTATCCGCTAGAGTGTCTAAAATCTCTGGAACGGACACTAACTCGATTGCTTTTGGCGTAAACTCGACTACAGACATAATTACAGGAACTATTACTACAGGATCTGCCCATTACTTAAAAATAGGCGATACAGTCGATATTTCTATTGGTGACAATGAATACACCCGTGAATTCGATGTAAAGATTATAAACAACAAATATCACTTTAAATACTTTGATTTGACTAATTTCACGATTAGTTCAAAGGGTAGAATTGTACAGGCGAATTTAACGATTACTGGCGGTACAGGACTTACAAACGGAAGTTATACAAGTATTCCTCTTGTAGGCGGTACAGGGTCAAATGCTTCCGCTAATGTCATTGTAAGTGGTAATACAGTCACATCAGTCTCTATAGTTGGTGAAGGTAAGGAATATAGCGATGGTGACACACTAACTGCTAATATCGCAAATATTGGCGGTACAGGGCAGAACTTCTCTATTGATATCGGTAATGTCAAGAAGACAGGTGGATTAGTTCAGAACCTCTGGACATTCATGTCTGGTAGTGGTGGTACAGCTGGTACATATACTAAGGTTCCATTAGTCAATAGTGCTGCACCCTCTGGTGAGGACGCTGAGTTCACTATTGTTGTTAATGACTCAGGTGAAGTGTCATCCGTTACTCTTACTAAGGAAGGAAAGGGATATTATAATAACGAACAGTTAGATCCTGTTGCTAGTAGTGATATAGGTGGTGTTAATGGATTCTACCTAACACCCAACTCTATTAATCAGGAATTTACTGGTAGAGGCACAGCTGCTCATCAGTTGACTATAGGTGATGAGGTTGTAATTACAGGAACTAACCCATCAGACTATGATGGTACACATACTATCACAGGTATAAGCACAGGTAGAAGATTCCAGTTCAAGAAAGCAGTTGGTATCATCACAGACACTGCTATCACCACAGCATGTGAGGTATATGTTAAAGAACCTAAGATAGATTTGATCAATGGTCATCTATACAAGTTCAAGACATCAGATTCATCTAATAGTGGTAAGAGATTAGAATTTACATTTGATAAGGAGAATACTAACGTATTCACATATAAGAATATTGTTGACTCAGAGAATGACACAGTTACAGGAGAGCAGATATCTATAACCATATCTCTGAATGATGTGCCTGGCACACTATTCTACTTTGACATCAATGGCAATATAGATGGTAGTTACCTAAGCGTAGTTAACGATCCATTCTTAGGAGCAAACACAGTATCAGCGATTCCTACTGTTACTACTATTGAGTTTATCTTAGCAAGAGAACCAGAAAACAATTATACAGCAACTAACCAGATAGCATATTCAACTGATTCAATATTCCCTTCAGGTGGTGTTTCTACTATTAATATTGGTGACCCAGGCAGAAACTATGCTACACTTCCTAAGTTTACAGGTGTAGAGAGGTCAGGTGGTGGTGCTAATGCGATTGCTACTATCTCTGGTAAATTGGAAGACGTAGTTGTTGTTGATGCGGGTATAGGATATAACGGTTCTAACCCTCCTGCTGTTGTCTGCTCAATGCCTGATTTTGTCGACTTAATACTAGACGAGATATTCGGTGACTTCAATGCGGGTGACGTTGTAGCATCTAAGACAATTCTAGACACTGACACTGCTAGAGGTAAAGTAATTAGCTGGGATCCAAATTCATCTACACTTAGAGTACAACCTTTACGTAACAACCTAACAGGTGCTGCTAGTCGTGGTTTCTTGATGTTCACTGTTGGTAATGCTAACAGTAATAAGATATTCGCAGGATCAAACCAAGCAAAGATATCAGGAGTATCAGGTCAGCAAGCAGCTGTTGCTGCTATCGTTCCTTCATCAGGTCCTGAGATAGGAACTATAAGTAACATAGCTATAAATGGAGATGGAGGTAGTAATTACCGTACTGCCCCAGAAATCTTTATTGACGATCCATTCTACGGTGGTGTAGCTACCCTGAGTATTAATAGTCAGAACACATCTGCTAACTTTACACCAGGCACCTACACTGTAGCACAGGAGTCTGTAGCACCTACAGGTGGTAGTGGGGTGTCAATACAACTGATCATCTCTGCTTCAACTCAAGATGTAACCACTGCTAATGTATTAGCTGGTGGAGCAAACTACTCTATTGGTGACCTTATTACTGTTCGTGGTGAGGATATTACAGGTGGTAGTTCAGCTGATAACGTTGTTCTTCAGGTAGAAACTTTAGACTTCGTACGTAAGGCAGTCACTTCTACAACTATTGATGCCTCTATTGATGAGGTTATCGTATTTAACTCTGGTTCAGGTTTCTTATCTGCTCCTGAAGTTCAAATCTCTGGTGGTACAGGTATAGGAGCTGTGCTACGTGCTGAGATCATTGACGAGACTGTTAGTACTATTGTTATCGAGAACGCAGGAACTAGATTCCAGAATCCTCCTATTATTACAGTTAAGCAGGGTACTGGTAATGGTGCTTCCATACTACTCAAGTCTAGTGATCTAGGTAAGATCATCAGTCTTGGTGGAGACAATATCACGTACAACTACAGTCATGATAGAACCCTCAAACCAAGCGTTAATACAAACTATAATCTACAGCTCACAAGAACTCAAATCGTTGACTTCTTCACTGTTACAAACGGGGGTGGATCCTTCGTTACCAAACCAACAATCGAACTTGTTGGTGGAGGTGGAAGCGGTGCAGTTATGGATGCTATTATTGACAACGAAGTTATTCAGGCAATTACAATAGCAAATCCTGGTAAAGGATTCTCTAGCACCCCTGCTGTAAGAGCAAGGATTACACACTCATTCGTTCCACTACAATCTAATAGCACACTTAACTTCCCATACGATACTAAGATCCCTGTAGGTACAGAGATACAGTTAGTAGAGGTTGATGGTACATTACCTTCTCCTCTTGTAGCAAATACAACTTACTATGCTATATCACCTACACTTGCTAATGGTCTTGCTAGTAACCAACTCAAGGTAGCAACAACATTATCAAATGCTTTAGATGGAACAGCAGAAACAATAACATCACAACCCTCTATTGGTGATGGTGGAACAGCAACATTCAATTTAACAACTACAGACCTAGGAGATGAGATCACAGTCACAATGACTCCTGCGTCATTCTCTATTGGAGAGAAACTATATCAAGGTGCATCCACAGCATCATTCTCTGCTCTAGGTACAGTTAAGGCATGGGATCCTAAAGGTAGGATTCTAGCAGTAGAGGTAGAACTAGGAGAGTATGCTCTTAACCAACCAGTCTTCGGTTTACAGTCTAATGCTTTTGGAGAAATACATGACTTTGACAGATCAGTCGCTAACTTTACTGTATCACCTATTGCCACTGCTACTGCTGAGTTTAAGCGTACTACTGGTATACTTGACCTTAACGATCAGCGTCTATATGATAGTGACAGGTACCAAGAGTTCTCATACGTGGTCAACTCGCCAATCAACGTACGGGACTGGAAGAACCAATTTAAGAATTCTGCTCACCCAGCTGGTTTCAAGGTACTAGGTACACAGGTTGTATCACAATCAGCATTTAAGAGATATCAACGTAGATCATATTACAATCCTTCTAACCCAGATACTAATGACTGGTGGGAACAGAGATTTGGTGATGAGAACTCATCATTTAATGGAACAACCTTCTTTGTACCTAAACCATCTGCGTCTAACACAGGTAAGTTAGCACGTATCGAGAACTTTGTACTTGGTAAACCAGATTATACAGCAACAGTCCCAACTAACATTCAAGTCATTGGTAAACAGTTACTAGACGTTAGAAAGATCTTAACTGCTGTTGTTGACAAGTTAGATGCTATTAATCAGAGAACTATTACCTTTGATGGTACAGATAGCAGTGTCGTAAACATATCAAATGAGACTATCACCTTTACTAATCATGGACTTATTAGTAACCAGTCAGTAACTTACACTGTACAGGGTGACAGATACCAAGATGCTCGTAATTTAATACTAAGCAACTTAGACTATATCATTTCTACCACTATTACATGGTTAGAGCAGAGTTATCCTAACTTGACAGATGGAACTAAACCAGATTACAACCCTGAGACGTGTGCTAGAGACTTACGTCTTGTAGTTATCGCATGGTGTAATGATTTACGCTATGGTGGTAACAAGTTCTCTGTAGATGCTGCTGAGTCTTATATTATTGGTGGTACTGTAGTCTATATCGACGGTGAGACAGTTGAGACTATTGCTGCTATTCAATATGCTAGAGATCTTGCCATACAAGCAATTCAAAATTTATTACCTATTACAGATGTCACAATTACACAAGATCCTGGTGGATGTGCCGATGTACAATCAGCAATCACAGTTCTCGCTCAGATTGTATGGGATGCTATTGACAATCCTGGCAACGTACCTACTGCTAACGTCGGCAACTATCCAAATATCAGACTTGGTACGACTCTAACTGGTTTACCAGTAGGTAAGTACTATGTCACACGTGTAGATGACGATAACTTTAAATTATCTACCACAACAGGTGGATCTGTTCATACATTTGTAAGTGCCTTACCACTCACAGGTAGTAATGGATTTACTGGTACACCTTCTGCTGCGACATATAATCCTCAGACTGGTGACTTAGTATTCACAGTCTCTAGTAATACAATGACTACCAGTCATACAATTACATTAGGACTAGGTGCGTTTACCTTTACTTGTGCGGGTGATAACCATGCTACTACTCATGCATATCCACGTTCAACAGACCCTGCCTACAACACACCACTAGCAATTACTGATGTAAGTGGAAATGACGTAACAATCAATGTCGGTATTGCTGATACTACTGTAGACATTACAGCACTATCAACAGATTCACAGCATCAACTAGCAGTTGAGTTTGATGATGAGAACAAGAACTTCCAGTTAAGAACTAGAAGCACAGAAACAACACCTACAAATAAGAATCAGTTGATGGTAACTATCAACGGTATTGTACAGAACCCTGAGTCATATACTCTATCAGGTAGTACAATATCATTCCTTGAACCTCCTATGAGGAACTCAACAGTTATTATCATGTACTTCAAGAGATCTGATATCTCTGGGAACTTCCAGTTGGATCAGTTTGGAGATGTTATCACTGGTCTTAATACAACTGATGGTGTGTACCAAGGCACTGGGTACACAGCTGGTACATACAACGGTATTTCATTCACTAACAAATTATCAGACGGATCGGGGGCAACTGGTAACATAGTTGTAACAAATGTACTTGATAGTGCTACTATTGTTCAGAATAATAAATTTGGTGATGCTAGAACTCTAATTGATAACAACGCAGGTGTCATAGCAGATATTGCTGTGGGACTGATGAACGAGTTTGGCACACCTACAGATAATAAGGTAGCAGATGCATCTAACCTTATCCTAATGAATAAAGATTTCATTGCTAGAGAAGCAGTGGATAGGATGCATGCTGATATACCATATACTATTGCTAATAAGAGACACTTTGATGCCTATAACTTGATTATGGCAAACAAAGACTTTATTGTATGGGAAGCATACTACCTATTCAAGACTGTTGATTATCCTGGCTACACACATGCTCAAGGATACACAGAACAGGATTGTAGAGATGACCTAATGGATATCTTGGAAGCTATTGCTTTCAACTTACTATTTGGTGCTAATAATAAGGTATATGATGCTGCCTACTACTACACATCAGCATATAGTGCGGGTAGTGTAATACAAGGTGAAGAACAGCAGACAATCGCTGCTACTAATCAGATGAAAGGTCTGATGGACAAGATAATTCTAAATGAAACAGTATCAGTCGCAGGAGATCATGGTTATGAACAGTACTTTGAAGATGTTACTTACATATACGACGGGTGTGCTAGTGCTAAGTCCACTATCAGTACGCTTGTTGATATTGTTATTACTGCTATCAATACTGACTTGATGGTACATGTCACTAAGACAGAACCAACACTATTTGTAGAACCAACAGGTAATGACGAAGACTGTGTAGATGATGTAAGAGATGTATTAGAAGCAGTTTCTATCAATGCTAAGTTTGGTGGTAACCATAAGGTATATGATGCTGCCAAGTACTATGTTGATGGTGCACACGTAGCAGGAGAAGAGATTCATACAATTTATGCTTTCAGGGAAGCAGATAAGATTGCTCAACAGGTATTATCAAACGAATCAGTCACTGTGATAGGTGATCATGGTGAGACACAGAAATATGATGGTGGTATTACTAGATCTGACAACCAGTGTGCTAGTGCTAGAGCAACAGTACACACTCTAATGAATATTGGAGAGGTAGCAGTAGATACAAACACTATGAGTGCCTTTACAAGGACTGCTCCTACTGGATTCAACTCACCTGGATTAGGTGATGGACAATGTAAGTCTGATACAAGAGATGTATTGAACGCAGTTGCTACTAACGTGGCATACGGTGGTAACCATACTCTGTATGACACACTGAACATGTACTTCGTAGGTAATCATGTATCAGGAGAGGAAGCAGAGACACTCTATGTGTTTGAAGAAGCACGTC
>VMHT01111570.1_pt1 | contig 15181 bp, 12 predicted proteins | sample 4693611 | NCBI WGS metagenome assembly VMHT01 (sample SAMN12280063, study PRJNA550983) | marine metagenome | isolation source: seawater sampled from same location over 5 years 0.02-0.2 micron viral filtrate | place: USA: collected off the coast of southern California halfway between the port... ... | reverse complement strand
TCTGAACCTGCAGGGTCCAGGTCGGGTACTCACCCCGTTCGATCGCCTCGAACAGATCGCGACGGTGATAGTCGGCATCGGAACCGGCCATCTGGTCGGCCTGTTCCTGGGTCAGGCACTTGATGCCCTGATCGGTCTTGAAGTGATACTTCACCCAGAAACGCTCGCCTTCGGCGTTGACCCACATATAGGTATGGCTGGAGTAGCCGTTCATGTGGCGCCAGGTGGCGGGCACGCCGCGGTCGCCCATCAGCCAGGTGACCTGGTGCGCGGATTCGGGCGACTGGGTCCAGAAGTCCCACTGCATGTCGTGGTCGCGAAGGCCGTTGTCGGCACGGCGCTTCTGCGAATGGATGAAGTGCTGGAACTTCATCGGGTCGCGCACGAAGAACACGGGGGTGTTGTTACCCACCATGTCGAAGTTGCCTTCTTCGGTATAGAACTTCAGTGCAAAGCCGCGCGGGTCGCGCCACGTGTCGGGGCTGCCGGATTCGCCGGCCACCGTCGAAAAACGCGCGACCATCGGGGTCGTGGCGCCTTTCTGCAGGAAGCTGGCTTTCGTGTACTTGCTGACGTCTTCGGTGACTTCGAACTGACCGAAAGCGCCGCCGCCCTTCGCATGGGGCTGCCGATCCGGAATCATTTCCCGGTTGAAGGCCGCCATCTGCTCCATAAGAAAGTGATCGTGCATCACGATCGGGCCGTCGTTGCCGACGGTCAGCGAATGCTCGTCGCTCGGATACGGCTCGCCGCCGGCGGTGGTGTGCGTTTTGTTGATTTCGTCTGTCAAGGTCCTACCCTCCAGGTGGTGTGCATGCGACGCGAACGCCGCAATTCTTCTAGTTGGTCGTTCAGTGATCGTCGTCCGACGTTACGGCTGCGGTCCGGCATGCCTTGCACACGCCCCAGTACATGACTTCAGCCTCGTCGATGTCGAAGCCGTGGTCATGGTTGGGGGTCAGGCAAGGCTTGGCGCCGATCGAACAGTCGACGTCCTCGATACGACCGCAGCTGCGACACACCAAGTGATGGTGATTGTCGCCAGTGCGGCGTTCGAAGCGGGCCGGGTGGCCGGCCGGTTTGATCTGTTGCACGAGATCGGCGTCGATAAAGGCGTTGAGTACGTCGTAGACCGCCTGCTTCGAAAGCGATCCAATACGCTGGCTTACGCCCTCGTGGACTTGCTCGACGGTGGCATGCGGATAGTCTGCAAGCCATTCGAGCACCGCCGAACGCGCAGCCGTCACGCGCATACCGCGGGCACGCAGTTGTTGGACGATGGGTGTCACTTCTCGACTCATGGCGACGCAATAATCGGCGATTAACTTGAATGAGTCAAGTTAACGACTGGTTACAGTTTGGCGCGACCCCGGCGTGCGCCGTTGCGGCCGTCGCGGGACGGCGCATGCAAGCTGTGCCTCGGTGGCAATCTTTGCGAACCAAGCGCAGTTGGCTGAAACTAACGTGCTTTGACGCCGACCGCCCGCGACCCCGCGCCATGCCGATTCGCAGACTCGATGACCAGTTGATCAGCCAGATCGCCGCCGGCGAGGTGGTCGAACGCCCTGCGTCGATCGTCAAGGAGCTGATGGAAAACAGCCTCGATGCGGGCGCAGGCTGGATTCATGTGACCATCGAGCACGGCGGTCTGCGCCGCATAGTGGTCGCCGATGATGGCAACGGGATTGCACGCGACGATCTTGGGCTCGCCGTGGCACGCCATGCCACCAGCAAGATCGATAGCCTCGATGCGCTCGAATCGGTGGCCAGCCTGGGGTTTCGCGGCGAAGCGCTCGCCAGCATCGCGTCGGTGTCACAGCTGACGCTGACTTCGCGGGCAGTAGATGCCGATCGGGCTTATGCGATTACGCCGGCGACGAGTGCCGAGCCGCGGCCGGCCGCGCTTGATCGCGGTACGCGGGTCGAGGTGCGGGAATTGTTTGCTCGTATTCCGGCACGTCGCAAGTTTCTGCGCGCGCCGGCGACAGAGTTCGCGCATATCCGCAAAGCATTCAACCAGCTTGCCTTGTCGCGTTTCGATATCGGTTTTGTACTCCACCATGACGGCACCGAAGTAGCGCGTATCGCGCCCGCTCACGGCCCCGACGCAATGCAGCAACGCGTAGACAAGCTGATCGGCGGCGCATTCGGTGACCATGCGGTCGCTGTCGATGAACAGGCCGCGGGTATGCGCCTGTCGGGCTGGATTGCTACGCCGGGATTTTCGCGCGGGCAGGCGGATCGTCAATATAGCTATGTGAACCATCGGCCGATCCGCGACAAGGTGTTCAATCACGGTGTTCGGCTGGCCTATCGCGATCTGCTGCATAACCAGCGTCACCCGGCGTATGTGCTCTATCTGAACCTCGATGCCCGGCAGGTGGACGTGAATGCCCATCCGGCCAAGGCCGAGGTGCGTTTTCGCGAATCCCGACTCGTACACGATTTTGTCTTTCGCAGCGTCGGCCGGGCGCTCGCCGCGGTGGAGGCCAAGCCGCATGCCGCACGGGAGGTCGAGCTGCCGGTCAGCACCGCGGCGGCCCCCGCGGCCGAGCAAAGCGCCGCGGCCTCGCGTGCTCCAGTCCAGCACGCGTTCGATACGCAAGCGCAAACGAGCGCCTTTGCCGGCATTGCCCAGACCCGCGCCGCCTATGAATTTCAGATGCCGGCCATGCCGGCTGCGGCTTCGGCGCCGGCAAGCGCTGTTGCCGACGTTGCCGCGGTCGAACAGGGCGACGACGTGCCCGCGTTGGGCTATGCGCTCGCCCAGCTGCACGATATTTATATTCTTGCCCAGAACAAGGAAGGTCTCGTGCTTGTCGATATGCATGCAGCACATGAGCGCGTGCTCTACGAGCGCCTCAAGCAGGAGTATTCGGCCGGCCAGATTCAGTCCAAGCATCTGCTGGTGCCCGAAACACTGTCGCTTTCCGAACAAGAGGCCGCGGCAGTAGAGACTCATGCCGAAGCGCTGGCCGCCGTCGGTCTGGAAATCACCCGGGCGGGGCCCAAGAGCGGGCATCTGCGTGCGGTGCCGGCACTGCTGGCCAATGAAGATTACGTCGCGCTTGCCTACGACATGGTGGGCGAGCTCGGTGAGGGGTTGCGCGGGCCGCAGGGGGTACGCGATCGGATCGATGACGTGCTGGCCGATATGGGGTGCAAGGCGGCCGTGAAGGCCGGGCGCCGGCTTACGCTCACCGAAATGAATGCGCTGTTGCGCGATATGGAACACACCGATCGCGCTGGGCACTGCAATCACGGCAGGCCGAGTTGGGTGCAGGTCGATATGGCCGGCCTCGATCGATTATTCATGCGTGGCAAGTAAGCATGGCCACACAGCAACCCGGTGTTGTCTTTCTGCTGGGCCCGACCGCGTCGGGCAAGACCGGGCTGGCCGTCGATCTGGTCGAGCGTCTCAATGCCGAAATCGTGTCGGTGGATTCGGCGATGGTCTATCGCGGCATGGATATCGGTACCGCCAAGCCCGATGCCGAAACGTTGGCACGCGCACCGCACGCGCTGATCGATATTCGCGATCCTGCCGAGCCTTACTCGGCAGCGGATTTTCGCGCCGATGCGCTCGCCGAGGTCGAGCGTATTCATGCGGCGGGGCGCTTGCCGTTACTGACCGGTGGTACCTCGCTGTATTTTCGCGCGCTCGAGCATGGGCTTAGCGAAATGCCTTCGCGTAACGACGCGCTGCGTGCACGCCTCACCGCGGAGGCCGAGCGCGAGGGGTGGCACGCTCTGCATCAACGCTTGCAGGGGATCGACCCGGAAACCGCGCAGCGTATTCACCGTAACGATGCCCAGCGCATACAGCGCGCGCTCGAGATTCACGAACTCACCGGCGTTGCGCCAAGCGTATTGCACGCCCGCGACAACGCGCGTAGGAACGCTGCGGCGCTACCGTGGTCTATCTGTAAGATCGCGGTGTCGCCGCGTCGGCGTGAGACGTTGCACGAGCGAATTGCGAAGCGCTTCGAGTTAATGTTGGCACAGGGGTTGTACGCCGAGGTTGAAAAGCTGCACGCGCGGCCCGATCTAAGCCTCGAATTGCCGTCCATGCGGGCGGTCGGTTATCGCCAGCTCTGGCAGGTGGTGGATGGCGAGATGACACTCGAACACGGAATCGAGCGGGCTGTGTTTGCATCGCGCCAGCTGGCCAAGCGGCAACTGACCTGGCTGCGCTCGCTGGACAATGTCATGTGGTTGGATAGCGACGAAAAAAACATTTCAAATCAGGCGCTAAGCCATATAAAGGCCGCAGGCCTGGCCGCTGACCTCGTGATATAATCGAACGATACGAATTTTATAACCTTGCTTTTTCGGAGTCTGAATCCATGGCAAAAGGCCAAACACTACAAGAACCATTCCTCAATGCCTTGCGCAAGGAGCGCGTGCCGGTTTCCATTTATCTGGTAAACGGCATCAAGCTCCAGGGTCAGATCGAATCGTTCGATCAATTCGTGGTGCTGCTGCGTAACGCAGTGAACCAGATGGTCTATAAACATGCTATTTCCACAATCGTACCGTCGCGCAACGTGCGCTCGGAAATGCACGAGGAAATGGGTCACGACAACCCGGACAACGAGGTCGACGGCAATTCCTGATACAGCCCGCATGAGTAATCGGCATGTTTGAGCGGCCGCCCACCGGACAGGCGGCCGTGATTGTGCATCTCGCGTTCGGTCTCGACGAATACGACGAGGCCGATCGCGAGTTTCATGAGCTCGTGACATCGGCCGGCGGTGAAGTGCTCGCGCATGTCGGCGGTAGTCGCCGCACACCCGATCCGCGTTATTTTGTCGGTGGTGGCAAGGTCGACGAGATTGCCGAGTTGGTTGTCGAGCATGGCGCTGAACTCGTGGTCTTCAATCACGATCTTTCGCCAAGTCAAGAGCGCAACCTCGAAAAGCGACTGAACGCGCGCGTGCTCGATCGTGCCGGTCTGATTCTCGATATTTTCGCCTCGCGGGCGCGCTCGCACGAGGGCAAGTTGCAGGTCGAGCTGGCCCAGCTTCAGCACCTGGCGACGCGTTTGGTGCGGGGCTGGTCGCATCTAGAGCGTCAGAAGGGCGGTATCGGTTTGCGCGGCCCGGGTGAAACCCAGCTGGAAACCGACCGACGCCTGCTCAATGAGCGCATCAAGATGCTGCGTCAGCGACTGGAAAAGGTCAGCGCGCGGCGTGAACAGGGGCGTTCTGCGCGACGGCGTGCCCGTACACCGATCGTGTCGCTTGTGGGTTATACCAACGCCGGCAAGTCGACGTTGTTCAACCGGTTGACCGGCGAAGATATCTACGCGGCCGACCAGCTGTTCGCCACGCTCGATCCCACGCTACGGCGTATGGACGTTCCGGTGGGTGAGCCGTTGATCGTGGCCGACACCGTGGGGTTCATTCGCGATCTGCCACATGAACTGGTCGCCGCGTTCAAGGCGACGCTCGAGGAAACTCGGGAGGCCGATGTTCTGCTGCACGTTATCGATGCGGCGGATGTCGAGCGCCGCGCACACGCACGCGAAGTCAATAACGTGTTGGACGAGATCGGCGCCGGCGAGGTGCCCCAGATCGAGGTCTTCAACAAGGTCGATCTCATCGAGGACGAATCCGCACGTATAGAAACAGATGCCCATGGCAGGCCGCTACGTGTGTGGTTGTCGGCGGCGAGTGGCGAAGGCGTGGACGATCTGCGCGCGGTGCTGGCTGATTTCTGCAACCCCGATATGATCGCGGGTGTGCTCAAGGTGCCAGCGGCGGCCGGGCGTTTGCGCTCGGCGTTGTTCGAGCTGGGTGTCGTGGATGACGAAAGCTACGATGACGACGGCGCGAGCCGACTTACGGTGACCGCATCGCAAAGCGATCTGGAGCGTATCGTGGCCCAGGCCGGGCTGGTTTTCGAAGACGTGCTCGTCGAGCGCCGCGCGGCGCGTATGGCCTCGTCAGGCCCGGCATCTTCAATGCCCACGTCTGCGTAGGAGTTACGACAGTTCAAGGGGCGCGGACTTGAACGCCTTCGATGTATGCGCCACAGGCGTTCGACAGGGGTACGGGGGGTCGATAGAATCGCGCTTTCGCCCGACGTCGGCGTTTAAACCCCCGTTCCAGTCGCGTGTGGTCACGCCGCGGTCTGTGTGCGCCTGGCAATGTAGAGGAAATAACAGATTTGCTCATGGCAAATGAACGATCGATAACGCGATCGCCCCGACGGGCGGCCCAGGCAATTTCAGCGCCAGCGCGCCAGGCCCTCGCCGGGCGTGCCGACGTAGAGCGCAATTGCGATCTGTACACGACTGAAACCGGAGCTTGCTGATATGGCCTGGAATGAGCCCGGCAAGGGTCAGGACCCCTGGGGTGGTGGCAACAAGAACAACGGCAGCGGCCCGCCCGATCTGGACCAGATCTGGCGCAAGTTCCGTGCGCGCATGTCCGGTAACAAGGGCGGCAGTGGCGGCCCCGAAAGCGGTGGCAGCGGCGGCGCGGGCGGTCCGAGCCCGGCGATCTTGTTGTTCATTATCCCGATCGCCCTGGTAATCTGGCTTGCGACCGGTCTGTATGTCGTGCAGCCGGGCGAAAAAGGCGTTGTCCTGCGGTTTGGCGACTATACCCAGACCCAGGGCCCGGGCTGGCACTGGCGTATCCCGTACCCGGTCGACCGCGTTTACAAGGTCGATACGCAGCAGGTGCGTCGCGCCAAGAACCGCGCGGTCATGCTGACCAAGGACGAGAACATCGTCGAGGTCGAAGTGGCCGTGCAATATCGCATCTCGGATGCGATGAACTACTTGTTTCAGCTGCGCGAACCGGATGCGACGGTCGAGCAGGTGCTGCGTTCCGCGGTGCGTGAAATCGTGGGCACCAGTCGCATGAATCAGGTGATCCAGGAAGGCGTGCAGGTCGAGGAGCTCGAGGATCGTGCGTTGCAGAACGTCGATCTCAAGGAAGGCTCCGGTCAGCCGGCCGAAAAGGACGCGTTGCAGGGTGTCGACGACAAGCTGGTCGACGAGATCAAGGCGCAGCAGGAAAGCTATCCCGAAATCACCGATCGTTCGCGTGCCGCGTTGCCCGAGAACGTGCGCAAAATCGTGCAGAGCACCCTGTCGAGCTACGACGCCGGTGTCGATGTCGTAGCGATCAACGTGCAGTACTCGCAGCCGCCCGAGCAGGTTCAGGGCGCGTTCGAGGAGGCCATCAAGGCGCGTGAGGAAGAAGAGCGCAAGAAGAACATTGCCCGGGCTTATGCGCGTGACATCGTGGCTCGTGCCCAGGGTGAGAAGGCCCGAATCATGCTGGACGCACGCGGTTATCGCGAGCAGAAGACGGCACGGGCCAAGGGTGAAGCGCAGCGTTTCACCGATCTGCTCGCACAGTACGAGAAGGCGCCGGACGTGACCCGCGAACGCCTGTATCTCGAAACGATGGGCGACGTGCTGTCCAATGCCAACCTGATTCTGGCGGAGCAGGGCGGCAATGGGCCGATGATGTATCTGCCGCTGGAAAAGATGCTCAACGATTCGCGTCGTAATAAACAGGTCGAGAATGCGGCCAACGATGGCATGAACGGCAGCCAGGGTAGTGACAGCGGCAATAGCGCCGGCACGGCCGACAGCGGTTCGAACGACAACAGACCGTCGTCCACCAGCCGTTCGTCCGACAGTCTTCGCAGCCGGGACCGCAACTCATGAGCCCCAAGCATATTTTCGCGATCATCGTCGTTCTCATCATCGGCTATACCGCGCTCGACTCTGCCTTCATCGTCGACGAGCGTGAGCGCGTCGTGGTGGTCGAGCTAGGTGAGATCGTTGGCCAGAACTACGAGCCGGGACTGCATTTCAAGATCCCGTTCATTCAGACCGTGCATTCCTTCGATCGTCGTGTCATGACGTTCACCGAGGAAATCGAGCGCGTTCTGACGTCGGAGAACAAGAACCTCGCGGTCGACTTCTATGTGAAGTGGCGGATCAACGATACCGTCGACTATTATCTGTCGACGCAGGGTCAGGAGCAGCGCACGCGCGACCTGCTGACTGAAATCGTCGAGAACGATCTGCTGGCTGAATTCTCCAAGCGCACGATTCGTCAGGCGGTGGGCGACGATCGCAACGAAATCGTCGCGGCGGTCCAGGTTCAGGCCAATCAGGCCGCCAAGGCACTCGGCGTCGAGATCGAGGATGTACGCATCATGCGTCTCGATCTGCCGGAAGAAGTCAGCGAGTCCGTTTACGAGCGTATGCGCTCGGAGCGTCAGGAAGTCATTCGTACATTACGCGCCCAGGGTGACGCGGCGGCCCAGGAGATTCGTTCGGACGCCGAGCGCGAACGCACGATCATTCTGGCCGATGCCTACAGCCAGGGTCAGGTGATTCGTGGTGAGGGCGATGCACGCGCCGCAGAACTCTATGCCAATGCGTATCAGGCGAATCCGACGTTCTACAGCTTCTATCGGAGTCTGCAGCTCTATCGCGATGCGTTGGGCAGCGACGATCTGATGCTGTTGCGTCCGGACGGCCAGCTGTTCCGCTACTTCAACCCGAGCGCGTCGAACGCCGCTTCGAGCCCGTAGCCGCTGGCATGTGGCCGGACTTGTTGCGCGCGCTGGCGCTGGTGCTGGTGATCGAGGGCTTGATGCCGTTTCTCGCCCCCGAGCGCTGGCGTGAGATGATGTTGCGGCTGTCGAATGTCGACGGCCGCAGCCTGCGCGTGTTCGGCGGGGTGCTCATCGGTTTGGGCGCGGTGCTACTGCAATTCATTCATTGATTAAAGACGTCGAAACGCGATGCAATCCAACCGCTGGCTTTTGCCCGAGGGCGTACAGGAAATGGTGCCGCCGGAGTCGTGGCGCCTCGAATCCGCCCGCCGGCAACTCCTCGATCTGTACTGGCGCTGGGGCTACGACCTCATCCGGCCACCGCTGATCGAATATCTCGACTCGCTGCTGACCGGCGCAGGTCATGAGCTCGACCTGCAGACCTTCAAGCTCACCGATCAGCTCAATGGCCGCATGATGGGTGTCCGCTCGGACATGACCACGCAGGCCACGCGTATCGATGCGCATCGTCTGGCGGCGACGGGCCCGGCCCGCTACTGCTATATCGGCAGCATTCTGCGTACGCGCCCAGAAGAACCGGGCGGTTCGCGTCAGCCGCTGCAGGTCGGCGCAGAAAAATTCGGCGATGCGCATATCGACAGCGATCTGGAAATCGTGTCGCTCATGCTCGAAACGCTCGGCCTGATGGGTATCGATAATGCCTGCCTGGATCTGGGCCATGTCGCGATCTATCGACGCCTGGTCGCGCACGCAGAAATGCCGAGCGATCTCGAGCCCCAGCTTTTCGATGTGGTGCAGCGCAAGTCGCGGCCGGATCTTGATGCGCTGGCCGCGTCCGGCCGGCTCGACGCGCAGAGCCATGCACGTTTCAGTCATCTGATCGAGCTCAACGGCGCGCCCAGTGTCCTTGCCGACGCGCGGGATGCGCTTGCCGGAATTGACCCCGGTATCGACGCCGCGCTCGATCGGCTGGGCGAAATGATCGAACTGCTCGCCAACCATTATCCGCAGGTGCCGCTGTTTCTCGATCTGGCCGAGCTGCGTGGCTACCGGTACAAGACCGGTCTGCTATATGCCGCCTTTGCGCCGGGGCTCGGCCGCGAGCTGGCCCGCGGCGGGCGCTACGACAACGTCGGTACAGCCTTTGGCCGGCCACGGCCGGCCACCGGTTTTTCGGCCGACCTCAACCTGCTGGCGGCGCTCGGGCATTTCGACGGTGGCGTTCAGGGCGGTGCGATTCATGCGCCGGCCGGCAGCGATCCCGAACTGCTCGCCAGCGTGCGTCGCCTGCGCGCGACCGGCGAACGCGTCATTGTTGCCACCTCCGATACGGGCGATGCCATCGACGATGGCTGTGATCGCACACTCGAATATATCGACGGCCGCTGGGACGTGCGGCCGCTGTCTTCAACGACCTCCCCGAGCAAGGATTAGTCATGGGCAAACGTGTCATCGTCATCGGCAGCCAGTGGGGCGACGAAGGCAAGGGCAAGATCGTCGATCTGCTTACCGACCGCACGCGTCACGTGGTTCGCTTTCAAGGTGGGCATAACGCCGGTCACACGTTGGTAATCAACGGTGAGAAAACGGTGCTGCACCTGATTCCCTCAGGCATTCTGCATGACGGCGTCACCTGTCACATCGGCAACGGCGTGGTGCTTTCCCCTGAGGCCTTGATGGAGGAAATGGCCACGCTCGAGGCGCGCGGTGTGCCGGTGCGCAGCCGCTTGCGCATCAGCCCGGCCTGCCCGTTGATCCTGCCCAGCCATATTGCCCTGGACAAGGCGCGCGAAGCCGCGCGCGGCAAGACCGCGATCGGTACCACCGGGCGCGGTATCGGCCCGGCGTACGAAGATAAGGTGGCCCGGCGTGCCATCCGTGTGGGGGATCTGTTCCGGCGCGAGATGCTGGCCTCCAAGCTTGGCGAAGCGCTGGATTTCCACAACTTCGTGCTCAAGAACTACTTCAACGTGGCGCCGGTGGATTTTCAGGCCACGCTCGACGATTGCCTGCGCTTCGCCGAGGAAATGACACCGATGGTGGCCGACGTCGCCGAATTGCTGCGCCAAGCCTACGTGGCCGACGAATCGATCCTTTTCGAAGGTGCTCAGGGCGCGCTGCTCGATGTGGATCACGGCACTTATCCGTATGTCACGTCGTCGAACACCACCGCGGGCGGAGCGGCCACGGGCACCGGTGTGGGCCCGGTCTATTTCGACTATGTGATGGGCGTGGTCAAGGCGTACACCACGCGTGTGGGCTCTGGCCCGTTCCCGACCGAGCTCGACGATGCCAACGGTCGGCATCTTGCCTCCAAGGGCGCGGAGTTCGGTGCGACGACCGGCCGTGCACGCCGTTGCGGTTGGTTCGATGCCGTAGGACTGCGCCGCGCAGCGTTTAACAACAGCCTGTCCGGTTTGTGCATCACCAAGCTGGATGTGCTCGATGGCCTGGACGCGATCCAGCTGTGTACCGGCTATCGCTGCGACGACCAAATCATCACGGTGCCGCCGCTGGGCGCCGATGCGCTCTCGCGCTGCGAACCGGTCTACGAGGAAATGCCGGGCTGGAAAGAGTCCACTGTGGGCGTGCGCGAGTACGACCAGCTGCCGCAAGCCGCCCGCAACTATCTTGACCGTCTGACCGAAATCGTCGGTACGCCGATAGACGTCGTTTCCACTGGTCCGGATCGTGCGGATACGATCGTGTTGCGCGATCCGTTCGCCAGCTAGGTATGGCTATTTGCTGCGGCTGCTGATGATGGCGGCCGCAGTATTAAAACGCATTTAAGCGCGCTGGTCTCAGCTGCACAACCTGAACAGGCATAAAAAAAGCCGCGCTCTCGAGCGCAGCTTTCGATCGATTCGCGGTCGGATATACCGTATCGCGAGTCTTTAATTCGAGCTTGGTGCCCAGGAGAGGACTTGAACCTCCACGACCTTTCGGTCACTAGCACCTGAAGCTAGCGCGTCTACCAATTCCGCCACCTGGGCCCGAAGAGCGCGCAATTTAGCGATTGCCCCGGCGCTTGTCAATCACCGTAATCAATCGTTGCTTGTGCATGCGCGCAGTTGCGGTATCGTGCGCGGATATGGAGCAAAATATTGAATAAGAAAACGAGCGGTAGCGCCGACTGGCGCGACCGCGATCCGCAGTTCAAACACGAAAAAGGCAGTTACGCCAAACCGGTGCCAAGCCGCCAGCTTGTGCTCGACGACCTGGCCGATGCCGGCCGGCCCATGACCTGGGCCGAGCTTACCGAGCTTTATGCGTTGACCGACGACGCCGCCGAGGCGTTCGAGCACCGCCTGCGCGCCATGTTGCGGGACGGCCAGTTGCTGGAAAATCGACGCGGCGCGCTGGGCCCACTCGACAAGATGGATCTTGTCCGTGGGCGCGTACAGGGCCATCGCGACGGCTTCGGCTTTCTCATCCCCGATGACGGCGAGCAGGACGACGTCTTTCTCAACCCGCGTCAGATGCGCCTGCTCATGCACGGCGATCGTGCGGTCGTACGCATCGTTGGGCGCGACCATCGCGGTCGCCGCGAAGGCCGTATTGCCGAGGTGCTCGAGCGCGTCAACGAAAGCGTGGTCGGCCGGTTTGTCGAAGAGCGCGGCGTATGTCACGTCGTGCCCGATAACGCCCGTATCGCCCACGATATCCGTGTGCCGGACGCCGACCGCAACGGCGCCGAACATAATCAGATGGTGACCGTGCGTATCGTCGAGCCGCCGTCCAAGCGCGTGCAGCCGATTGGCGCGGTGGTGGAAGTGCTGGGCGATCGAATGGCGCCCGGCATGGAGATCGATATCGCCATGCGCTCGCACGCCATTCCGTATGAGTGGCCGAGCGAAGCGCTCTCGGAAGCCGAGGCATTCGGCGATGCCGTCGCCGAGGCCGACAAGAAAGGGCGCACCGACCTGCGTGATCTGCCGCTGGTCACTATCGACGGCGCCGATGCGCGTGATTTCGACGACGCGGTTTATGCGCGCAAGACGCCTCGCGGTTGGCGCCTGTGGGTCGCGATCGCCGATGTCTCCACCTACGTCAAGCCGGGCTCGGCCTTGGACGAAGAGGCCCAGCGCCGCGCGACGTCGGTCTATTTTCCCGATCATGTCGTGCCGATGCTGCCCGAGGCCTTGTCCAACGGGCTGTGTTCGCTCAACCCCGATGTCGACCGTTTGGCACTGGTCTGCGAGATGCGTCTCGACAAACAGGGCCGCATGCGCTCGAGCCGGTTTTATTCGGCGGTGATTCGTTCCCATGCGCGTTTGCTCTACGAGCAGGTGGCCGACTGGCTCGAAAACCCGGAGAACATGCCGGAACGCTATCGCGATCTGGCCAAGCCGCTGGCTAATCTGAATGGTCTCTATGAGGCGTTGCTCGCCGAGCGCCGCGAGCGGGGCGCGATCGAGTTCGAAACCACGGCGACACGCATCATTTTCAACGAGGATCGTAAGATCCAGCGCATCGTGCCGACCGAGCGCAATGTCGCGCACAAGATCATCGAGGAATGCATGATCGCGGCGAACGTCGCCACGGCCACGCATCTGTCGAAAAAACGCATGCCGCTACTTTACCGCGTGCATAGCGGCCCTGCTGCGGATGCGCTTGAAGACTTGCGTGCCTTTCTTGCCGAGCGCGGCTTGTCCTTGCCGGGCGGTAGCGATCCGCAGGCGGCGGACTACGCGACCTTGCTGGCCTCGGTGGCCGATCGCAGCGATGCGCACCTGATTCAGACGGTGATGCTGCGCAGCCTCTCGCGTGCGGTCTATACCCCGCATAACGATGGCCATTTCGGCCTGGCGCTGGAAAACTACGCCCATTTCACGTCGCCGATTCGTCGCTATCCGGATCTGCTGGCGCATCGGGCGATCAAACATCTGGAAGCGCGCGGCAAGCCCAAGACCTTCGACTACGACGTCGGCGCCATGGAAAGTCTCGGCACCGTGTGTTCGGAAGCGGAAAAACGTGCCGACGATGCCACCCGCGATGTCGACGACTGGCTCAAGTGCGAATACATGAGCGACTCGTTGGGTCAGACGTTCGAGGGCACGGTCACGGGTGTGACCGCGTTCGGGTTGTTTGTCGAGCTCGACGGCATCTACGCCACGGGCCTGGTGCATGTTTCCAGCTTGTCGAACGACTATTACCATTTCGATGCCCAGTCGCGCTGTCTGCGCGGTGAGCGTTCAGGCGTGGTACACCGATTGGCCGACAAAATGAAAGTCAAGGTTGCGCGAGTCGATCTCGACGAGCGCAAGATCGATTTCGAACTGGTCGAGCCGGATAGCGCGGCCAGCAAACGCGGCAAACCGGCGTCCAAGCCGAATGCCGGCAAGTCCGACAAGAGCAAGTCGTCTGGCAAGTCGCGCCGTCAAAGTAAGCGAGGTAAACGTTGATGAACCGGTCCATGACCCGAAAGAATTCCGCAATCATGTTGGTCGCACTGTTGTGCACGGCCCTGTTCGTGACCGCTTGTGCAGGCGATCCGAACCGCAAGACCAAGATTGGCGCCGGTGTGGGCGCTGTGCTGGGCGGAATCGCCGGCTCGCAGCTAGGTGACAAGTCTGGCACCAACGCCGCGATCGGCGCCGCGGTCGGTGCGCTGGCCGGCGGCGCGACCGGTCGGTATATGGATAACCAGAAAAAAGAACTCGACCAGAAGCTGTCGGCCGAGCAGGCACGCGACATGCTCGATGTCACCCGTCTCGATGGCGATGCGCTCAAGATCGGTGTGGCCAGCGATGCCTCGTTCGCGGTCGATAGCTCGACGTTGTCGGGCAATGCCCAGACGACGTTCAACAAGATCGCCGAAACCCTGAAAGACTATGACAAGACCGCGATTCACGTGGTGGGTCATACCGACAGCACCGGCAGCGAGCAGTACAACATGAAGCTCTCGCAGCAGCGCGCTCAGGCTGTGGCGCAGTTCCTGACCGGTCGCGGCGTCGATTCCCAGCGCGTGTTGACGTGGGGCCGTGGCGAATCGCAACCGATTGCGACCAACGACACCGAGGCCGGCCGTGCCGAGAATCGTCGTGTGGATGTCGTGATCAAGCCGATCGTGGAAGGCCAGGAATCGCAGGCCTTCTCCGAGCCGCCGTATCTGGGCTCGTAATCGAATCGGATTGGCTGGTGCCAGTGATTGAAGAAGCCCGGTACTGCCGGGCTTCTTCAGTTCTGGCCTGAGTTTGTTGAATCGTGACGAAGAGGGTGGCCGGATGACGGACGCGCAGGACCAGGGTTTGATCGGTGGCTTTCACGCGGTGATGAGCGCGCTCGAAAAAGAGCGCGCCTTGAAATGCATCTGGCTGGCCAGCGGGCGCCGGGACGGCCGCGCGGATGCATTGCGACAGGCTGCCGGTGCGCGTGGTGTGGCGATTGCAAGCGCCGACATGGGCAAGCTGGATGCGATGCTGCCAAACGTACGCCATCAGGGCTGTATCGCCGAACAGGCGCTCGCACAGGAACAACGCGAATCCGATCTGCCGGCCCTGCTGGCCAGCGTCGAGCGCCCCTGGGTGCTCGCCCTCGACCAGGTTCAGGACCCGCACAACCTCGGCGCCTGTCTACGCAGCGCGGCCGCAGCCGGGGTCACTGCCGTGATTGCACCGCGCAAACG
>VMHT01184644.1_pt1 | contig 15186 bp, 21 predicted proteins | sample 4693611 | NCBI WGS metagenome assembly VMHT01 (sample SAMN12280063, study PRJNA550983) | marine metagenome | isolation source: seawater sampled from same location over 5 years 0.02-0.2 micron viral filtrate | place: USA: collected off the coast of southern California halfway between the port... ... | reverse complement strand
TTTATATAGCGACCGCGGATTCTTGGACAGGCCCGTGACCAACGACAGGTGCGACGCCATCATCCTGTTGAGTATTTTGGCGTTTGGCTCAAAATAAACCGACGCCCACGGCGCGGTAGACAGGTGCTGCACGAGCCGAACAAAGCGCAGCACTTTTTGCTCGGGCGTTGTGGCCGCCGTCACTTTGGCAACCTTGGCCTTTGACGTCAGCATATGATTGGCGACCAGCATCGACCGCGCCGCCGTTTTCTCTGTCGCCGCCGACTTGAGGGCGTCGGCCCGCGTTGCAGGAAGGCACACTGAGAATATCGGGTGGGTGCAGCGGTCGTGCTTGATGGCCTCCACCGCCCCATGAAGCCACTTATTGTAGTTTGGGACTTCACTAAATTCTGACATGTCCGCCGTCGAAGCACACTTGCCGAGCTTGGCCGTGCCCGCCAAGTACATTGACAGCTGCGAAACGCAGTGGACCACCGTGCTTCCCGAACCACCCGATGCCGCCGGCAAGACGTACCTGACGCGGAAGATGAAAGGCACCGTCGCCGAGGAACGCGAGCGCGTCCGCCGCGCCGCCGGGGCGGTGCACCTCCTCAAAACCAAGTTTGAGTGCGAACCGCACCCCGAGAGCGAAGACGTTCCGCTGCGTTGGGGCAAGCTGGCCACGACGGGAATCGCGTCGTTTGAAAAGATGCTTCACGCCACGAGCGCGGGCCTGGCGCACAACGAAGCGGTGGCAACGCTGCGGAACCCGGCCGGCACGATTCAGGAGGCCATGGCCAAGCAGGGCGAGTGCATTCGCCATATTAGACACATGGGGGACTGGGAGCATGACTCGGCGCACACGCCGTATTTATTTTCAAAACCGTTTAAAGACAAGGCCGAACTGTTGCTCAATGGCCTTTGGGCAGCCGGGCGACCGGCGGCGGCCGATTCGCCGCCGGCCGAAAACACAAAGACAATCGGCATTTTGCAAACGTGCCTCGGCAACCCGGAAATGCAAAAACATACGGCGCTCAAACGGGCATGCACAAAACTCCTGTCGGACACGCTCTTTGTTGCGTGGGGTCGGCCGCCGCACACCGATCCGCGGCCGGGGCCAACCCCACGCCCAACTGAAAACCACGAAAAACGCGCCGTTGCGGCGATGGATTTGGTCGCACCGACGGCAACGTGGCACCGCGAAAAAAACCCCGCGCCCGCCGACGTTGTCAAGTTTTACGAAGTTGCCTGCGGCGTGAACCCAAGCCGAGTCGCCGAACAGCGTGCTCTGACAATAACAAAGGGCATCGCCGACCCACTGTTAAACGTAACCGAGCTTACAAAGCGGTACACCGGATCAAAACAGCTGCCAGAACGACCCGAGGCGCTCACAGTTGCGCCCGCGCACCTTCTTGGGTACAGCGAGTAATGCGAGTGCGGCCCACACCCACGTCGCCCGCGTTTGTATCCGCATTGAAACGTGTGACCTGCCTAGTCGTCATCCTCGCCGACGTGATGCGTCATCGCGGCCACCGCCTCTTGTAATGGCTTTTCGCCCACCTGGGTCAACAGCAGGCGCAAAAACCGTTCGTTGTTCAGCGCCGTCTTGATAATACTGGCCAGTCTCGGGGGCCTGCACACCCGCGTTCTTTTTCGAATAAACGACAAAAGCGGTTTGTCGTCGTTTCGCACGTGTCGGTCCTGCATCCACGCGGAAAATGCCAGATCTGACATAGTACCCAATGGAATGGATGGCGGGACCGCCTTTCGGGCAATTAACAGCGCGGCGGCGTGGTTAACATTCTTGTTTTGGCTTTCGCCCACAAACGGCTTATGTTTGCTGGCGACCATTGTGTTGTGACGCCAAGCCCAACGACACAGCGGTCAAAAAGGCACCTATGACTCATCGCCGATCATGGTCTGCTTTAAATTATTGCAACCCCGAGTTTTCCCATTGCTGCTTGACTAAATACCCAGCGCCAACCCGCTCCCGCCGCCGGCTGGCTTCCGTGCGGTCGCTCGGCAGTACTGCCGGTACCGCTATATAAATTGACACACCTATAACCCCGATCGACCAAAAAGGGCAATGCACCCCGTCGTCAACGCCGTTGCCTGGGAAGCGTACCGCCGGCTCAGAGCTGGATTCTCAATCTCGCAGTTGGTGGACGAGTGCCCGTGGCTTGCGTTTGTGTACGACCCCCACGGCCGAACGCTTTTGCACGTAGCCGGCGCACTGTGCCGACCACGAGCGTTTCACGACCTACTCGTCGCCGGAGCAGACCCGTACCGCCTCGATTTCAACGGCAACCCCGTTTTGTTCACCGGCGCACCGGAGTTTATGCGCCGGCTGCTGCCACCAAACCTCGTTCCGCATTTCACGGCCACAACGGATGTGTGATCTGCAATGAGAGAATCGATGGCGTCAGCCATGTGCGTGTGCACCGTCACCGAGGCCGTCGGCGCAATCTCAAAACCCATCACCGTTCGGAGGCACCGACATTGGCGGAACCGGGCGGCGGGGTACCGCAAGCCGCTCGAAATCAACGCCGAAAACGTACCGACCGAGCGCACTGCTGGCCCGATGGTAATTTTGACAGTGCGGCCACCGCTCAAGGGCAACATCCTGCTGCCGATGAGCCTCGAGTACACCTGCACCATGGCGGACACGCTCTTTGCGTTTCAAGCGCAGGCGACCGGCACCGAGTACCCCAAGTGGATTGTGTTTTTATCGTCGTGCCGCGAAGAGTGCGACACGCTCATGCACGAGCTTCACACCTTGATTTCCGGCACCGCCACCCGCTACAAGGCGTACAAGGCCTCCGTCGGCCACGCCACGTGGACCCCAAGCGCGTGGATGCTCGATATTCCGCCACGGATTGAATTAAAAAAATAAGTGCATCCCCCACAAATGCGCTCACGGCGCTGCACCACCGAGCTGTCGCACGGCAAGCGGCGTCGGCGTCGACTTGTACACGTGCATGCCGTAAATTTGGTCAATCCCGTCGAGCGAGTCAACGTGACCAAGGTGGCCATTATTGATGGTCTTGAGCTCGCCGCCGTTGTAAATACTTGGAGAGTAACACGTAATGCCTTGGTCTTTGTATTCGCTAAGGGTGCTATTACCATCAAAGCAACCACTAGTAAACGCTTTATTGGTGGCCCCATCGCCGGAGGTCAACAATTCGTCAAGCGACATTTTTGTGGATGTAACCTTACCTTTCTCGCCGGTTGTGTAAACCGCCCATCCAAGGCAGCCATTAAACGCAATGTCCGGCAGCACCATGACGTTTTCTGTGCCGCCGCAGAAAAAAAACAAATAAAGGCACGGTGAGCATACAAACACGCTGCAAAAAAAACACAACCTTATTTTTTCCCCACGCACACACTTACCTGGGCGGTACAGCACGGCACCAAGGTACATGCGCAGGCGCATGATACCAGTCTCGGAGCTCACGTCGGTTCCCACTTGCGTGCTCGGGTACGACCTGCGCGAGGGTGCACAGTTCACGCGGTAAGCCACACACAACGACTGCGTTTTGTCCGCGCGCGCGCACACATTGCATCGTCAAACCTACATGAGCAGCTCGCCCGTGTTTTGTCCATCGCCATTGGGGATGCCAATAATCCCGCTCAGCATCGACAGCCGCCAGTGAATGATGACGTCTTGTGCAGATGTGTCTGGAAGCGTGACCAGCGATCGCGTAAATGGATTGACAATCTGGGTGTTGGCGTTGTATGGAACCGCCATGAAAATGTCGACCTCGTTTGCCAACAAGCTGCCCTCCGACACAAAGTTGGCCGCGCCCATGGAGTTGTTGGCAAACGGTACGTGCTGGAAAACAGTCACGCCCGACACGGTCGTCGACCCGCCGGTAACCGCCGCGGCCACGGGATCGGACTGGTCGTTCAGCCGAATAAAAGAGTTCATCTTCTCTGGCTTGGAGTACGCGTGCAGTTCGGGAAGGCCCTGCGGAATAATCATCACCGTCTTCGGCGCCGACGACAGCGTGTAGGCGCTGGCGTGCCGCACCGCAGCCAGCAGGTTTTCCACCGCAAACGGGTGCTTTTGCATCGCGCCAAAGACGCTTGCAATATAGATGCGCTCCGCAGAGTCTTTGGCCGTTTTGAGGTCGGTCGTATGCGCCGGATTAGATTTGACGAGCGCAGCCACCAGATCGGTGCCGTTCTCCATAATCTCGTCGTAGCCGATGCGAATGAGCGCCGCGCGGAGACTTTCCTCTTGCGCCGCGAGCTTCATCCGCATCTCGCGCTGAAAATCGGCGGGCCGGAGCAGCAAGTTCATGTTCCATTCGATATCGCCACCATATCGGGTCAACTCCACCTGGCGGGTGTCCTCTTGAATGGCAACCTAAAAATCCCAAAAAATCCAGCAAACCGCAGCGGTTAGATTGGCGTTACCCCCGACGTGCGCGCATGCAAGTAAGGGGGTTTTTCTTAAGACACAAACGCAAATCATGGCGGTCAAAAATCCACGAAAACGAACCGTTCGGGCCGGGGCTCGCTCGGGCACAATGTCTGCGCCGCCGCCGGAAACGTATTGGCGCTTGATGATGACCGTGTTGCTCTCGTGCACGCCAGTGCCCAGCAACGCCTTGATCGGGTCCGAGAACGCAGCTAGCCGCTCCGTCACGTCCACAGACACCACGTCGGCCTGGCCGCTGACCGCGTACGGGATGCCGGTGGTCGCATGCGGGCCGTTGCCCTTGTAAATGCCCCCGATGTTTGACGCCGCCATGTTGATTCGCACATTGCCAAACACATTAGTTGCGGCTTTCACGGCTGCGGCGTCGGCCTTTGCCTGCGTCTCGCTGTCGTCTGATCGGGCCACGCCGCGGCCGAGGCTAACACCGCCCACATTGGTACCAAAGGTCCCGGTGCGCACGACATCGTAGCCGCTCATTGTAGACGGTTTAGGTGCTTCCACCACGTGCCCTTTATACGCGGTCGCGGTTACTGGCGAACGAGTGGGTTTGAAATCCACCCAGCCCGAGTCGGATATACAAAAAACATTGGTTTGGCCGTTCCGAGACTTTTTATCATTGCCTTTTTGTCGGTAATGGTAATCTTGTTCAGAGGCTTGTTGATGGCCACCGCCCCGCCCCCACACGACAGCTGCAACACGCGCTTGTTGAACCCAATGCCGATCGCTGCGGATCCGGCCGCCCGCTCTACCGCCGGGATGCCGGCTTCGGGGAACTGACACATGTGTTTCGCGTTGACCCCCTTGGCCGATCGCATCGTGGGGTAGGCGTCCACCATCGTCGCCCACCACGAAGGACGCGAAAATTTTTCGTCGAGGCACACGACCTTGGCCCCGTCGATTGCCGCCACCACCACAATGCCGGTCACGACCTGCCCGGGGTTGTTGGCGCGAAACGCCATCACAGTCCACCCAAGCTGCAACATGTGGTGCGTGTACTCGGTGTTGGCCAGCGCCCCGACCACCGGCTGCTTTGAGCAGGGGCTGTGGTACCCCCGGGAATGCGCCGCGAGCGACTTGGTCGTGCTCTTGAGCTCGATAATCACCTTGGTGGAACCGCACGCGCCGATGCCGTCGGTGTGGGTGCGGATTGGGCCGTGTTTCAAAAAGGTGTTTGCGCTCAACGGCCGAATCCCGCGGGCCTCGACCGCCGCAATAGCACGCCGGGCAATCTTGCCGTGCTCTGTCTTTGCCGGCGGCGTCGTGCGGGACATTGCCCACCTTTTAAAGTGGTAGTCCACGCGTCGGCCGGCTGATAAGCCCGACCGCTTGCCATTGCCGGCGCCGCGCGTCCACGTGCGCGAAAACGGGGTGTTTTTTAACAGGCACGTCTTGATCCACGTGGTGATGCCAACCGACATGGAAAAAGCAATGTTTGGCTACGTCGTGCACGCGTTTACGCTGGCGCTGGTTGCCGAAATATCGCCGCAAAAGCAGGGATGTCCAATGAAAAACGCTCTTGCGTACAGCAAAAAAATGCACTTTGCGGTTATGATTGATACACTCAACAAGCTCGAAGAAATGAAAGCCGCCGCAGAACCAATTCTTCAACACGCCCGGCTGTTATACGAAAACGCCAAACCTAACACGGCAAAAATAGTCCGCGCAACAACATGCAGACCAATTATGGTATCCGAGAACCGCGCCATCCTCGACGGCCGCGAAGTCGGCATCGAGACGGCCGTTGCAGCTGCCTACTGGGATATCATAAACGAGCCGAGCCCGATCGTCGAATCGTGCATGGCCATGCCGCTGGGCACAAAGCTCACGGCAGCAACGGACGTGTACAACCACCTGGGGCCAAACGCAAGCGATCACATTTTCATGCACGCCGCCAAACGGTTGCTGGCGGCAGTCGACACCATCACGACGGCGTGCGAAACCAATAAACGAAAGGCAACACCGGCGGCGTTACCAGAGTCCCAGCGCGCTAAAACCTCCGCATAACACATTTATTTACACAAAGAAGTAGTATTGGTTGCTTGTTCCATACACCGTCGCTTAATCTCCCTCCACATCTTGCTCATCGCCCGGCACTGCACACCGGCGAATTCCCCGTACACCGTCTGCGGAATCCCGTGCGGTCTGGTCACGGCCAAAACCACGTCGGCCGCGGTTGTTTTCAACCGCGCATCGAGTTCGCGCAGCTCCGCCTCGGACTTGCTTGTGATTGTCGCCACAAACAGGCGTGTAAACTGATTGATTGACGCGTACGTGGTGCGGCTCAGCTGAAGCTTTTCCGACAACTTCCAGATACCCATCCCGCACCGCGACGCCGCCGCCGCGGTGGTCCCCGCCGTCAAACACTGCCGCTGCTTGGTCGCACGGAGGAGTTTCATCACCGCGTGCAGCTTCACCGGATGACAGCCCACCTTTTTTGACACCGCCGCCCGCGACCGTTGCTGCACCAGCAAGCACACCCGCTTTCGCTCAGACGAGGTCGCCGAAAACAAATCGTGCACCGCCGCAGCAATGGCGCCTTGCCCTTTGGCGCGGCGGTTACACTTTTGTATTGACACACGCCGCCGTTTCGACGCCAGGTACTTTGGCTTGGGCGCTCCCACCGGCGTCGAACACGACCGAAAATCATAGCACTTGAGCGCGACGCCGCGCAACTGGTACCCCGTTTTCATGCAAAACGTGCCCTCGGAATTTGTTATCTCGATGCATTTGCCTACTTTGCATGGTTTGCACGACTCCCCATCTTTTGCCACTTGGCGTACGTCTCGATCGTGTGCATCAACGCCTTTCGTTTGTCCTCGTCGACCTCCCCCGTTGGCGAGATGACCGTCGCGTTCTGCGTGATGATGAGGGCGTGAAACACCTGATCGACCGCATTTGCGAACAAAGAACGGAACTCGGTCGAATAAAGCAAGTGTCTGTGACCACCGCGACGACGCCCACAAAACAAAGTTAGGCACCACGTATTATAAATTACCAAAGTTTACAGTTTTGGGTAGCGGGCGCGCGGCTGGCCACGCACCTCGTAATAGCCTCCCGCGTCCATTCTGGTCCGCTGACGTCGACGCCGTCGCGATTCGTCCAGGTTACAAGGCCGCGCGGGCCTTCGTTGTACGCCCTAAAAACCGCCTCGACCACAACCGGCAGCTCTTTTTTTTGAGCGGCCAGAGCCCCTGCGGTGGCGCGAAGCTCTTCCGCATAGTCGACCGCTCCGCTGGACTCGCCAGCACAGGCGCACGAAAACTCGCAAAAGAAACAAAAGTCTGCACCGCCCCGAAAGCACCGCGGCGGTGAGTCGAGTGCGCGCGCACCGAGCGCATCCAGCCCGCGATTTTAAACCCATAATACAAATGTGGTTCGTTTGCGCTCAAAAGAAAATAAAGAGTCACCCGGACGACTTACCGGGCGACGCGCTACAGCTTGGGTGACTAGCCTCGAGGCATGGCGCAAAGCTATATGCGGCCGAGCGGGCCATTTTTTACCCGCGGAGTCACGCGAAGCGATATAGGGCAATGGACGAAATAACACTCCTCATCATCGTGTCTTTTCTGTACGCAGGCGCGATCACGAAGCGCCTGATTGCTCAAAAATAATGCCGACCGAGACCAAGAGCGACCCGATTTTGAGACGCTCGGCCTCGGCGGTGCACAGCGTCAGCGCGTCGGGCGTGGTTGTGAGCACGCGTTGACGCTGCGCCTCGGGCAACGACGGCCACACGCACGTCACCAGCGACGCCCAGCGGGTGTCGGCGATCCAGCCGGGACCAAGCGCCGACGGCGGCGTGCCAAACGACTGCACCGTGGGCTCGTGGTGCTTGCTCATCATGTCGTGGTCGATCAGCTTCCACGAGTCGTTGAACTTGCCAACGTTTGCCGGTTTCAAATCCGAAATGTTTACCTGCAACACAAAGACCCGTTAGCCACCCGGTGCGTGTTTTATCTTCGTTTAGGAAACCACCAATCTCCCCCAAAACCCCTTTGACGGCCGATACGCACCCCGGCCAAGATGGCTTCCCGATACACCTCGGTGATAAACTTGGCAAACTCGTACGGGTCGCCCACGCCGGTGGAGGCGACGGAATCTGCTTGCTCCATAATCATCGCCCAGCCGTCGCACCGCGCTTCGGCGTACGCAACCAGATGCGGCGCGATGCCCGGCGCGATCGTGCGGGCGTTTGTGCGAGAAAACTTGATGACAACCGTCTTGTCGGTTACCGAATCTTTGTACGCAACGACCACCGAGTTGCGGCCCGAGTGGAGCGCCCCAAGCGACTGCATCTGACCCGAGGTTTTGTGCACCACGATGGCATCTTGCCACGAGTCGGCACACGTGGGAGGCTGGCCGTGCGTGACTGTTACGTCGTGGATGTACTGACCGTTGCCGCGCTCGGTTTCAGTTCCGAATACCATACCTGTACGCGCACATAGTCAGTAACAACCGTCACGGGCAATCCGCGCCGGTCGGCGCCGTTGATCTACGGCAAAACAGGTACCAATTATAAAAAAAAATCAACCCAATTAAAGCTTTAAAATATATCCGGCGGGCGCATGCTTACGGTACAAACCATCAATGTGACGCGCAGAAAATGCTGAGTTTGCCTCCTCAGCGTCTCGCATGTGGTCGCTGCCGGCGTCCCGTTTACCATCAGAATGTGACCCCCCGGTAGAACCCCCGCCAAGCCAGCTGGAGATCCAGGGACACACCTACCCGCGCGCGTCGAGAGTTAAACGTTTAGGCCCCGCGCGCGTGTTGGTGTGCAACCGCCCGCGGTATTTACCCCCAAAAAATCAGTATCACACAAACAATACGGCGGAATTTAAGTAGTGTTCGCACCGCGTCAAGAACATCGCCAGATGAGTTTTGGTCACTACGAGACCCCATGGCTGCACGGCCGTTGTTCTTATTAGCTCGAACCGCTTGACTGCCATTCGGCCATACGAAAAATTACGTATATGGATATAGCCGCGCTTGGCCCCGAGGCATGTTGCCCACAAAATGGCGACCGTGCTTGACATCTCAGACGGCTTGTCCATCGCCTTGATGCAAACCCCGTCGGCGACGATTCACTTCCGGAGCCCGCCGGGCGCACGGTGGGCTTTGCTGTGCCGGTACGCAGGGCACGTCATTCGGATTCGATCGGGCATTGCCAGTTCCGTCAAGTTGGTACCGACGCCGGTGGGCGAGCTTGCTTGCTCAGAGCCCCCGCTGGATTTGAAAGGCCTGCTCTGCGTTCCCGTTTGCAGCTTTGGCGACGATTGCGCAAACGAGGCATTTTCCGGACTCTGCTGGTTTGCGGCGACCGGGTGCCGCCCGTGCCGCGAGGCCGCCAAAAAATATTTGAAGGAAGTCACCCCGCCCTCTTGGGCGATATGAGGCAAGTAAAATAATCCCATTTTACCCCCAAGGGTACCCCCCCTATACTGCATAAATTGAACATTTTCATACCTTGAATATGTTGAAATATTTATATCTGTTACACCTAATCTTAACCGTAAATACGGTTACGGATTTTAATTTTTAAAGTCGTTAATTCGTGTATTTAAGTTAACTAATTAATTTGACTGCTATCGCAGCGACCCCCGATACGCCCACGGCCAGGCCGAGCGAGTACGCGACTTCGTCGCAGGGCCCGTAGCAGAGGCTTCTGGCTACCGAGGAATTATCGGGCACGACAAAACACCGCAGCGCCTTGTCGTCCCACACGTTTCCTCGGAGGCACACGGTGCGCTTGTCGTCGCAATCGCACGTGTCAGCCGGAAACAGGTCGTCCGACACCGCCTTTAAGAGCACAAAAAGACTTTCCTTGCAACGAAATCCGATGGTCTTTTCAGTGAGCCCGGCGGAAGCGCAAACGTCGAGGGCTTTGTTTTCGTTAAATACAAATTCCCCAATAGACTGCCACTCGGAGCCCCAAAACCACCGCGCCGTTTCAATTCTGATCGTCGTCAACTCCTCCGTCGAGATCGACGAGGTCTCCGTCGGGGGCTGGCAGCATGTCTGGAGATTCGCCACGCGGTATGAGAGTTTCGTCGTCGATGCGAAACTTGCTTGGTGCGCCAAAAGAACTAGCACGGCTGCGGCGACCATCAAAAACGAGTCCAATGACAACGCCAAAAACCACGATGATGAGCAGCGTCGTCGACAGCTGCACGGCTTGCTGTTCCGAGCTACAGTCGGTCACGTTCATTTCCTTATATAAGCGCTAAATACCAAGCAGGAAAAGCCGGCTAACAATGGCGACGCTCGGCGGGTCGCGCAAGATATGCGTTGTGGAAGTGTGCGACTACACGTGGTCGCCCTCCGACGTTCCGCACATGCTGAGCCGCGGCACGCCCATCGTCATTGATCACGCAGTTGGCGGCGGCAATGTCGAAATCAGTTATGGCGCGGAAGCGCTGAACATTGCACAAAACTATCGGCATGCACTTGGCGTGCTCAGCGAAGCCGTGAGCACGCAGGACGTCATGGTCAACGGCAGCGCAAGGCACTCGTCTGGATCCAAGAAACGCAAGCGCCGCGTCAACATCATGGCGCTGCCGTTGACGTTTACGGGCCCCGAGATGTGCCATTCCGACACGCCCCACGAAGGGTTTGCCCCGGGCGACTTTGTTTTTTTGATTGTTGATGGACCCCAAAACGGGTATAAGCTGGCGGCAGAAACACCTGGCGACGACAGCAAAGCCATCTGCGTTGGAAGGGCGTCCGTCAACGCGCCGCCAGGTAGCCACTGCGTTCAAACGTTTATCAGCCCGCTGTTGGTAGCGTTTGACAGATCAGCGTACAGACCAATTCCGCGAAACGTTTCAGCCCAAAAGCAGTTTATTGTGGCGCTTACAAATAGCGTTGGCGACTACAACGCTATTTATAAGGGTCTTACTGACTTTGGGGCGTCAGACGTTCAGGCGCTTATCGACGACAACGTGGACATACAAGGCGACATTGATAAAGCGTGCTTACCAGTTCTTGTTGCCGAGCTTAATGTTGCAGCATCTGGACAAGGTACAGCAACCACTGACGAAAAGGCGTACAAGGAGACCAATAAAAACTTTTCCGACCGCTTTGCAGCTTACGAAGCCTCTGCTACCGCCAGTGTTCCACTCAACGCACTGGTGAAAGCGTTAACGGACGCAATCGGTGGCGTAAAGGCAATTTCCGCCGGTCTTGTCAAGGCCGAAGTAACCATCAGCGGTTACGACCCGGTGGCAGCGCTTGACGCCTTTAAGAGGAAATACGACCAATCGTTGCAAATCGATTTTAGCTTGATCGAATGGGGAACTGACAAGTTTGACGCTGCACAGACTCAGATTGAGGCGTTACGCAAAGCCTTTCAAGGGCGTATCAATGCGATCACGAACGTCGACTCTATCACTGACGTTGCGACATGGGCCACAACCAACGCTACGGATCTCGACACATGGGCCACCAAAGCGAATTCAATTACCCGAGACTAGGAATTTCTTTTGCCCGCTCAAAAATGTAGTTGGGCGAATGCAAGACGGAGACAGAAATCTCGTTTATTATATGATGCCATGGCCGCGTTGGCGCGTATTTGATGCCGCGTAGTTACCCCGTAATGACCGTGTCATGGCGACGTTGAGCAGCCCCCGCAGCGTGTGCAATGTCCGCGTGGAGAGCCCCGAGTGGACGTTGCCGGCGGGGGCACAACCAGAGAATGGGTTTACGATTCCCCGCGGCACCGTTGTTTTTTTTTCGGGCAACAACATTCACGTCGGCAACGAAGCGCTGACGGCGTCGGCGGCAACTGGGGGCCTCGGGGTGGGCGTGTTTGCCGAGGCCATCACCAAATCGCAAAGGGTGCCGGCCGGGGCACCCAAGCCGGCGGGAATGCAAAAACCCCGAAAGCGGCGGCGGTACAACGGCCACGTCGCTCCGGAGATTGCTGTGCCGGTCACGTTTTATGGCCTCGACCTGCTGTTCTCGCCCGAGCCGCATGACGGATTCGCGCCCGGCGACTCGGTGTTTGCCGCATCAAGCCTTGTGGGGTCGAATTCATCGTACGTGTTGACCAAAGCACCGCTGCCGTTGTCTGGGGTTGCCGTGCGTCACCTGGGCACCGCAACGGCGTCGGCCGAGCCGCGCACGCACCTCGTCGAGGTCTTTGTGTCGCCAACCACCAACACGGTCAACTTTAGCGACGAAAACTTTTTGAAGCAAGTTGGAACCGCATACGCGTTTATTACCAGAAAAAACGTGATCAAGCGTACTAACAATGCAATCCTGATGGCATTGAATAAATATGCCGTTAATTATGGCATAAAACCCTTAAAAACTAAGATTGAGAAGAACAACGTCAACACAACCTTATCTTCAAAACAAAAATTGGATACCGCAATTGACTCCTGGTTAGCTTATAAACCAAAAATTAGGGCTGCAATTCAAAACATTGGCGGAGCCTTGGCGGACAATGTGACAACTGCGGTGACGGCCAATTTTAATGCGAGTTTTGCTTCTGAGCGACGACAGGCAATCAATGCTGCAATCCAAAGTGTCTTGCCCAATGAGACTGTTCTAAAAGTCGCTATACAAGCCAAAGCCACCCTTCAAGAATTGGCCAACAAAAAAATCGAATCTGTTAGCACCAAGGCAGACAAAAACCTTGACTTAGCCGCAGATAAAATCAATGAGATAAACACAACGTTGAATAAGTACTTTACCGATGCACTGGCAATCGCCCAAGGTACCACATTTCAATAAATGTGCCATGTGTGCGCACCCGCGTATATTGCCGGCAACGGGCAGCGTGCACATTGTCGTCGTATCCTGATCGTACGTGCACAGTCAACCGGCACACGCTACCATGGCCAGAACCAAGAGCAAATCGCAAAAAGTTGCCCAAAAAGCAAAAGAGCGGGCGTTGGCGCTCAAGGCGGGCAAGGCCGCCGCGGCGTCGGGGTCCGCGGCGGGCGGAGTGAAGCGCAGTCGCTTTTGGCGATCCAAGTGGGTGAGTGACCAAACGGTCCCGGGGGGCCGTGCGCCGCGCGACGTTGTGGACACACGTTTAATGGAGCTAGACACTGAAACTAACGCTGCTGGGCGCATCGCGATTTGCAGCTTCGCGAGGTAAAGTGGTGGCAAGGCAACAAGGGTGCCGAGCGTACCCCGGTGCCTGCCGCCCCGTTTGAGCGCGTCGTCCGCGAAATCGACCAAAAGCTGCACAATACCACGCACCGCTTTCAGCGCGATGCCATCAAGGCGCTGCAAACGGCGACGACGGAGATGATGACCGACCTCCTCAAGCTCGGCAACGCCATCACCGTGCACAAGGGCCGGGTGACGCTGACCGGCCGCACCGTTCGGTTTGCCGCGGAGATTATGAAGCTTCCAACCGGCCCGAAACGGAGGCGCCAGGGCTCGGAGAAAACGGCAAAGACCTCTAGCACCACCGTGAAGGAACCCAAGGCGATTGAGCCGAGTGCCGAATCGGCGGGTGGCGAATAGCCTACGCGGTGGGCTGCGTGGAACCCGTCCGCCCGGGCATTTTTTCGGCGCGGTGCGCAAACCCACGAATGATGGCCTTGTTCAGCTTCGTTGTTGTAATAAATCTGAAAAAGCGCGCAGACGCCGCGGGTGGTTGATGAGTGCGCCAAACTTGCTTCCTCGTTTTTTCTTTGGGGGGTGGGGGGGAACATAAATCCAAAACCACCAGCGAGCGTGCACACGATGCAACAAAATCAGTCACTAACCCCTTTCCGTGCCCGACGAGCATGTGAGCATCATAGTCGGGCGTGCCCTCGGCCAGCTTGCCAAGTTTTGTTTTCCATCGCTTGTACGCCGCCGTAGCCGTTGTTTTTTTGCCCGCGGCCGGAGCGGCGTCGTTTGCAGTGGTTGCCATTGCGTACGCAGCAAATTACCACGACGGTATATATGAAGACCAGTTTGTTGGCATCTCGTGCGCGTGCTCGGTAGTGTTCCGAGCCGCCCACGACGAAAATCCAACGGCGGCCATTAAAATAAAAAATGCGCCGAGAATGACGGAAGCTCTGAGCCCCGCAAACTGGCTTGTCGCGGGCGGCAGCATCGCTGGCACCCACAGAACCAGCGTGGCGCCCTTTGACGTCAGGTTCAGGTCGCACTCGACGTTGAACTGGTTGTACAACACGAGCAGAATCTCAGTCAGGTTTTCGGTTGTGTGCGGCACCTGCACGTGCACGGCGTTGGCTTCGGTGCCAATAATCTCGAGGCCCTCGGTTTCGTACTCATCGCGCACAAACTTCGAGACCGACACGGCGTGCTGATTCATTTTTCCCGACGATGTCTCTGCGCGTAAAATAGACCGACAATCTTCCGTGGCAAGTGCGCGCTTTGGCAACGGTGCCGACACCCCCGCGTTAAGTACATGCCCATATTTACTAAATTGATGAAATTACACATGCCGGCACCCGCGGCTTTGGGGCCGCCATCCAAAACGGCGACGGGAGCGAGCAATCCCACGGGTCGTAATCTGGCCATGCGCCGCGATCCCACGCCGTGTGCGTGCCGGGCTCGCGCTCCTCGTTGTCGTTGTCAAACAAATTGTAATCTGGCCAGTCGGCCGTGTTCCACGCGTCGGGCAGAGGGAGGCCGCCGTCGGAGAGATGCGCAACAATGTCGCGCGCCCACCGCTCAATGCCGGCGTTGTACCCCCAGCAAAGCTGGAACGGGCCAATCGGCTCGCATTCGGTGCTCACCTCTCCGTCCGCGTCGACAAGATAAACCGTCACCGCAATGTCCCGGATCTTGTCTGC
>VMHT01003752.1_pt1 | contig 15187 bp, 14 predicted proteins | sample 4693611 | NCBI WGS metagenome assembly VMHT01 (sample SAMN12280063, study PRJNA550983) | marine metagenome | isolation source: seawater sampled from same location over 5 years 0.02-0.2 micron viral filtrate | place: USA: collected off the coast of southern California halfway between the port... ... | reverse complement strand
TGCTGTCTCAGAAGCCGCTGCCGCAGTAGCACTAGCAGCCGCTGCTGTAGCAGAAGTTGCTGCATTAGTGGCTGAAGTAAAAGCGTTATTTGTCTGCGTATCTATGTATGTTTTGTTAGTAGCATCAGTACCCGCAGTTGGGGTAGCTACATTTATAATTCTTTTATTAATGGCATCGAAGACACCTGCATTATTCTGGCCAAGTTTAGTAGCAACTTCATCTTCAGTTTCTTGGGCTATAAAGAAATTTTGGTTAGCAGAGCGATCAAGATCAGCTTCTGTTAAAACAGAGCCATCTTGGAAATCAACTAATCTTGTATCAACAGGAGTGTTTCTTTCTATTTTTACAACTGCAGTATTTGCAGGCATTGAATTAGTTTGAATACGACTATTATTTATGAATGTAAACGATGTATCCTCTACATTATCAACATAAACTTTGATATGTGTTCTATCGATATAATTAAATGTTATATCGAATTGTTGGGTACTGCCATTAGCAGTATAAGTTACAAATGAATTTGCCATTTTATTTTAGTGGTAATAAATCCTCGAATGTTTCGTTCTTTACTGAGTTTTGTTGGTCATTGACATATGCGTCACCAAATATGATACCTGAATCGCTAACAAAACTTTTATCTTGTCTAAGTATATTCAAGGCAACCTTTCTAGCTTTTGAAATCTGTTGTTCTATTATTTTAATTTTTTGACTTTTATAAGTTAGGTCACCAGATTGATATTTACCTGCAGCCTCTTTGTAAGAGTCTGTACTTATAAAATCTTCTAATATTTTTCTAATACCCGTTTCTTCAACAAGCTCATTTAACCTGTCATAAGCAGATTTACCTTCTTTATTTCTATAATCATAAAGATTGATGTTTCCGTTTATTCCTACTTTCTTTGATGTTAAAGAAAATCCATGGTTTAGATTTACAAACTCTTGTATCAAAGGATCAGTTTGGACTACGGAGCGAGTTACGGGGTTAATTAAAGAGTCAACAGTTGATTGATTTTTATACCGTTTCTCACCTAAAGCATTGTAGCTTAGGTCTTGAGTATTACCGTAAATACCTGTCGCTTTCTTTAGAGTGGAAGAGATGTCGGTTGTCTCCAAAAGCAGTTGTTGATTGACTGCATTTCTTATGATGTTGGGGAAGAATGAAGCTATTTTACCTTGTGTCCACTTATTCCATTTACCATCTTCTGAGCTAACTAAAACTTCTGTAAAGTCTGTTAATGACTGTAAATATGATTTTGAGCCTAAATTACTTACTGTTTTAATAGCTGCTCTTTTACCAAATTCAGGCATATCTCCTGCTTCTAGGCCTGAGATAACAGATAATAAATTCATCTGAGCTAATGCCTCAGCATCTTCATCAGATAAATCCATAGCTATTTCTGCATAATCAGCGAGATTACCAACAATAGTAGCGAGGGGGTCAAATCTCTCATAACTATAATAAGTATCTCCAATCTTAATGGAATAAGGCCTCCATCCTACATCGAACTTTTGCTTATAAAGATTTCTCTCTTTTCGCTCATATCCACCAGTAATTTTTCCTGCATTAATATATGTTAAGACGGTTCCAATAAAAGCTACTCCAATGGCTTGCTTACCTACAGCACTTGCTACGACATTTGGATCAGAGCTTCTTAGTTGTTTAATAAAATAAGGTCTGACTGCACCAAAGACAGGAACTCTATCTAAGAATGCTGAAATAAGATTAACAGGAGTTCTTACAAAAGGAGCTATTTGTCTTAAAAGTGGTACTGCATTAATGGCTGCTTGAACAGCTCCACCTGCAGTTCTACTTTCTAATTTTTTAGTAAAAGTATTTTCTTGTGCATACTCTAGTGCATCTAAAAATTCATTTGCAGCTTCACCGTTTTCTCTGGTGATATCATCCATTCTATCAGCTACATATCTATCAAACTCTGAATATTTATTACCATTAGGTAAAGTTAGGGTAGGTTTAGTAGATAAGTTTTTGCCTAAAGCTTCAGTCACAATTTTAGAATAAGCATAAGCTCTAAAGTTTATTTGTTTAAAGAACTCATCTTCTGCAGCAAGAAATCTAGTGGGTGTCTCTACGACTTTTCCTACCATTGTTGTAGCTTTATCTACTTCGTAATCTAATTTTGTATTATTCTTATCAAGAATAGTATCTCCCTTTCTTAATGCTTGCCCCGCTCTAATCATGGAGTCTTTATAAAAATGCATTAAACCTGCTAAAGTCGAGAGGGCTTCTCTACGAACAGTAGGATTCATAGTTATTAAGCCACCTGCATATTGCTCAATAGGTCTTAGAGCCGCCATAATTAAGTTTGATGTCATGTTAATAACATGTGTTTTGGGGTTAGATAAAATGGCGTTAATAAACAGTTTATTGGAATATTTAACTAATTGAGGGGCTGAGAAAAATCGTAGTAATCTTGTTTGGGCCTGAGTGTTCTCAGGGTCAATAGATATTAGCTTTTTGCGAAGTATCTTTGCTCCAGAATTATTCTTAACTACCTTTCCTCTAATAACATCTTCAAGAAAATCATCTGTGACTGTAGGGATATCAGAAATATTGATTTGACCTGCAGATGTAATTCTTGCACCACTTTTACTGACACCTCTAAAATTATTATAAACTGTAGCTGCTACTTGAATTTGTTTTTCCACAATATCATCAGCAATCTTTGGATTACGAGCATCTAGAGAAGCTTGTTTCATAATACCTTTATAAAGCATTTTCATTGCAATCATGGCAGCATCACCTTTTTCCATATCTTTAGCTAGCTTGTAGGTGTAATTAATTGCATTAGGTACATCATCCAACATAGCATCTGCCTCTAGTAAAACTTGATCGTGTGATTTAACACCATCTAAGTTTTTGGTAGACTCAACGGTATCAATAAGAGTCTTTGCAAAAATAATAAGGTCATCATCATTTTCAATTCCCATTCTTCTTAAATTAATAGGAACATCTAAAGCTTCACTAATAGGCATCTCACCCATACGTGCTTTATTAATATTGTCTTTTAAAATTTGATTATAGCTATCTCGGTTAACCTTTTTCTTAACAGATTCAATTTCAGCATCTTTAACTTTGACACCTTTAATGCTTTTTGGTTTTTCTCCCTCTGGAAATTCTTCACCCTTATCTTTATTAGTAGTTGTTTCTACTTCATCAGTCGTTTTAGTAATACTATCTGAAATTTCTTCACTAGCCTGATTAGCAGCCTTTGTTGCTTCCTCTGGACTTTTCTTAAAAGCATTTCTCGTGGCTTTAACGCCTCTAGCTAAGGCAAAGATAGTTTCTGTGCCAAATCCAAATGCAACACCTTCCAACATATTTTTAAATTTACCTTCGTAAAAAGTGTCATCATCATCTGCAGCTAAATATGAAATATAACTATTTTCTAAACTTGGAAATTTATCGATTAAGAAATCTGTAAATCTTTCCTCATAGGCACTAAAAGCAGCAAAGTCTGCAATACCACCTTGAACAAAACTGCGACCTATATTTAAACCTTTTTTTCCTACCCAACCTAAGGATTTCAACGCTTTTCCACCAGTAATCCATCCAACTGCAAATTGTGTAATATTGCCAGTTATGGACTCAGTCATACTGTCGTAAACTTCGCTTTCTTCTTCTTCAGTACCTGCTTCAGCAATAGCCACTGGATCAACAGGCTCTTCTTTGCTTTCTCTTAGCTTTTCTAATTCTTGAGCATTTTTATAACCAATAAGTCCATTATCAGCATCATCACCAAAGACAACATTACCTACATTAGTTACATCAGCTACATCATCTGCAATTTGACTAACTGTATTAAAAGTTTCTTTGACACCTTCGACTAAACCCTTGGCAGGGCCTTGAACAGCATCTAGTAATATTCCATCACCACTTTCAACTGGCTTATCTTTATTAATATTCGCATTATCAATTTCTGTTGGGATGTATTGGTCAGAAGAACCTGCACCGTACTTAGCATCAAAGTCTGCTCTGGAGTCAGGGTTAGTGACTAATAAATTTATTTCTTCAGGTGTGGGGGTGTTGGTTATATACGATACCATTAATTATTACTCTCCGATGTTGGTGTCATGTTTAATTCTGTTTGCTTAGCTGCTTTAGCTTCTAAAAACCCTTTATAAAGAAAATCTTTTCTTTCACTCATTTGGTTATTAAAAAGTAAAACTTTTTGGTCATCAGATAATTTTTCATCAGCCATAATAGTTCTAGCAATAATGTAAGATGACTCTAAGAAAGCTAATCCTGTATTTTCTCTTAATATTGTTATTTCTGGTGTTTCAATTTCTCTATTTGTTGGAGCTAATTCAATATCAAATACACTTTTAAGTTGTTTATATGTAGGGTCGGTAAATAAAATAGAGTTAGATAAATCAAAGTTCTTAACTAATTTTTCAATAAGAGCAGTTCCTTCATCATAAGGAATTTTTCCATCTCTCATTCCCTTTTGAATATCTTGTTGAAGAAAACTTCTTCTAGGGTTGTTAATTACTTCTAATTCATAATCTCTAATTAACTCAGGATCAGGGATAACATTTTCATTTGTAAGGCTATCTATTAAGACATCACGACTAGCAATTAGTTGATTATAAGTTTCTGCAGGGAGTTGTACTTCATTCTCTAGTTCCCACTGCTTAATCCATTCTTCAGTATTTCTAAGAACATTAATGTCATTTCTAAACGCATCGTAATAATTTTCGTTAATTAATCGAGTTATTTTATTTCTAGTAGTAGTCTCTTCCCATTCCTCAAACTTACGATTTTGCCGGTTTTTTGTAAGAATATAATCTTCAGTAGATGCTTTTTGTTCAACTGCATAAGCTGTATTTCCTAATCGAGAGCCACTATTTTTATCAGTAACAATATTATCTAAGATGTCTAAATAATCACTGTTTTCAGTTTGTGAAGCATAAGCAACGATTGAGTCTATAATTGTTTTATTAGCATCATCAAAATCCATACCATCTGCAGTTAAATCATCTAATCGTTGTTGAATTAAAGAAGATGCATATAAAAATCTTTTTTCATAATTTGATAATCCTTCAGCATTGGGAAAAGTAGATAACTCTGCATCTAATTTATCATTAGTTATCTTTAGTGCATCTTGGATTTCATTAGTAGTTTCTTTAAATAATAATTCTTTTTGCATTCTCTCAATCTCTGCAATCTGTTTTGCACGATGTACTTGATTGAGCTCTGCATAAGTTGCATTTGCATCTGGAATAAATGCTTCAGCTAAAGTAGCAGGATTATAACTACCTAACTTTTTCTCTTGATAAAACTCTTGTGATTTAGATTGGAAGAACTTATCAAAGGCCATTGGATCATCATCACGATAAACATTGTTACTATTCCACTCATCAAAAATTCTTGCCTTAAATTCACGAGCATCTTGTTTGAGCTGAGATTTAGCTAATTGATTAATGTAGTAAGGTGATGCACCCTGGGGGATAACTTTATCTTTTATAAGTTGTTTGAATCCATCTTTGTTTTGTTTAATTTTTTCAAAATCTGCGATGGCCTGAGCTTCATCAGTAATCTTTGTTCTTTCTTCTTTGACTAAATTATATTTATTTAAAGAGGTACTAAATCCACTGAGTGAATTAATTAAATCTTGTACTGCAGGATTTTGTGGTCTTTCTCTAGCAGGAATAAAATTATCTACTACACGAGATGTTACACTAGGTAGTTCAGGGGGAGCGAGTTGAGGTAAGTTAATTTTTGCCATTAAAGTTTGCCAAGTATTTGTTGATTTTGTTTAGCAATTTGTTCTTCTAATTGCTTTGATTGTTGTGAGGATTGATAATCTAAATAGTTTTGACCAAATGCAAAAGCAGCAGAGGCAAAGGTTGTAACGTAATCAACCTTCGGTACGTAGACTTGTCTTGCTTGTTGGTTTAAAGCAATAGACTCAAAATTAGCCCTAGATTGGGCAGTTTCTGCTTCTAAATTATTTAATATTGAACTGTTATAAGAACCTTCTTGTCTAAGGTAATCATTGACTAATCTATCTATTGCACCACCACCTATATTTTCAGCAGCAGTTCTGACAGTGGCTCGAGCTTTACGACCTGCAATAGCATTAGAATAAAGCTTTGCTTGCTCTCTTCTTCTTACTTGTCGTATTCTTAATTTTTCAGACCTATCCGCATTTAACCTAGCTAAAAAGGCATTGCGGTTATTTTCCTTAGCAACCCTATTAGCCTCTTGTTGTTGTTTGATTGAATTAACAAGAGAGAAAGCTTGCCCTAAACCTTGAAGGGTTAAGCTGCTAAAGAGACCAGTTGATGCTGTTGCAGTAGTAGCTGCCAAAGCTCCTGCTTGGCCTGCTGCTAATGCTGCACCTGCTCCTGCCGCTCCTGCTGAAGCACCTAATAAAGGTGCAATTAATGGAACACACATGTTCTTACAAATGTATAAAAGGGTTTATTTTGATATCCTAAGTTTTGTTTATTAATAAAAGTAAAGCCACACCATTTTAACCATTTGATATGAACATCATTACGAGCATCACAAACATTATGTAATAGTGGGTATTGTTGATTTAAGTAATCTATAAGTTTTTTATTTTCTCTTAAAAATTTTCTACTGATTTCTGAAAGACGATCCGAAGCTAACATCCAGATAGTTGCGGGTTGATTTATTTCACCACAGATACCAAAGATTGCTATGACACTTTTATCATCAGCAATAGAAATGCAGATATTAGAATTTAAATATCCTATTAATAAAGCCTGTAGGCCATCTATGTTTCCATAAGCTTGACATTCTTGTAAGTCGGCTTTTCTTAAATTCTTTCCTAACTCTTCACAATCTTTTAATGAGGTTATCCTCATATAAGGCTTATGTGTTTTGTGATGACTGTTGGTTGTAGAAACCTTGCCATTCTGCATTAATGAATGCACTGGGTAAGTATTCGTCATTTGTTAATTTTACGACTAGACCTTCATTTCTTGATAAAATCGGAAACGTGTAATCTCCATCTTCTAGGTTGATACCATTGACTGTACCTTCACCAACTAATGCACCTGTAAAGGTTTCAATAGATGTACTTCTATTTTTAGGAGTTATTTGCACCTTAAAATGGCCAGTATTATCATAGGTAACAGTCCATTTTCTTATTTGAAGTCGACCTTCTTTTATGGCTGTTTGGCTTTGTGATTGTCCGTATTGGATATACTGCTGTGAGAACTGATACTCGAAAGTATATTTCTCACCAATGAAAAATTTCGTTGCAGTTTGGTCACCTGATACAACAAGAGTATTACTCCCAGTAGAGACAACAGGTATAATTTGACCTGCAATAGTTGAATTAGCATTTACGTTCCTTGTGACTACCTGCATTGTATCATCAATGGCATACGGTAGTGTAATTGTAGTTTTATTTGTTGTTGAATTATATGAAGTAGATAAGCCTGTACTAGACTCATTAAGCTTCATATCGAGATGTGTTAAATAAGTAGAGTCAGTATCTACAACTGCAGGGGCAGTTTGAATTTTTACTAAATGAACTCCATCAGTTCTTTCTATTAAAAGATATAAATCAGTATCTATAAAATCTACATTTAATATTTTTGTATCTGTTGAATTACCATATGTCCATTTATGCCAAGCTGATTGTAACCTTTGGTTATTTGCAAGATACCATTGATAGACATAAACAGTATTTGGGTCATCATCACTTAATACACAAATAATATTTTCATTAGTAGAAACTGCCATTTTAAAAACATTAGCAGGAATATACTTGGGTACAGCAGATGTTATATCATCAGCATCATTTTGATCCGAGTCTGGTATAATGAAAAACTCACGAACACCTGAGAATTGTCCTTTGTTAAATAGAAAGTAAATATTTTTACCTGCTGAAATAGGCTTACAGTCTTTTGAATTTTCAAAATCTGTAGTTGTTGCTACATCAACATTACTAGCTGTAAGAGTAGTTGAGCCTCTTAATAAAAATTGTGATTGGTCACTGAATAATAATAAATCTTCATTAAAGGGAATTGCATGTCTGAGAATAGAAACTTTTGTATGTGATACTGCAACGTCAATAGGGTCAGAGTCTAAAATAGTTGTTACTGTCTCAGGATAGAATTTAAAAAACTCACCCGCTCTCGACATAATAACATTTTCATCTGATAGAAAACCTAATCGGTTACGATGGAAATAAATGTCAGCAATTTTGCTATCAACAAAAGAAGGATTAGGAGAGGATAATTCATCCCCTACTACTCGGCCTCCCCAATTAGGAACACTATAATCAGTGCCAGAAATGGTATAAGTAGAGCCATTACAAGGCGTAAAACGAAAGTTACCGTCAGCTTGTCTTATTAAAACATGAGGCATGGTAGAAACATCAAGGCTATCTTTGGTGCCTCCTACTACAGTTTCTTCGTACACACCCCCATCTGTAGAACTATCAGTTTTGTATTTCACATAATAATTATCAAATGCGTTTGCAGGGTCTCCAGTTATCTCAACCTGAAAACCATCAGTGGCTCTTTTAGGTAAGTTACCAAAACTATCTGTTGATCCTTTAATAACCTGACTAGCTTGGTTACCATAACCATCTGTTGCAGAAATAGTAAAATCAGTAGCTTTGCTGATATGTATATCACTTCCAAGTTTAGTAACTGTAAAACCTGATAAAGAATTTATCTGATTAAAAATTTGGTCAATAATATAAGTTGATTGATATTCAGAAGCAGTAGTAGTTGACGTGTAGTTATAATCTGTACCATCTATATTTAAAGTATATTTAGTTTGGTCTACACCTTGAGTAATAGAATAGATTGCCTCAAAAGGTTTTGCTGCTGTTACAGTACTGTCCATAGCAACTGTTTGTGATGTGTTAACTAAAAAGGTGAAGTCTGCAATAGTTACAGCACGAAAATTATTTTTAGGATTAGCTATGTTTAAATAGGAAGTGCCACTTGGAGTGTTAACTGTGTAGCTTGTTCCATCAATACCAAAAACTTCAATGTTATTTTGTGAGATAATAAGAATATATCTTTCGTTAGTGTCACGATTTATAGAATGAATAAATGCATTTGAATATGCAGAGTTAGAAACTTTTTTAATAAATTCTGTAGGTGGTCTTTTTTTCAATCCCTCTACTACAGAACTAAAACCATTAATCTGGCTTTCTCCTTGTGAGCCTAGTCGTAGTGTTTCTGCTTGTTGCGAAACTCCATTGACTAAATTGGGAATGGAATGATTGATTAAAGGCATTAGGAAATTTTATGGCCACGACTTATGATATTAAAAGTGTCGTAAGAATTAAAAATATTAGTGTCAGCAGTATCTGCTTCTTCTTGTTTTAATATTGTTAGAGCATTAAATTCATCAACTTGGCCAAACTTGTGAAGTGTGGTTGCTCCTAGTGTTCTATCTTGGAATATTCTTGCGGCTCTAATAGTTATGTAGCGTCTACCGTTTTCTGGTAATTCATCAAAAGGTAAATAAAGGATCACTTTAGCATCTAAGGCTTCATCAAAAACAAAGGTATTTCCTTGTTTATTAAACAAAAAGCTACCTCTTTTAATAACGTCATATTTACTTAGTGCGTATTGATTAATGTCTAAATCTACTCGCATAATGTTATCAGCAAGGGGTATCTTGCTGTCAGTATCTAGACTTAATGTATATTTATAAAAAGAGTTAAAATGCCAACCTGCAGCTTGCACCTCTCTACTAATCTCATTAATAGCATTATTAGCGAGAGTCGCATCTATAGGTAGCGTTCCTGTTAAACTATTAACGGGTGACTCACCAATTGTGTGAAGTAATGTATTTACAGCTTCGAGCTGTGTTGTTCCTGAAAGTGCCATGGTTTACAAGATATTTGATAATGTTTGATATTTAGTTCTTTTAAGAAATCAATCGTTTCTAAAACTTTATAATTACACTGTTCATAAGTATCGTAATATTCTTGAACGATTGAACATTGTGGAAGATTGCTTTCATCTACCACGCAGATAAAACCAATAAGAATTAAAATTGATTTCATAAGAAAAGTGCAGAGGGGAATTTAATCCCCTCCACTTTTAGTTATTAGGCAGTTTGAATTTCAACTGCTGCTTCTGGTCTTAGGATACCATGTCCTAATGCCATTTTAGCAACCATTAAAGTTCCCTGTCTACGAATGTCATACTCAGACTCCATAGCTAAGTCCATTAACTTAACTGTACCAATAGCAGACTTGTGGAATACCACTGCTGCTGTATTTGAGAAGTCACCATTGTATGTATTGTTCTCTCCAGTAGATGAAGCACCTGACTGGTCTGTAAAGGCAGCAACTGCTGTGTTTGATTTCACAATGTTGACACCTGCTACTTTAAGAACTTTACCATCAGCATATACACCATTTGTTCCGCCAAAGTCTCTATTTAAGATTTTGTCGTTTTCTACGATGTTGTAATAAGTTGATGGAGGTACGATACAAAATCTGTCATCCTCTGGTACATCTTTTTCATCCAGTGTTTGAACTGCATCAAAGATAGATGTAATGAGAGAAGCAGCATTTGTTTTTGCATCTGCATCAGTAATAACTGCACCACCATTCTCACCATTAACAGTCGCAGAAGCTTGAGCTGCTAAGATTGCTAATTGTAATACGTGTTGATCCACTGTTCTTGCTAATGCATTACCCATTTCTGTTGAGTAAATGCTTCGTACATCATAGTGATTTTTAGCTTCATCTATCTGAGCGATAAATGAATCTGATATTAAGAGGTCATCAATTGTGATTACTCTTTCGTTTTTCTTGATGACTGAGCCTGTAATCTCATTACCTGCAGTGTGATATGCGGCTGTGGTTTTTCCAATAGCAGGAAATTGTGCTGATTTACCTTGGCTAATTGTTCTAACCATAGTCATATCAAGCATTTGGTTCCTTCTTTGGAATGCAGCTAACACTTCACCACTGAAAACTTTGAGAAACAGAGCATTATCGTCACCACTGTTATCTGCTTTACCTAAAAAGCTGACTGTTGCGTTTGACATAATATTTTTCCTTTATGTTTTAGTTGTTGTTGTTGAACTACACCTACTTCAATCACACAGAAGTTGTCTCCCGCAGGAGGCTAAAGTTAATCTTTTGGGTGTACACCTCTCTAATGAGAGACGGTGTTATGAAGGTAATTTAGTTCCTAGTTTCCAAGAGCGTAATGCCCAGTAAACAGGAGATAAATTTTTTTGACCCTCTACTTTTTCAAGTGTTGCACCATGTCGTGCCATGAATGATTTTCTATTTTTAGGATTGTTCCTTTTAATCTTCATGTTAGGGTCACCGAAAGAAACCTTCTTAATATTATTTGTAGATTTATCCTTAACATAAACCATGTATTTTTTGTTTTTGTTAGGATTAGATAATATTTTATTTAAAGGTTTCTCGGTAGACATGATTATTTTTTCTTTTTATCTTTCCAGTTATTCTGCATATCTTTGTACGCACTTTTAGATATTGTAGAATTTTTCTTACTTCTACTTATTCCTAATTTTTTTCTTCTATTAATATTTGCGACTAATGACATTATTTCTTTGGCTTTGGTTTTCTTTTAGTTCCGTATCCCATAGCTACTCCTTTTTTAATTTACCTGCTACTTTCTCCGCACTTCTTCCAACTGTATAACCACCGACTCCGATAGTTAATAAAGTCCAAAGAGCATCTGGGAGATCTAAGATTATTCCCCATTCAAAAAATGCATTTGCATAAGGAACGAGTAAGTAGTTGTTAGCTACAATCATAACTACAACCATCATTAATAATGGTCTCCAGTTACGAGCTAACCAACTTTCACTTTTAGCTTCTGCTAAAATTATATTGGCAGCAGTAGATAATTCTTTCATCTCCCCTGCCATAACTTGTTGTTGGATATTAGATTTTATTTTTTCTCGCTCTTCTTTACTATCAATGGCTTTATCTACAGTTTTAAATAAAGCACCAATAATAGGAGAAGCAGCACCTAATAATTGAATCATTACATTACGTTAGAACGTTTAATCTTCTCTTCGACTGATTGTCTATAAGCGGTATCTTTTTGATACTTAGGATCATTGATTGCCCTTACGACTTCTGCAGTTGAACGATACACATCATTATCAACCTTTGCAGTTTGACCTTGTAGTAAGTCTGGTTGTGTACCAAATTGAGCATCATATTGAGCTTTTAAGCCTTTAATTGCAAACGTTGCAGCTTCTAGTGAGCCTTTTTCTACAATTTCATTAAAGTTAGATACTTCTGCTTCAGACATATTATTACCTGCCCACTGTACGATTTCAGAATATTTCTGTTCGCCACCTGCAGCTTGTTGAATACTTTTTACATGATTATCTGATATCGCCATTTGACCTGCTATATAGCTATCGACTAAATCTTTTGATAATCCCTTTTCAGCTAATTTTGCATAACTCTCTTCACCAATACTTCCTTGAGAAGCAAATTCTTCATAGAAAGGGTTTAAGTCTAATCCCGTTGCTTGTTCAATTTGTTCTTGATTAGGGGCTTGCTCTGTTTGCTGTTGTTGATTGCCTGATGAAAATTGTTTTTCTAATTCACCATAGGCTTTTGCTAAATCTTCTCCTGATTGAAATTTTTCAGGAAGCCAACTTGGTCTCTCTTGTGATTGAGAACTGACAGTTGTACTTTCAGATGTTGTGGCTGCACCTGCAGTAGGTTCTAAGCCATCTTTAATTGTTACGGTATCTACCATTATTGATTTTCTCCTTGAGATTGTGCGACCCCATCCACTACTTGTTGGATTTGGTCAGGATTAATATTTTGAGTTGCTTGTAAAAGTTGTTGTTGCTGCATCTGTTGTTGTATTTCTTCCTGAGTCTTAATAAGACCTTCAGGATCTATACCTTCCGAGGTAGCTAATCTTTTAATAGCATCAGAAACATTGACATACTGTTGTATAACTTCGGGGCCTAATGTTCCTGCTAGTGTTGTTAAGAATGAAATAAGTTTATTCTTATCGTTACCTCGACCTAATGCTTCTAAGCCTGTAATGATAGAAGGCTTAATTGTGTTTTTAGGAAGTTGAGGTAGTTTTCCTGCTTTCTCCATCATTCTCATTTTGCGAGTAATGAAGGGAAGTTGAAACTCTTGAGAAAGAATAGAATAAACACCACCTAAGGTATCTTCTAATTCTTGAGCCATATAACGAATTTCTTCTGCTGTAACTCTTTCAGCATCTCGTTGTACTGAGGCATTTAATAAGAACGCTAATTGTAAGCGTTGCTCAATTCTTGCCATGGTGTCATAGGCTATTCTAAAATCGGCAAATTTATTTAGTTGTAGGACAGACACATCGTTAGATGAGCCTTCAATAATGGCTCCATTTGGGCTTTCTGCGAGCTTTCTAGCTCTTGTAGTACCTGAGGGAGATACCATAAATAAAACTTTAGATGCAGCAGCACTGCCTTCAACAATCGCTTTGGTTAAACCTTCAAGTGATTTTAAGTCTCCAAAATATTCCTCAACAAAACCACGCCCATAATCTTCATTATCTATTCTATTCCAACGAAGAGGTATATAAGGAGATGCATCTAACGGGAAAGACCCACGAGACTTAGGAACTTCTAATCCCTTTATCTCTTGATAAATAACAAACTTGTTTTTCTCTTTATATATATGAGTGTATAAATCGCAGTTTTTTTCATCTGCAGATAATCTATCACCAATTAATTTTTTAATATCTTCAGGAAGAGTATTATAAGACAAACTTTCTTTAGTAACGATTTCTTTAACATTACCCATAGGATCACGTTTGCAAGTAAACCTATCTAAACTAAAAACTCGTAAACCATTTTCACTAACATAAAGCAGTACATTACCTGCAACTATTAAATGCTTAAGGGCCTCAAAGATTGCTACTCTATCTGCATTCAATTCAATGTCAGTCATGATAGCTTTTTCAATTTGTGATAAAGAAGCCTCAATATCTGTTTTTAAATTTTGGTCACCCTCTAATTCTTTAATAACAAAATCATCTATCTTCATTCTAAAGAAGGGAGAGTTAGGTGGAACTAAAGCTAATAATAATTTAGAGGCTAAGTTGTTTACCCCTCTTGCTCCAATCCCTTGATAGGGAGTTGGATATCGAGTTACATTACTGGCAGACTTGGGAGGTATTAACGTAGGAAGAGTTAATTCAGAGGAATCCCTTGCCCTCTCTAGAAATACTTCTCGGTCTAACATACATGATTGATACCGCCCTTGAGCTGTACCAATACTTTGGTCATACATTTATTTTTATTGCGGCAATTGAACCCCTGACCCCGAACCTTTTAAAAGAGGAATACGTAGTACTTTTCTACCTCTTCTACTGGTTTCCACACTATCACCATCGGATCTACTTCTACCTGATGCTTCTGCAGGCGTTGGAGACGCTTGCGTATTCATCTGACGAGGAGGTACACTTGGTGTAGGTGGTTGGGGAGAGCTGCCGCCTCCGCCAAAACACATTTTATATTATTGTTTCTTCTTGTTGATTTAGTTTTTCAATTAAGAAATTAATAACGCTTCTCTGTCCTGATTTGTACCAGACTTCTTTATCTGACCATTGTAAATCCGCAGATTTATCAGGGAAAAGTACATCTAAATATTGAACTAAATCACCTGACACATCAGGGAATTTATCCAAATTTAGGTTATTGCTTTCTTTAGAGTGGTTGGAATTGGCTTTTTTAATCATCTGCCACTATTTCACCTGCAATACTCATGTAACCACAAGCATCCACGTAATCATCTTTATTAATATTACCTGTTTTTGTTCTAGCAATTTTTAATAAAGCCATCATTACCGCTACATCATGAGCAGTAATTTCTATATTTTTATAAGCCGACCAAAGATTGGCAATGTTTACATGGTTTTGTATTTTATGACCATGGGTCATCTCTCTATCTTCACTAACAATGATAGATGCAGTATTTAAAAATTCTGCTGATTTCATCTTGAATACCCCCATTCAAATAATTTTGGTTGAGCTGTGCCAACATCGTATTCACCATCTCTGAGGATACGAGCTAGTCTAGCTTGTGTTTGGATTTCTTGATCGCTAAAGTCATGCTTTTTAAATTCACTAACAACAGCATCCCACATTAATTCAAAGTTTCCTTTGAGTGGGCTCAAGATTTTTTCTGCAGTTTTCTCACCTAT